>Ga0315906_10002241_pt1 | contig 27499 bp, 16 predicted proteins | sample LakEriMetagenome_4_FD_203526 | JGI IMG/M metagenome (GOLD analysis project Ga0315906, IMG submission 203526) | Freshwater fungal communities from buoy surface, Lake Erie, Ohio, United States - Buoy 2 MA122 | ecosystem: Environmental > Aquatic > Freshwater > Lake > Lake biofilm | place: USA...
TCTCGACATCGGCTCTTACTTTATTCAGCACACTTAAGGTTTCACCACTGCGCTGATCTTCAAATTCCTGATAGGGGAGTTTCATCGCATGTTGTAATCCGTCAGTAAATACGTTGGCGCCAAATTTTTGGATGATCAGATTTTGAAAATAATCCTGAAAGTTCTTCGCAATACGGCTGACCATCGCAACGGAAATGGAAAAGATGATGATCCAATAAATACCCAATTGCAGATAAGGCTTCCCGTTTCGTGTGATCTCTTCGTATGACCAGAAAAAATCATTCGCCGGCATCGTAGATTTATTTTGCCCGTATTCATTGGCCATATTCACCAGCTTTCCAAACAGGATCGGATCGATGAGGGAGAAACCGATATTCGTAGCAGCCAGCAGCAGGGTGATAAATACCAGTCCGCGATGCGGTTTGAGATAGTTAAGTAAAATTTTCATTATCAGTGAATCTAATATAAATGTACAACTACTTCGTTAAGAAGAATGTTGAAGGTTGTAAGTTGTGGGTTGTTGGTTATCAGTATAAACAGATGAAGCCCATCATCACAATGGGCTTCATCAGATATGTTTGTTGATGTTTATTTTTTGAAGACAGAGGCCATGGTCTTGCCTATATCGGCCGGACTAGCCACTACATGAATACCACATTCGCTCATGATCTTCATTTTGGCTTCGGCCGTATCTTCTGCGCCACCGATGATGGCACCGGCATGTCCCATCCTGCGACCGGGAGGAGCGGTTTGACCGGCAATAAATCCTACAACAGGTTTCTTCGCATTTTCTTTATACCATCGAGCTGCTTCAGCTTCCATACCCCCGCCGATCTCACCAATCATAACAACAGCATCTGTATTCGGATCATTCATAAAAAGTTCCAGTACTTCTTTGGTCGTTGTACCGATGATGGGATCGCCACCGATACCCACGGCTGTACTTACACCCAAACCGGCTTTCGCCACCTGATCGGCTGCTTCATAAGTCAGTGTGCCGCTTTTTGAAACGATACCCACTCTGCCTGGAATAAAAATGAATCCGGGCATGATGCCTACTTTACTGACACCTGCAGTGATAACGCCGGGACAGTTTGGTCCGATCAGACGGGTATTTTTGGAGAGCAGATAATTTTTTGCCTGTACCATATCCTGCACAGGAATACCTTCCGTGATACATACTACCAGTCCGATGCCCGCATCTGCCGCTTCCATAATGGCATCCGCTGCAAAAGCCGGTGGAACAAAAATGATACTGACATTGGCGCCTGTTGCATCAACGGCTTGTTTTACGGTATTGAAAACGGGACGATCCAGGTGTTGGGTACCCCCTTTTCCGGGTGTAACACCACCCACGACCTGTGTTCCATACTCGATCATTTGAGTGGCATGAAAAGTGCCTTCGCTTCCGGTAAAACCTTGTACGATTACTTTTGAGGATGCATCCAGTAATATGCTCATAAAATTGGTGTATTAATTGAGCCGCAAAGATAAGGGTGAGCGCCCTATTTTATCAAATCATCCATATTACGCTCATTATCAATTTTTCCCTTAAGCTCCAGCATACGCATGTCTTTGGCATCTTTTAAGAATTCGGAGGCAAAAATGAAATGATTGAGTTCCGCATTTTTGCTGAATATGATATCCTGATTTGAGCCCTCCCATTCTTTGCCGCCATTATGCATAAACACGATCTTTTCTCCGATTTCCATGACACTATTCATGTCGTGTGTGTTGATAATAGTGGTCATGTTATATTCAACTGTAATCTCTTTGATCAGTTTGTCAATCACCAGCGAGGTTTTTGGATCGAGGCCTGAATTGGGTTCATCGCAAAACAGGTATTTGGGGTTGAGGACGATTGCCCTTGCAATACCGACTCTTTTTTTCATACCGCCGCTGATCTCGGAAGGATATTTTTTTTCTGCACCTTTCAGGTTGACACGTTCCAATACCTCCATTGCTCTGTCTAATTTTTGTTTGGTATTCATCTTCGCAAACATATCCAGCGGGAAGAGCACATTCTGAAGTACGGTCATCGAATCAAACAGAGCAGAGCCCTGAAAGAGCATACCAATCTGCTGCCGCAATTCCTTTCTTTTTTCTTCGTGCATTTTTGTGAAGCTTTTCCCTTCGTAAAGGATTTCTCCTTCATCCGGCTCAAATAATCCAACTATGCACTTCATAAAAACAGTCTTGCCGCTACCACTGGCACCAATGATCAGGTTACATTTGCCCGTTTCAAACTTTACGGATACATCTTTGAGAACCTGCTTATCACCAAAGCGCTTGCTTATATGTTGAATGTCGATCATTGTTTATAAGAGAATAGCCGCCAACACGTAGTCGGCAAATAAAATTAATACACAGCTGATGATCACGGACTTGGTACTGGATCGTCCGATTTCCAGCGCGCCACCTTCCACATGATAACCAAAATAAGCAGGCACACTGGAAATAATAAAGGCATACGTATAGCTTTTGCTTAATCCAAAAAAAACATTGTAGGGAATAAAGCTTTCAAGCAGTCCCTGATTGAAGGTGGAAGGAGGAAGTATGCCCGACAGATCGCCGGCTACTTTACCGCCCCAGATACCTAATACAGCCGCCAGTATAACCAATAGCGGCACAACGATCAATGCCGCTATGATCTTTGGAAGAATGAGATAGGTTTTTGTATTGATGCCCATCATTTTTAACGCATCGATCTGTTCGGATATGCGCATGTTGCCTAATTCAGATGCAATACGCGAACCCACTACACCGGCCAGCACGACACAGGTTAACGTAGGCGCTAGCTCAAGTATAATATTATCCCGCACAATGACGGCAATGATCGTTTTGGGAATGAAGGGAGTCACGAGCTGATAAGCAGTTTGTACGGTGGTAACGGCACCTAAAAACAAGGAGATAATCACGACGATTGTGATAGAACGGATGCCGATCTCATTACACTGATGCATCAGCTCTTTCCAGTAGATGCGCCAGTTCTCGGGTTTTGAGAACATCGCACGAAGCATCATAAAGTAACGACCTAAATGTGTAAAAAAGTTCATGAATGATTTATCGCTTTATCTTTTTCCAGAAAGGTTCTTTTGTCTTTGTTTTAATTGCTTCTGTCTGATTATTTTTTATCTGTGCCTCGACCACTGCAATAAGCACCATGTTCAGGATAGAGCGCACAGAGCTTCCCAGCTGTAATACATGCACCGGTTTATTGATGCCCAGCAATACCGGACCGATCGCATCTGCTTCACCGACTTCCTGCAGTAAATTATACGCAATATTGCCACTGGCCAGATTCGGGAAAATAAGAATGTTCGGCTCTCCGTCCACCAGCTCACTGAACGGATAATTTTCTTTGAGAATCTCTTTGTTGAAAGCTACGATGGGCTGCACTTCGCCATCACAAACGAGTTTGGGTTCACGTTCTTTCACAATGGCTCTGGCTTTTGCCATCAGCTTTGCTTCGGGTGAATCACTGCTGCCAAAATTGGAATAACTTAACATCGCGACTCTTGGCTTGATGCCGAACGACTTTACTTCCCTGGCTACCAGTAGCGTGATCTCGGCCAACTCTTCAGCAGTAGGATTGAAGTTAACCGTTGCATCTGCTAAAAACAACGGACCTTTTTTGGTGAGCATGATATACATGCCGGCGATCTTATTGACATGGGGTTCTGTGCCAATGATCTCCAGCGCCGGACGAATGGTATCCACATATTTGCGTGTCAGACCACTGATCATCGAATCAGCCTCACCGGTTTCCACCATCATACAACCGAAATGCGTACGCTCTTTCATGATCTTGATGGCTTCATATCGGTTTAATCCTTTCCGCTGTCTTTTTTCATATAGCAATTGTCCGTATTCTTCTCTTTTCTCTTCGAGTTCAGGGCTTTTTGGATCCAGAATCGGAATATCATCCAGATCAATGCCATTGGCTTCGGCTCTTTCTTTGATTTTTTCTACGTCACCCAACAAAATGGGATACGCAATGCCTTCTTCGTAGGCGATCTGCGCCGCTTTGATGATCTTGATATTTTCCGCTTCACTGAAAACAATACGCTTGGGATCTTTTCGTGCTTTACTACCGATAGCCCGCATCAGCTGATTGTCAATGCCCAGTCGCTTATTCAGCTGCAATTCATACTCTTCCCAATTGGTGATCTTTTTTTGTGCGACACCGCTTTCCATCGCTGCTTTGGCAACGGCCGGTGCAACGGTGCTCAATAAACGCGGATCAAGCGGTTTGGGAATAATATAATTAGGCCCGAATGTGATCGTCTGTTCATTATAGGCCATATTCACAATATCCGGTACGGGTGTTTTGGCCATGGCAGCCAGTGCTTTTACGGCCGCCAGTTTCATGGCTTCATTGATCTGCGTAGCACGCACATCGAGTGCACCGCGGAAGATATAAGGGAAGCCGAGTACATTATTGACCTGATTAGGGAAGTCGCTTCGACCGGTAGCCATGATAATATCATTGCGCACACTCACAGCATCAGTCCAGGTGATTTCCGGATCCGGATTAGCCATGGCAAATACAATTGGATTTTTTGCCATGCTTTTGATCATCTCCTTGCTTACGACATTTCCTTTGCTTAGTCCGATGAATACATCCGCCCCTTTCATCGCCTGAAGCATATCCATATTTTTTCCTTTACTGGCAAAAGATCTTTTTTGTTCATCGAGATCGGTACGTGATACGTGGATCAACCCTTTGCTGTCATATACCATGAAATTTTCTCGCTTCGCTCCGAGTGCTTCGTATAATTTCATGCAAGCCATAGAGGCTGCACCGGCACCATTAACGACAAAATGTACCTTTTCAATTTTTTTCTTTTGTAATTCCAGGGCATTGAGTAAAGCGGCTGCGCTGATGATGGCTGTACCATGCTGATCATCGTGCATCAAAGGAATTTTCATTTCTTCCTTGAGCTTTTGCTCGATATAAAAACATTCCGGTGCTTTGATATCTTCCAGATTGATACCGCCGAAAGTAGGTTCGAGCGCTTTGACGATCTGTACAAATTTTTCAGGATCCTTTTCGTTGATCTCAATATCATACACATCAATATCGGCAAAGATTTTAAACAACACGCCTTTCCCTTCCATGACGGGTTTGCCGGCTTCGGGTCCAATATCGCCCAATCCTAATACGGCTGTACCATTGCTGATGACGGCAACCAGATTTCCTTTGGCGGTATATTTATAAACGTCTTCCGGTTTTTTAAAGATCTCCATGCAGGGCTCGGCTACGCCGGGCGAATAAGCGAGAGAAAGATCCCGTTGTGTTTTCGCTTCTTTGGTGGGGATGACTTCAATTTTACCGGGTCGTCCTTTGGCATGATATTCCAGCGCCTGCTGGCGTCGAAGTTGATCTTTGGTCATACTGCTGTTTTGGTAAAACAATCATTCATGGGGCAGGGGAGCAAGGTACGAAAAACAACAGAACAGACTTATGATTCAGTAACGGCACCCAGCCAGGCCATCATACCCATACCGGTCGCAATGGCCTCTTCATCAATGTTGAAATGGGGCGTATGAACACCATGTACGATTCCTTTTTCTTTATTCATCACACCAAGCCGGAAAAAACATCCGGGAATTTCCTGCGCATAATATCCGAAATCTTCTGCTCCCAATCTCATTTCTGTTTCTTCGATATGTGCATGGCCCATATAATCGCCGGCATACACAACAGCTTTTTCGGTGAGGGCTGCATCGTTAAATACAACCGGATAACCTTTGTCAATATGTAAGTCGAGGTGACCTCCCATACTTTCCACGACCTGATGACTGATTCGTTCGATGAGTTGATGCGCCTCTTTTCTCCAGCTTTCATCCATGGCACGGAAGGTTCCCATCAATTTCACTTCATGCGGAATAACATTCGTCGTACTACCTCCCTGAAAGGATGTGATGGATAATACAGAAGGATACAGCGGATTTCTGTTCCGGCTGATGATCTGCTGTAAAGAGGTAATGAGATGTGCGCCAATGAGGATAGGATCGATGGCTAAATGAGGAGCCGCACCATGTCCGCCTTTCCCTTTGATCGTAAAGTATAATTCATCGGCACTGGCCATGACCATACCCGAACGAAAACTCAGTTGACCCAATGCCAGACCCGGATGCACGTGCAGCGCATAGATCGCTTGCGGACGCGGATTTTCCAATACACCATCTTTGATCATAAAGCTGGCACCACCCGGATTCTTTTCTTCCCCCGGCTGAAAAATTAATTTCACGGTTCCTTCCCATTCGTTGCGTAATGCGTATAAAATTTTAGCAGCCCCAATCAAGCAGGAAGTGTGCACATCATGTCCGCAGGCATGCATGATCCCATCCCGGGTAGATTTATACGTGATATCATTTTCTTCCTTGATCGGCAGAGCATCGATATCGGCCCGAAGTGCAATTACTTTTTTCTGCGGATTTTTTCCTTCAATGATACCAACTACACCGGTTGTCGCCATGATCTGAAAAGGAATGCCGATCGATGTCAGTTGTTTTTGAATGAAGGCAGATGTTTCAAATTCCTGATAACTCAATTCAGGATATTGGTGTAAATGTCTTCTGATCTCAATGATCTCCTGATGATATTGACGGGAAAGATCCCTGATCTTTTCTTTCAGCATACGCACAAAGTTAATTGTTGGGAGTGGTTTCTTCTTTCTCCGGTTTATACTCAATTGGGCTGGGTATTACGGTGATACCTTTGGGAAAGAGATCATTAATTTCTTTTTTGAGTGCGGCAGCTTCTGCCTGCTCTTTAAAATTGCCCATCCGGAGTTTAAAGTAAGGCGCCTGATACGACAGATATAATTTATGTTCCGGATATAAGGATAACATTTTTGCTTTGGCGTCCAGTACTTCGCTACGGCTGGTGGTATTCATGATCTGCAGACGAAACCCTTTCACCCGCGTACGCGCAAGATTCGCTTTTTTATTGATCTCGGCTTTTTTATTACTTAACAGATCGTACCGATAATCTTTTACTACAACAATTCCGCCTGCCATCGTATCGCTGACCATTTGAGAAAAGCAGATATGGCATGATATCAAAAAAAATCCTGTGAGAAAAGCTCTGTACATCATGAAGTACTTAATATTTTGAACCACCGCTCCCTGTTTTCTCAATGGGGTGCCAGGTAGTTTTGATTTCCTGTGTATCCTGAATGAAGTAAGGTGACTGGGCCTGAGCAGATTTCCATTCAACTTTATTGTAAAGAATTACTCTTTTCAGATTGCCGGCTGCTTTTTCTTCCAGTTGTTTGATGACGGCTGTATCTTTTTCGCAATAAATCATCGCATTCACATCCATATGATCGGCCATCCATGGAATCAGTTCTTCGGGCTTGCCGGTCAGAATATTGACAACACCTCCGGGAAGATCCGATGAATGTAATACTTCGGCAAAAGTGACTGAACACAGTGGCTTATGTTGCGATGCAATGATGACACATGTATTGCCTCCTGCGATAACGGGAGCCATCACTGATACTAATCCTAATAAACTGTTTGTTTGAGGCGCAATGATCCCAACGACACCCATCGGTTCAGCTACGGAAAAATTAAAATGAGCTGAACTCACCGGGTTGACGGAACTCATGATTTGCTGATATTTATCGGCCCAGCCTGCATAGTAGATCAATCGGTCAACGCTTTCATTCACTTCGTTTTCAGCCTGTGCACGCGTAGCATCCTGCAGTATCAGTTCTTCCATGAACTGTGCTTTTCTTCCCTCCAGCATTTCTGCCATCCGGTAAAGGATCTGCCCGCGATTAAAAGCCGCTCTGCCGCTCCATCCGGCCTGTGCATTACGTGCTACTTCAACGGCATCGCGGATATCTTTGCGCGAACTCAGACAAAGATTGCCCAGTTTCTTGCCCGACTTATTTACAGGAACAAAATAACGCCCCGATTCGGTACGTGGAAATTGTCCGCCGATATAGATCTTATATGTCTTTAAAACTTCCAGTCTTTCTTTTTTTACTGTTGCCATAAAAAATAAATTAAATCAAGTGCATGTATGCGGCGAGTCCGTGCAAACCGCCTTCTCTTCCGAATCCACTTTCCTTATATCCGCCAAACGGAGAGGCCGGATCAAATTTGTTATAGGTATTCGCCCAAACAACTCCAGCTTTCAGCTGCGAGGTCATATTAAAAATTTTCGAACCCTTATCGGTCCATACACCGGCCGATAAACCAAATGGTGTATTGTTGGCTTTTTCAATCACTTCTTCTACTGTGCGGAATGTTTGTATGGCTAATACTGGTCCGAAGATCTCTTCCTGTGCTATACGACTCGACTGCGCAACGTTGGTAAAGAGTGTTGGCCGGCAGAAAAATCCTTTTTTGGGAAGAGCACAAGCGCTTTGATACATATCAGCGCCTTCTTTTTGTCCGATCTGAAGATATTTCTGAATGGTTTCCAGTTGCTGCTTTGAATTGATGGCGCCTACGTCGGTATTCTTATCCAGCGGATCACCTACGATCAGAGTTTCAAGACGATCTTTTAATTTTCGCAAAACAATTTTATAAACAGATTCCTGTACATACAAGCGCGATCCGGCACAACAAACATGTCCCTGATTGAAGAAGATGCCATTGATTACGCCTTCAACAGCCTGATCGAGCGGTGCATCTTCAAATATGATATTGGCCGCTTTGCCTCCCAGTTCGAGCGTGGCTTTTTTGGAGGTGCCGGCAATGGCTCGTTGAATGATTTTTCCTACATCGGTAGATCCGGTAAAAGCAATTTTATTAATATCAGGATGCTGCACAATAGCCGCACCGGTGCTGCCCGCACCTGTAAGAATATTGACAACACCCGGTGGCAGATCTGCTTCCTGAATGATCTCGGCGAGTTTCAGTGCCGTGAGTGGAGTTGATTCTGCAGGTTTTAACACAACGGTATTTCCTGTCGCCAGTGCCGGAGCAATTTTCCAGGCGGCCATCAGCAACGGAAAATTCCAGGGTATGATCTGTCCGGCTACGCCCAGTGCTTCTGCTTTTCTGTTGGGGAATGCATATTCCAGTTTATCCGCCCATCCGGCATAGTAGAAAAAATGATTGGCGGCTGTTGGCACATCAAAGTCACGGCTCTCACGAATCGGTTTGCCGCCATCGAGTGTTTCGATTACGGCGAGTTCTCTTGCTTTCTCCTGAATCATGCGCGCGATGCGGAAAATATATTTACCCCTTTCTTTACCCGACATTTTTTTCCAGTATTTATCGAGTGCAGTTCGAGCTGCTTTCACAGCTTTGTCTACATCGGCCTTTTGTGCATCCGCCACCATACTCAGCTGTTCTTCATTGGCCGGATTGATGGTGGGGAAGTATTTCTTGCCTGTTGGTGCAACAAATTCTCCGTTGATGAATAATTCATAACGAGGTTTGACAGAAGCGATGCTGGCACTTTCCGGAGCCGGTGCATATTGTCGGCTAGTTTCGAATGAAAGCTTTAATGTATTATTTGATTTTTTTACAGCCATGATGTGAATGCGTTTATGTATGATGATCAATCGATCGAGAAATAATCTTTGCTTTGATATACGCCGGTTTTTTCTTTAACAATCTGCATCAGCAGATCATTGGCCAGACTGCTGGCGCCAAAACGGAACCATTCATTGTTCATCCATCCGTCACCCAGAATTTCCTTGACCATCACGAGATAATGTAAAGCGAGTTTGGAACGTGAAATGCCACCAGCCGGTTTCATCGCAATTTTTTTTCCGGTCTGATAATAAAAGTCACGGATTGCCTCCAGCATCACTAAAGTGACAGGTAAGGTGGCTGCCGGACTGATCTTGCCGGTAGAAGTTTTGATGAAGTCGGCTCCGGCATACATCGCGATATCGCTTGCTCTGCGCACCTGATCATAAGTTCCTATTTCTCCTGTTTCAAGGATCACTTTGAGTCGGGCATTACCACAGGCCTCTTTGATGGCCGCAATTTCATCAAACACAAAATTGTATTCACCTTCCAGAAATTTACCTCTGGAGATCACCATATCGATTTCATCCGCACCTTCCTGTACAGCATATTTCGTGTCTCTGATCTTTACATCTTTGGGTGCCTGGCCACTGGGGAAAGCTGTTGCTACTGATGCTACCTTGATACCGGAATTTCCCAACGCTGTTTTTGCTGTCTTCACCATGGAAGGATACACGCAAACGGCCGCTACCGTAGGGAGACCGGGATACGCATCATGCAAATGAATGGCTTTATAACATAACTGCTTTACTTTCCCCTGTGTGTCTTTCCCTTCGAGGGTTGTCAGATCGATCATGTTCAGGGCGAGTAAAAGACCGTTGAGTTTCGTTTCTTTTTTGATACTCCTTTTGGTAACACGGGCAGCTCTTTCTTCGATTCCTACCTGATCCACACGGGGAGACTGCCGGAAATCGGGAATAAGCAATGATCTTTCAAATGCCATTTGATTGAGTTAAGGCTATAAACTTACTAATAAATCAGGCTTCTTTGCCGTGACAGTTTTTATATTTTTTTCCGCTGCCACAGGGACAGGGATCATTTCGTCCGATTTTAGGTCCTGTCACAATGGGCTCTTGCCTTTGAGGTTCACTGCTTGGGTCAATATAATCCTGCATGCCAGAAGGACTGCCTCCACCCGTTTCTTCTTTTCGCTGTTTCATTTTACTCATGTCCGTTTTCTGTGCTCTTCCTTCCCGAATGGCGGGTTCTCCCTGTTGCACAGGGATGGAAGCATGACATAAGAATGACACAATGTTTTTATTGATCTCATTATTGAGTTGAGCAAAAAGAGTGAATGCCTCAACTTTGTATATCACCAGCGGATCTTTTTGTTCGTAGGTAGCATTTTGTACAGAAGTTCTCAGGTCATCCATACTTCTTAAATGTTCTTTCCAGGAATCATCTATAAAGGCCAGCGTGGCGGTGCGCTCAAGAGCGTTAATAAGCTCCTGTCCCTTCGTGTCAATGGTCTTATTCATATTGGCCAGCACCTGAAATCCTTTTACATTATCGGTGAATGGAACAAAAACATTTTCTACACCGCGTCCTTGTGTGACCATGATATTTTGAAACACGGGCATGGCTTCTTTTTTGATGGCATCCATGCGTTGCAGATAAGCCGTCTTGGCTTCCAGATACAATTGTTCTGTCAGGGCATGGGTATCTGCCTTGGCAAAATTTTCCTGAGCGATCTGTGTGTCGATACCGAAATGAAGAATACAGGCGAGCTTGAATCCTTCGTAATCATTATTTTCCTGAAAGGAAGGAATCAGGCTTTCTGCGACCGAATAAAAGGCATTGTCCACATCCAGCGCCAGTCGTTCGCCGCTTAACGCATGATTTCTGCGTGTGTAAATGGCAGAACGTTGCTTGTTCATCACATCATCATATTCCAGCAGACGCTTACGAATTCCGAAATTATTTTCTTCTACTTTCTTTTGGGCTCTTTCGATCGATTTGGTGATCATGCTGTGCTGAATCACTTCACCTTCTTTATATCCGAGCTTATCCATCATGCCGGCAATACGATCACTGCCAAACATACGCATCAGATCATCTTCCAGTGATACATAAAACTGAGATGAACCGGGATCACCCTGACGACCTGCACGACCACGCAGCTGACGGTCAACGCGGCGACTGTCATGTCGCTCGGTACCGAGTATAGCCAAACCGCCGGCTTCTTTTACACCCGGTCCTAACTTGATATCTGTACCACGACCTGCCATATTCGTGGCAATGGTCACATTCCCGGGCAAACCGGCTTCGGCCACGATCTGTGCTTCGCGGGCATGTTGTTTCGCATTAAGTACATTATGCGGGATCTTTTTAACCTGCAGCATTTTGCCCAGCAATTCACTCACTTCAACGGAGGTAGTACCGACCAGTACCGGTCTTCCTGCCGCTCGTAATATTTCAATCTCGTCAATGACCGCTTTATATTTTTCCCGCTTGGTTTTGAATACCAGATCTTCTCTGTCATCCCGGATCATTTTCAGATTGGTGGGGATGGTTACCACATCCAGTTTGTAGATATCCCAGAATTCACCCGCTTCTGTTTCAGCCGTACCGGTCATACCGGCCAGCTTATGATACATCCTGAAATAATTCTGTAAAGTGATGGTGGCATAGGTTTGTGTAGCCGCTTCAATATGCACATTTTCTTTGGCTTCAATGGCCTGATGCAATCCGTCACTGTATCGTCTTCCATCGAGAATACGACCGGTTTGTTCATCCACAATTTTCACTTGTCCGTCGAGCACTACATACTCCACATCTTTTTCAAACAGTGTGTAGGCTTTTAATAATTGCAATACGGTGTGAATACGGGCTGATTTGGCTGAGTAATCGGAGAGCAACTGTTCTTTCTGATGTAATTTTTCTTCAGTACTGACCTCGCTTTTTTCAATGACACCGATGGATGTACTGATATCCGGCAACACAAAGAAATGGGGATCTTCATGGTCTTTGGTGATGGTAGAAAGGCCTTTATCCGTGAGATCAACGGAATTACTTTTCTCATCGATATGAAAGAGAAGGCCTTCGTCCACCTTCGGCATTTCTTTTTGCTGATCAGCGAGATAATAGTTCTCTGCTTTTTGCAGTTTGACTTTAATCCCGGGCTCACTGAGATATTTAATGAGCGGGCCATATTTCGGTAAACCTCTCCAGGCGCGCATCAGCGCGAGTCCGCCAGTTTTGGGATCATCCTGTCCTTCGGAAATTAATTTTTTCGCTTCATTGAGATATTGCTGAACCAGTCTTTTTTGCGCATCCACCAGTTTTTCAATACGCGGCTTCATGCCCTGGTATTGCTGCTCATCACTTCCTGCACTTACCGGACCCGCAATGATCAGTGGGGTACGTGCTTCATCAATCAGGATACTGTCCACCTCATCCACCATGGCAAAGTGAAGTTTGCGCTGTACTTTTTCAGAGGCATTCACCACCATATTATCGCGCAGATAATCGAAACCGAATTCATTGTTGGTGCCGTAGGTGATATCGGCTAAATAGGCATTCCGTCTGGCTTCACTGTTGGGTGTATGTTTATCGATACAGTCAACGGTAAGGCCGAGAAATTCAAATAAGGTACCATTCCATTCACTGTCGCGACGGGCGAGATAATCGTTGACCGTCACGAGGTGCACGCCTTCTCCGGCCAGGGCATTCAGATATGCGGGTAGGGTTGATACCAGTGTTTTACCTTCACCCGTTGCCATTTCAGCGATCTTGCCCTGATGTAAAACCGATCCACCGATCAGCTGCACATCGTAATGCACCATGTTCCAGGTGACTTGTCCGCCCGCAGCCATCCAGCTCTTTTTATAGAAGACCAGATCCCCTTCAATGCGCATGTGCGGGCGTTTGGATACCAATTGCCGATCGAGATCGGTAGCGGTGGCTTGTATTTCTTCTGAAACAGTAAAACGACGGGCTGCTTCTTTCACAACAGCAAATGCTTCGGGATGAATCTCTGCAAGCACAGCTTCAATCTCCTGATCTCTTCTTTTTCTCAGGCGGTCGATCTCCTGGAACAGTTCATCTTTCCCATGAATGTCTGTCTCTGCCAGACTATCCGCTTTGGACTGCATGGCAAGAATCTCTTCATCAGTTGCCGCAATGGCTGTTTTGATGCGTTTTCTGAACTCGGTGGTTTTTCCCCGCAGCTCATCAATGGAAATGGATTCAAGGGAAGCAAATTGCTTTGTGATGTTTTCAATCACAGGCATGATCTTTTTGACATCTTTCTCGCTTTTGCTGCCTCCAAAAAGTTTGGATAAGAAACCTAACATATTTTTTATTTGTGATCAGTCAATATTTTTTCTGCTTTTCAGCTTTGAGGCTGACAATTTGCAGGCCGACAAAGGTAATAAAATGAGGGGAGTGGTATTTTGAAAATATTCAGGATGTCTTAACTTGCTGTTTCTTGTCAAAATCGCCCCTTTGTCTCATTCAACGCATATTTATTTTAAAAACAGAATTTTTCTACTTTCTCTGCTCGTTCTTTTTGTTTTTCATGTGCAGGCTCAGATTTCCGGCATTTCAGGAAAAGTAACGGATTCGTCTGGCAGAATAGCACTCGTGCAAGCAACCGTACGGATGGTTCAGAAGTCGTTTCCCGCTGATACGATTTCGGTCATTACCAATGAAAAAGGCAATTTTTATATCAATAAGATTCCAACCTCTTCCTATACCTTATTTATTTCTTATTCGGGTTATAAGTTGTTCCAGAAAAAATTCCTGTCTCCCTCATCCGGAGTGAGCTGGATCGATCTGGGAGAGATTGAGCTGACCGGTCAGTATAAAATGCTTGACGAGGTAGTCGTGGAAGCGCCACCAATTATGATGAAAGAAGACACCATTGAATACCGGGCGGGTGCTTTTCAGACAAAGCCGAATGCCATGACAGAAGACCTGCTGAAGAAATTACCCGGTGTGCAGGTGGATCGCAGCGGGAATATCACCGCGCAGGGAAAGCAGGTGACACGCATCAAAGTAAACGGCAAAGATTTTTTTTCGGGAGATCCCAAAACGGCATCGAGAGAATTACCGGCGGATATGATCGATAAAGTACAGGTGATTGATGACTATGGTGATCAGGCTTCGTTTACGGGAATACGCGACGGTGAGCCGGAAAAGATCATTAATCTTCAATTGAAAAAGGATAAAAATAAGGGATGGTTTGGTCGTACGAAAGCAGCAGCAGGTACGCAGGAGCGATATGGTGTCAGTGGTAATATGAACTACTTCAATAATAAAACTCAGATATCTTTTATCGGCAATCTCAATAATATCAATCAGTCAACCTTTAATACCGGCGACCAGAGTGGTTTTGGCGGAGGTGGTGGGGCTGGTGCTATGAATATGAGCGGTGGCGGGATGCGTATGGCCGGCATGAATCTCGGAGCGGCAGCGGGTAATTTAATCAGTGGCGGAGGAGCACAAAATCAGGATGGGATTACCAATCTGATATCAGGCGGTTTGAATGTACGTGCGGACTACGGTAAACGAAATTCATTTTACGGAAGTTATGTGGCAACCGGCCGTAAAACTTTTCTGGATCAGATCACCAGTCAGCAGAATCTCATCAACGAATCGATTTTCACCAATCGCTTTGATCAGATCAATAACAATCGTCAACGAACGCACCGCATCTTTTTCAATAACGAGATCTGGATTGATTCATTCAATTATATCAAGATATCGCCCAATGTTTCTGTACAGGGAACGGATCAGTTTTTTTCGAATGATTTTTCCATCATTCAGTCACCCAACAGAAAGACCCAGGCCGGGTTCAACAGGGATACTACTGAAAACAGAAGGCCCAGTGTAAGACTGGCCATGTTATATAATCATCGTTTCAGAAAGAAGGGAAGGAATCTTTCACTGAATCTGGACTGGGGTTGGAATGAACTGAATGCCGATCAGTGGCGGATCAATAATACGACGCCATTTTTGCCCGACGGCACTCCGGGTTTTGATATCCGTCAGAACCAGCAGGTCATTCAAAACAACCGGGCGAGCTCAGTCAATATGCGCGTGGTATATACAGAGCCGGTTTGGAAAGATCGTTTTCTCGATCTGAGTTATCAGTTGAATCATCAGTTTACGGAAAACAATCGCAATACACTGGCTGATTTTATACAACCGGGACAATTTATTTCTATTCCGGAATTAAGCAATGCCTTTAAAAATGATTTTAACTTTAATCGTTTCGGAGCCGGCATCCGTACGGTGAAGAAAAAATATAATTACACCCTGGGATTACTGGTCCAGCCTGTTACTTTGCGTGGATACAGTATCAGTAAAGACAGTGCGTATCAACCTATTCGCAATAACAATCTGTTCCCCGTTGCCCGCTTCACGTATAATTTCACCAAAACACATTCGATTAATTTCTCCTACAACGGCAGCGCACAGCAGCCTTCATTCAGTCAGCTGCAGCCCGTGCGTGATATTACCAATCCGCAATATCAGCAGGAAGGCAATCCGGCACTGAGGCCCTCTGTTACGCATAGTTTTAACACCAGTTATAATCAGTTCAACTTTAATACCGGCAGAGTGATTTTTGCCAATCTGAGTTTTTCGTTTATTCGTGATCAGATTGTCAATAATGCCGTTGGACTGAAAGGATTGAATGGTACACCCACCGGCGCACAACTGGTTCGTCCGGAAAATGTAAATGGTGCATTTAACCTGAATGCATTTTATACCTACAGTTATCCATGGAATAACCGCATGTTTGTCCTTTCATATCTGGGAACGATCAATTACAACAACAATATCAATCTGATTGATTCCGTCAGAAATACGGGCAAGACCTGGCTCATATTACAAGGATTGAATCTCGATATTAATTTGAAGGAATGGGTGGAGCTGAGTATGGGCGGACGATACAATGTAAACAAAGTGAATTACAGTCTGCCGGACTTTGCTTCGCAATTGCAGGAGAGCTGGACAATTTCTTTCGACGGACGTTTTGATCTTCCGAAAAACTGGGTGATTAAAACGGATATGGATTATACCATCAATAACGGACTGGCATCCGGCGTTGCCCGGAATATTATGTTACTGAATGCTTCACTTGAAAAGGTACTTACAGAGAAAAAAAATATCACCCTGCGACTGGAAGCATTTGATATCCTGAATCAGAATATCAATGTGTCCCGCAATGTCTCAGCCAATACCATCACGGACAGTCGCGTAAATAGACTCACGCAATTTTTTATGATTGGTTTTGAATACCGATTGAATCGGTTTAAGGGACAACGAAGAAGTAATTAGTAATTAAGAATTAGTAATTAATAATTGGGAAGTTGATCTATGTAGATGCGCTGACACCATGACAACAAAGACAACCATGACAACATGTTTGCATCTACCTTAGCAAGGTCACCGTTCCTTTCTGAAAATGTTTTTTGCCCGTGAAATCTGTTCCTTGTACTATCCACACAAATAATCCTGCCTCCTGCAGCTGACCTTTAAAGGTGCCATCCCATCCTTTGCCGGCAATATTCGTAGAGAAGACTTCATTGCCCCATCGGTTATATACTTTAAAGAAATCGAAAGTGGCCATGCCAACAGCAACGGGCTTAAACAGATCATTGAGACCGTTATTATCGGGCGTAAAGGCAGAAGGAACGAAGAAGCCCGGATCGGTTTTGAAGATTTTAATAAGTATGGTATCCGTATCCTTGCATCCTTCCGGTGTGGATGCGGTTAATATATAGCGAAAGGTTTCTTGTTGTCTGTCAAAAACAGCAACAGGATTGGATATGCTCGCATTATTTAAATAAGCAGGCGGCGACCATTGATAATTTTTTCCACCGGTACCATTCAGTTTAAGTTGTTGTCCGGCTACCACAACGGTATCATTTCCGGCATTCGCAACCACCGGCGGAACCACACGTACGTTTACGGTATCGCGAACGGGTTTAGGACAACCATTGTTGCCGGTTCCCTGCAGAATAAAGTTTTGTGTTGAGAGAGGTCTGGCTTGTGTGATGGGCTGACTGGAGTTGGTGACGATACTGGCAGGGGTCCATTGCCATTGTGTAGCGGTCCCGGTTCCGTTGAGGATCGCGATATCATTAAAACAAACAGATGTATCATTACCGGCTCTTACAATTGGGTAGGGTACCGTACGAATGATGAAGTTGGCTGTATTATCACAACCCCCGATGGTTGCTTTCAGATTAAATGTTGTGGTTCCGGGCGGAGCCAGGATGCGCGCATTTTTTTCATTTGGGTTCAATACATTGGAGGCCGGTGTCCAGCTGAATTTTAAACCGTCACTCACAGGGTTTATCTGAATGGTATCACCCAGACAAATAGTGGTGTCTGTAAGTGGCAACAGCAATACGAATTTTTTTACAACCACCTTTACGGAGTCTGTACTGAAACATCCCGGACTATTGGTGAGTGTGGCGTAGTAGGTGGTTGTGGTATCCGGCGATACAACCGGATTGGAAATATTGGCATTAGAGATATTGATGTTCGGACTCCACGACCATGTTCCGTTTCCTGTGCCCGTAAGCGGTAAAAGATCATTCAGGCAAATCGTGGTGTCGTTGGTTAAGTTGATACTTGGCCTGTCCGGCATCGCTATGACCTTATTGATAGTATCCAGACATCCTTTGTTACTGCCCACAATGAGACGAACGGTATAATTACCGGTATTCGTATAGGTATATTGCGGATTTTTTAAAATGGAGGTATCGGTTAAAGAATTATTTACACCAAAATCCCAGAACCAGGAGTTGGGCGCACCGAAATTTGATATAGTGCCGTCTTCAAATTCAATCGGTTGGTTTTTGCATGACTCTTTAAATTTTATATCAGGAAAGAATCCCGGATAAATATAATACGTGGAGAAGGCGCTATCGGCACATATGCTTTCCTTATTGACAATTAGTTTGACACGATACGTGCCGGTATCGGGAAAGGTATAGGTGGGTGATATAAGATTCGATGTGTCATTGAGCCTGTTGGGAACTCCGAAGTCCCAGAACCAGCTTTGTATCTGAGATGAATTGGTCAGATTGACAAATGTTTTGGTATAGGTATCACAGCCTCTTTCATCTATTCGCAGTGTGGCCTGTGCGATATCACAAGGGGAGATACGAATCAGAAAATCCTTCCGGTGTTCAGAAATAGCGAGACCGTTTCTCCATTCGGTGACGCATACATTCACCACAAAATAGGAGAGTCCGGCCGGGTTAACTATTCCGTCGGGTGCAAGGCCTTCAATAGTACCGTTTTGCGGACGAATGTTAACCGCAGATCCAAGAGGAAAGGAGCCGGTATAATTATTCTGATACGCAATGGCTGTATATGGCGGGGCAAATGGTTTTCGGATGGCCGCGTTGGTTATACCGACACTGTTATACGCTTCGCAAAATCGGTAACTCAGCGAATCACCATCCGGATCGATGGCGGAAAAAGGCAGGCTGAATCGTCTGTTGCGACAAACCAGAACTGTGTCGCGTATATCGAATACGGGACTGGAATTGGGCACATTGCCAACATCCAGTGTTCCGGGAATATTGGCCAGATAGGTTGCGCCCGCATTAAAGCCACTAACATTGGAAAGCCCATTGGTTCGGCAGCAGGTTTGGAAAGATACGGTATAGCCCTCTGCGTTGATCGGCAGCTCAATGGTTTGAGTATAGGTGCCTATCTGATAGCACACCGGCGGAGCATTGCGGATACAGACTCCAGGATTTTGCAGTGTGATCTCTGAAAATTCAGTGCGGGTAACGGGCAAACTGTCGATGACTCGGGCACTTGTTCTGCTGTTGAATACACCGAGTACAATCAGCGTTGGGAGATCGGCTGTTTGTACACCACCACCTCCCGCAATCGGATTACAATCTCTGAAAAGCCGGAGTGATACCTGATATCTGGCACTGTTCGGTGCTGTACCGGGACCCAGATAACGATAGAATAATTCACCTCCTGAGATATGAGCTGCCTTAGATTCATGAGGAGTGTGCAACATGAAGCAAAAGATCAGTACAAGAGAGCTGAGAAGCGTTTTAAGCAAACGGTATAATTTATTTGAAGACATAAAACAGTCTTCAAAGTTAGCTGATCAGCGTCAACGGATTACTGAAATCATTTATTGCCGGATAATTTTATGATTTTCTGTTTCTCCGTTATCATAGATCAGCCGCAAATAATAGATGCCACTTCTCCAGGGAGTAAGGGAAACAGGATAGGGGTTGGTTTGAATGTTTTTATCCGAATAAATTACTTGACCGAGTTGATTGCAGATGGTAAGTTCTTTAATACGTTGGTTTGCCCAGGTTAGTCTGATTTGACCGGCTGACGGGTTAGGGAATATCTGCAGAGAGGTCATTCGGCTGTCTAAACGAACCGTATTGGAATAAATGGTTTGACCATTGGTAAGGATCGCCTTCAGCCGATAGAATGATGCCCCGGCAGGTTGATTGCCGTGATGCGCATACTGCATATTCGTTTGGCATGATTCAAGATCCCTCACAGGGAACTGAAGAATATTATTGAAGGAGAAAGCATCTGTGCTTCTCTCGATTGATACAGTAGCATTGATACACGCGCGCGTCAGTGTCCAGTCCAGCTGATCGGCATGGTTTCTTCTGGCAGCACGGAGGGTTATGGCTGATTCATTGAGTGTGGCGGTAGCCAAATTTGGATGCGCCAGAGTAAATGTGCGGATATTCGGTGATGTTTGAGAAAGCGGTACAGGTGATTGTACCCAGCCGGATCGCTGAGTCGATGGATTCGGATCAGGACAAGTAACAGTACCACAGGTGTTCAATCGGTTCGTCCATTGGGAAGAAGCGGATAACCAGTTGGCGATAACTAAATCCGCAGCCGTACTGAACTTACAGCTTCTGCCGTATGCCCAACTGAGTGAAAGAAGAACATTCGTACTTGCACTGCTGCTGTTGACATGCCAGTATTCGCAGGTGCTTACTTTATAATCAACCGGCGGATTATCTAACGTATTGTCTCTGCTGGTTGGGTCATAACCTGGCGATGGATTATTAGCTGATCCTGGATTAGAGCCTACATAACAGGCAGTATATTGATCGGTTATATTCGAAGGAGCAGTTATACGGGCAGGGCCATATTTTAATACAGATCCTTGTTTTTCCCCGATAGGGAATTCAAAAGCGGTGTTACCAATTTTTGAGATAACACCGTTTACAAAACGTTGGTCACTGGCACCTGTGACACTTGCGGTACTATTCAATGTTAAAATGGCTGTTCCGGTAGTCGTTTCATTGTTTTTACAAGCTGTAGTATTAAGAAGACCATTATCCTTACTAAATATCAATATTCCATTCAGGCTTCTTGATGCATGCAAGGTTACACTGCCGGGATTATTGATGTTGAGATTGGTGGGCCCCGCAGTAGTGGGGAACTCCATGTCCTCGGTTGTTATTATTGCATTTCCATTGTATTCAAGGGTAGCACCGGGGGAATAGGAGATTACTTCAACTGTTGCGTCAGGATCTGCTGTAATACTTCCGATCGTTCTGTATAGCGTGTCTTTAATGTTTCGGTTATCTCTCAGGAGTACACCTGCTGGATTATTTATGGTGAATGTCTTTAGTAAATTTCCGGAGGTGGGCCATGGAGAAAATCCGGCAATTGTTGTAACAGGACATACCCCGCCGGTTCCATTGATTGTATTCTGTTGAACAGTTCCCAGATATTTTTCATGTAACCCTGTTACGGTTGAAGCGACATAAAATCGATTACGCAAATCACCGCTTGTATTGGCAAGTACGGTACTGAATGTTTGTTCACCGGTTCCGGAAAAATAGACTCCGGAATTGCATTGCGTTGTACCGGAGGAAGCAATAAATCCACCCCACGTTGCAGTGCCCGAAATGACCCAGTCTTTTTTCAGTTCTAAACGTATTTCAGAAGCGCTCTCAACATTTACATTAAAGGTGTAAGTGCCGCCTGAATGAAGAAAATTACCGTTAATGATTAAAACATGAACACCGCCATTCGTTCCGTCTTTCATTTGAAATGCACCTCCTTCGATACGCATATCATTTCGAACGGTCATGGTTCGGTTGGTGGCATCCGGACTGAGGGTTGTTGTTCCATTCAACACAAGCACATCATAGAATGACTGATTCAGGCCGCCTGCATTGGAACCAGAAGATAATTTTAAAAGAGAGCCGTCTTGCCAGGTCGCTAAAGGTATAGATCCACCTGGTGTGGCTGTTAGATTCTTATGTTCATAAATCCCTCCATTGGCAACAACTATTTGGGATGTACCAACAGTAATAGAAGTACTTGTTGCACGTATATAAGTTCCGTTTATCTGTAAATCAGTGCCAATACCATCATTGAGCGTGATTGTTCCACCCGTCAATTCAAGGGTAGCTCCTGGACTTATGGTCGTTTGGTCAATTGTTACACTTGCACTAATACTGATCGTATGTCCGGAAACTATTTCAATAAGCCCATCAGTAGACGTAGGAGTTGCAACTGCATTCAACCAAGCAGCACCCGAATATCTCTGCCAACTATTTACATCATTCCACGGTCCGCTTTGTCTGGATCTGTAATCACCGGCAGTTTGTCCAATAAGGTCAACGGAAAAAATAACTACAAAAGATAATGAACATACAATTAAGCGTGTATTCCTGAGGAACCGGTGTGAAAACATAAACATTTTAAATCTTTTAAAAATGTTGTTCAGAAGAAGGTAAAACTGTTTTCACATCAGGATATGGGGTTAAATAACTCAACAAATATAGACAAATGACACGGACAATTCAAGTGAATGATTATGGTTTGGCAAGCATTTGAAAACCATTGATTTATGTAATTGCTGACGGGTGGATTTTGTATATATCTTCTTTCGACACCATGATATCATGACACCAAGACAACCCTTATCTCAAGTAATTACACAGCAAGTAATAATAGTTATGTCATCCTCTCTCTGATCTCCTTACAGATATAAGTGCGGTCTTCCAGCGCTTCGCGGATGGCAAAGAACATTTCATCCTGGTGAGAGTTTTTGGTGATATAGGCATGGGCTCCGTTCTCTAGCATACGATTGGCAAAGCCTACTTCATTGTGCATAGAGATACCAATGATTTTTGTGTCGGGTAGCATTTTACGAATGAGCAGCGTGGCTTCCAGTCCGGAAAAGGGAAGTATGTTGACATCCAGGATCACAATATCCGGTTTAATGGTTGGCAATTCATCCAATAGCGACTGCGTATTGTCATATAATTTCACTACCTCAAAATCGGCAAACTGAGAAAGCAGAAACGACCAGGCTTCTGCGATCAATACATGATCATCGGCAATGACAATTCTTGTTTTTTTCATACGTTATGATTTTACCTCCTGTTCGTTTAATGCAAAGGACGTTTTTGTTTCAAGCGGGATCTGTATCTGCATCTTAACACCTTTGCCGGGCGCTGTCTGAATTAATATTTCTCCCTTATGAAACTTAATACGCGAGCGCATACTGTCCAGTCCCACACCTTTTTGAATTCGTTTGGTATCAAACCCTTTGCCATCATCCATATACATCATTTTAAACTGATTGTTCTGGATTTTAAGTTCCAGATGAATATTATCCGCATCGGCATATTTAAAGGCGTTGTTCAGCAATTCCTGTATGACGCGGTAGATCACATGTTTCTTTTCCATGGAAACCTTCACATCTTCCTGTTGTCCGTATATTTTCAGATGAAACAGAGGTTTTTCAAGAATGCCGTAACTGTTGATCAGTTCAATCACAGCATCCCTTAAGCCAAGGTCTCGGATGGCGGGCGGTGTTAAGGTTCTGGACAGCGTACGCACTTGTTCCAGGGTATGTTTGACTGATTTTTCGAGTTCGCCGATCTCATGTAACGTATAGGTGCCTTTGGCTTTGATCATGTTGATGTAAAGCGTCATGTAGGCCAGCATTTGTCCCACCCCATCATGCAGATCACGACCGATATGAGCTCTTTGTTCTTCTTCTGCCTGAAGAGTGGCTTCGAAGATTTCTTTTTCCTTGTTGATTCGTTCATCCTGAAGCTTTTGTTCGATTTGACGGATCTCCGTCACATCCCAGTTGATACCAATGGAACCCGCAAACACTCCATGCTCATCAAATTGCGGCACGCCACTCACCACGATATTTCTGATCTGGCCATTCTTTTGAGTGATATTCAGGTCATAAACATTGGATTCTCCCTTTTTTCTCTTTTCCAGTACTTCGTGAAGTTTTTGTAATTGTTCCGGTCTGGTAAGAATCAGTTCCGGGGTTTTACGGCCGATCATCTCATCGGGTTGATAGCCGGTTATTTTAGACATCGCATCGTTGACGTAGACAATCCTTTCATCTTTATCTACTTCGAGGATACCCAGTGACATATTCTGGAAGATCATCCGGTATTTCTCTTCACTTCGTTTGATGACCTGAAGTGAAATATATTCTTCGTGTATATCGCGTATGTGCCAGATGAGCTCTTTTTTGGTGCTTATATCTTTTTTTACTTCGGTTACAATTCCCTGAACCCATCGTTCGACACCATCTTTTTTTACCAGACGGAATGAAACAGTAATGTTTTCCTCTTTTTTAAAAGCTTCTTTGCTAATCATTTGCGGTATGCCGCTCTGACAAACATCGCACATATAGCTGAAAAGGGCCTTTTCGTTTAATTCATCTTCCTCATAGCCGAGGATTCTTTTGCAGGAAGGAGAGATGTATTGAATGGTTGATTCCCGATCGGTGATCACCACCATGTCATTTGAATTAAGTGAGATTAATTCAAATTGTTTTTTATCCTTTTCAAGCTGCTGATTGTAACGATATTCATTGGTCAGATCAAAAAATGCTCCGATATATCCGATGAATTCTCCGGTCGGGAGGAAGCGTGGAATCGCTGTTTCTTTCAGGTAGCGGTATTCGTTATCTTTATTCCGAATCAAAATTTCCTGCTCGATGGGCTTATGTTCTCCGACCATTTCATACCAGTCGCGTTTATCGCTCTCAATGAAATCGGGATGAATCAGCGTTTCAAATTCACCGGGACCATTGATCTCTTCCAGTCCCTTTCCGAAGAAATCCTTTACTTCCTTATTGGAATAGATCACCAGATTATTGTGGTCAGACACCCATAACATAACGGGCATGGATTCGGTGATATTTTTGAACCGGTTCTCGGTTTCTTCCATGGCGGCCTTATACAACTCATTTTGAGTTACATCCAGGATCTTACCGGTAACGACCTCGTCATCCAGATATGGATCATATTTCTTCTTGATCTCTTCTTCCAGCCATAGTTTACGCTTTGTAATAAGATTTTTGATCTGATACCGAAAACGAACTTCGCCTTTCTCTTCCAGTTCCTCCATGGCTTTCTCATAGTCCGTTACAGAACCGACCAATACACAATTCTTTTTTTCTTCAAACGCATTCTCTGTTTTGGAAGGATTAAAGCCAAAGAAGGTTGGCCATCGGCTGGTAAAGAAATTATTCTCTTTTTTATTTTTATAAATGATAAAGTGAACGGCTTCAGTTGATTCAAGAAAATTACTCAGCCGGTAAAAGTTTTCGTATGATTTTTGTTGTAATTCCGTGAGCTGGGAGATGTCAGATCCGTAAAAATTCATTTTGGATCCGCTCTTTGTTTCTTTGTAATTGAATAAATAATTTTTATCGCTCCATAAAAATTCAATCTGACCGGCAGCGGCAAGTCGGTTGCGAATGGCTTTAAAAAAAGCGGCAGGCTCATATTTTTTCTTGTTGTATTCAATCTGCCCAAGTTGTTTGGCGGTTGGGTTCATGTATTCAATATTCCCTTCCTCATCCAGCCGCAATACCGGATTGGGATTTTCAAAGGGAAACTGTGCCATGATGTCTCTTTCAGCAGAGCTGGTTTTGGCAATTTCCTGCAATTCTTTATTCAGAGCAATGAGCCGGTTATTTACTTTTTCGTAGTCTTCATTGGCAATATTCGATGCGTGTTCCAGCATCTTGATATCGCGCTCATAACTGTAAAAATACTGGCTGACTTTTTCGCACAGCGATCCGAATTCATGCTGTAATTCCGGTGTAAAGGAATTATCGTCTTTGATTAAATTCGCCAGAACCGGATGAAGCATATTATTTTTCGTCGAATAAGGTAACTACGACCGTTTGGTTATGTAATTCACACTCTTTGCCGGGATAGAAAAATCGGGAGAATTCTCCGTACGAATAAAATCCGGCAATCAGTGTATCAGGTTTCATGTTTTTTCGAATACTTACGATCTCATTGTTGGCCATGGCACCGAGTACAAGTTTTCTGCCTACACAATTCACCACCCAGGCAAAAGCACCTTCCGAATTGCGGGCGAAGGCTTCCGCTCCGGCCATCCCTGCATTATTGATGATCTGTTCGGTATTCGTCCTCATCAATCGCACTCTGGATCCTTTGGGTATATTGCCTGCAAAGGTCATTGATCCATTCTTTTCATCAACGGATAAGATCGTTCTTACTAAAGGTACATCACTGTTGTCAGATAAAATGGCAATCGGGAAAAAAAGTGCCGAAGAGGGTAATTGGTTGGCAAAATCACCAAGATAGCGCTTGTACAGTTCCAGCGCATTTTCTCCATCAATACTGAATAAAATATTTTTATTTGATTCAGTGACCGTTCTTTCTGGTCCAAAGAAAGCCCAACCGCTTTTAACTCCGGATGTAACCTTGAGATGATTTCCATAAAAACCGATGACTACGACATTACCTTCGCGGGGTTCGGATAAACATCCCACGGCTGTACTTTCAAATTTATCTCCGTCTCCGGCCATGCCACCGGTTATAAGTATCTCATTTCCTAAAACAGACGTCATTCCCCTTATAAGATCTTCTCCATTAATCAAACTGCCGCATGACAGCACCATGACATATTGAAGGTCTTCAGCTGAAAGCGAGGCAGCCAGTTTTTTGCCCAACGCCATCGAATCATCTTCGTCTTGAATATTTTTTTCTACAACCTGCAACGGGGTTTTTTCAAAATGCAAAGCCACAGCAATAAGGGATCCTTCATGAGCCTGGCTGTTATAAATTTCACCGGCTGTTGACATAAAGACAACATGCGATGAAGCGAATTTTTTCTGAAGCGTTTCCCGAATGGATTTGTTTGTGATCAGAGATTTATCTCCCATACCAATAACCAGCTGATAGCTTTCCGGATTATTACGTAACTGGTCAAAACCTGACCATTCCTGATTCTTGTAAATAAGTTGATCGGCAATCATCGTTTTTGATTTTAGGGGTGACGGAATCAACGATCATCAACGGATGGTTAACAATGTTCTGCAGCGTGAACAGACATTAAAAAATCCGTGGGGATTTTACATCGTATTTTACGTAACCTATTTTAGTAATTAACCCCGTAAAGTTCAATTTAGTTGAGCAAAGTGCCTATTTGTTGTACATAAAATAAGGGATTACCCTTAGTGCGGGTAAGTGCATCGCATCATTACTGAAAAAGGAGACTCAGTTTTTGTAATAGCTTTTTTTCTTCGAAAGGCTTGGTAAGATAATCGGTAAATCCGTTTTTCAGATAATACTCCAGTTCTTCTTTGATGGCGTTGGCTGTGATGGCAATGATTGGAATTTCATTTCCATGTTGTTTTCTTAGCAGTTGGGTAGCTTCCAGTCCGTCCATTTCAGGCATCTGGATATCCATGAGGATGATATCATAATGTTTGGAAGCTGCCAAGTCAACGGCCACTTTCCCGTTTTCGGCAAAATCGTAAGGTATCTTGTTTTTTTCAAAAATGAATTTCATGAGCAGCCGATTGAACTCATTGTCTTCGGCTGCCAGGATACGGATCTGTTGCAGTGCCCTCAGATTGATCGGAAAAACATCATCCGCCTTCTTGAAGCTTTTGTCGGTAATGGCACGAACAGGAATGTTAATCGTGATGGTTGTTCCCGCATTTTTTTTAGATTCAACGATGATTTCGCCTTTCATCAGCTTC
>Ga0315906_10002243_pt1 | contig 27491 bp, 28 predicted proteins | sample LakEriMetagenome_4_FD_203526 | JGI IMG/M metagenome (GOLD analysis project Ga0315906, IMG submission 203526) | Freshwater fungal communities from buoy surface, Lake Erie, Ohio, United States - Buoy 2 MA122 | ecosystem: Environmental > Aquatic > Freshwater > Lake > Lake biofilm | place: USA...
CGCAGCAGGCCGAACTTCGGGTGCCTGTGGTCCCAGGCGAAGCAGACCTTCTCGCGCTGTGCCGGCGAGAGCGAGGCGTGCAGCCGCCCGGCGAGGGTCTCGGCCGTGGCGGCCGGCGGCTGCTCCGCGGCCGCGTCGCCGATCACGACGGAGCCGGCGCAGGCGGCGGCGCCGGCGAGCAGCCGGCGGCGGGAGAGCGGCGTGCGGGGCATGACCATGATTTTTCTCCGATACGGCGGGCGAAGCCAACGAAGAGCCGCTCAAAAAGACCAAGCAGACGGACCCGCAGAGTTTTCAGACAGAGCCTAAGCCATCCTGACGGCCCGTGCCACATGCCCGGCGGAGAGCGCCGGTTCGGGGGTGCCGCAGGAGGCGGACGGGCAGGCGCTCATGCCGGTGAGATGCCACGCTTCGGGCTTCGCACCTGGCACTGTGGACAATAAAAAGTGGACCGTTGGGCCTGGACGATCCGCAGGATCGGCGTGCGGCAGCGGTGGCAGGGCCGCCCTTCCCGGCCGTAGACACGGTGCCGCTTCTGAAAGCGGCCCGGCGTGCCGGCGGCGGTGCGGTACAACTCGTCGCCGATCGACGAGCCCTCGTGCCGCACCGCCTCGGCCAGCACCGTGCGGGTGCACGCCGCGACCCGCTCCCAGGCGTCGTGGCGGAGGCGGCGACAGGCACGCCGCGGATCGATGCCCGCCCGGAACAGGATCTCCGCCGCGTAGATGTTGCCGATGCCCGCCACGGCCCGCTGGTCGAGGAGGGCCACCTTCACGGCCCGCCGCGAGCGACCGAGGCGGGCGGCGAGTTCGTCCGCGGTCACGACCAAGCCGTCGGGACCGAGCTTCGCGGCGCCGCAGGCCCGTTCCAGGCCGCGGGCGTCGAGCAGACGGATCGTGCCCAGGCCGCGCTGATCCCAGAACAGGATGCGGTCCGCAGCCGGGCCGCGGGTCGCGGCGAGCTCGAGCTCGAGACGGACGTGCTCCGTCGTCGGCGGATCGGCCACGAGCATCAGGCCGGTCATCCGCGGCTCGATCACGAGCCACAGCGGCGCCAGGTCGCCACCGGCGAGCTCCAGCACCACCCGCTTGCCGCGGCGACTCACGCCGGCGATCGTGCGGCCGGTGATGCGGCGAACGAACTCGGCCGGCCGGGGCGCGGTTGCGATCGGCCGCACCCGGCCGCGGGGCAGCGTCACCGCCACGATGCGGCGGCCGACGGCACCGCCGATCCCGCGGCACATCGTCTCGACCTCGGGCAGCTCGGGCATGACGTGGAAACCGCGGTCGAACGGAACCGCGGCCGCGGGCGGATCGTCGCGCTCGGATGGTAGCAGCCCCGGCCCGGGCTACAATCGCAGGGAGCACGATTCGCGCTCCTGTCCGAGGCCCGCCGCATGGCATCCCCGTCCGCCGTCCCGCTCTCCAGCGTGCCCGACGCCTCCGGGCGGTTCGGCCGCTTCGGCGGACGCTACGTCCCGGAGACCCTTTCGGCGGCGCTCGACCAGCTGGAGCGGGCCTATGCCGCGGCCCAGGCCGACCCCGCCTTCCACGCCGAACTCGACGGCCTGCTGGCGGCGTTCGTGGGCCGGCCCACGCCGCTCTTGTTCGCGCAGCGGCTCACGGAACACGCCGGCGGCGCCCGGATCTACCTCAAGCGGGAGGACCTCAGCCACACCGGCGCCCACAAGATCAACAACACGCTCGGCCAGGCCCTGCTCGCGATCCGCATGGGCAAGCGCCGGATCATCGCCGAGACCGGCGCCGGCCAGCACGGCGTGGCCACGGCCACGGCCTGCGCCCGCTTCGGCCTGGAGTGCGTGGTCTACATGGGGGCCGAGGACGTCCGTCGCCAGGCGCCCAACGTCCGCAACATGCGGTTCATGGGGGCCGAGGTGCGACCCGTGGAGAGCGGCTCCCGCACGCTGCGCGACGCGATCAACGAGGCGATGCGCGACTGGATGGGCTCCGTCGCGACCACCCACTACATCATCGGCTCCGTCGTCGGCCCCCACCCATTCCCGCGGATCGTCCGCGACTTCCAGAGCGTGATCGGCCGCGAGACCGTGGACCAGTGCCGCCGGCAGTTCGGCCGGCTGCCCGACGCGGTGGTGGCCTGCGTGGGCGGCGGCAGCAACGCCGCGGGGATGTTCTTCCCGTTCGTCGATCACCACGACGTGCGGCTGGTGGGCGTGGAAGCGGGCGGCCGCTCGGGCCATCCCGGCGAGCACGCCGCCAGCCTCTCCTACGGCAGCCCGGGCATCCTCCACGGATCCTTGAGCTACGTGCTCCAGGATGCGGACGGCCAGACGGCCGACGTGCACTCCGTGTCGGCGGGCCTCGATTATCCCGGCGTCGGACCCGAGCACAGCTACTGGCGCGACCTGGGCCGCGTGGAGTACACGAGCGTGACCGACGCCGAGGCGCTCGACGCCTTCGACCTCGTGGCCCGCCGCGAGGGCATCCTGCCGGCGCTGGAGACGGCGCATGCCCTGGCCTGGGCGGCCCGCGAGGCCGCCCGGCGGCCGTCGGACGAGATCATCGTGGTCTGCCTCTCGGGCCGTGGCGACAAGGATGCGGCCGAGATCGCCCGGCTCCGCGGCCTGGCCGCCGACGGCGGCGGGGTGCGGGCATGACGGCCCCCGCCCCGGCGACGGGCGTCGCCCGCATCGCGGCGGTGTTCGCCGCCCACCGCGCCGCCGGCCGCCGGGTGCTGGCGCCCTTCGTCACGGCCGGCGACCCCGACGCCGACACGACCGTCGCGGTCATCGAGGCGCTCGACCAGGCGGGGGCGGCGCTGTGCGAACTCGGCGTGCCCTACAGCGACCCGATCGCCGACGGCCCGGTGATCCAGGCCTCCTACACGCGGGCGCTCGGCCGGGGGCTGACGCTCGCCGACGTGTTCGCCACGGCGCGGCGGGCGGCCACCGGCTGCCCGATGCCGATCCTGGCGATGGCGAGCTACTCGCTCATCTTCCGCCGCGGCATCGACCGTTTCGTGGCCGACGCCCTGGCGGCCGGGCTCGCGGGGCTGGTCGTGCCCGACCTGCCTCTGGAGGAGAGCGCGGAGCTCGACGCCGCCTGCCGGACCGCCGGCCTGGCGCTCGTGCGGCTGGTCACGCCCACCACGCCGCCGGACCGTGCCGCGGCGATCGCCGAGCGGTCCACCGGCTTCCTCTACTGCGTGGCGGTCGCGGGCGTCACGGGCGCCCGCGCGGAACTGCCCCCCGACCTCGTCGATCGCGTCCGCTGGCTGAAGACGCGGACCGACGTGCCGATCCTCGTGGGCTTCGGCATCTCCTCGCCCGACCAGGTGCGGGCGGTGGCCGCCGTGGCCGACGGGGCGATCGTCGGCTCGGCGCTCGTGCGGCTCGTCGCCGAGTCGGCCGGGAAGCCGCGGGCCGCGGTCGTCGCCGACGTCGGCCGCTTCGTGACCGACCTCGCGGCGGCCTGCGGCTGAGGCGGTCAGGGCGTCCGCCACGCGGCGGGGGCGCCGGGCTTGGTGGCGGCGAGGATCTCGCGGATGGCCCTGGCGTCCTCGGGGCTGATGTGCGTGAACCGCCCGGTCGGGTTCGTGTCGGCCAGGGCCGCGTCCATCCGGCTCCAGAAGCGGTCGCGAAGTTCGTCCGGCAGCGCGTCGAAGCTCGGGGAGTGGATGAGGAAACTGCACGGGTGGCGGAACAGCCGCCGCTGGAGGTCGAGATCCCGCAGCGACCGGCCTTGCGGATCCCGCGGACCGACCCCCGCGAACTCCGTCGCGAAGCCGCTCGTGCCGGCGATCGGGGCCTCGAGCCGCGGCTCGTCGCAGAACAGGAAGCACTCCACGAGCGCCGTCGCGGCGGCGTCGAGCACCGTGTCGGTGCTCGGCCAGCGGCGATCGGCAGGCTGGCCGAGTTCGCGGTTGAGCGCGGCTTCGCGATGCAGGGCCGTGCGGGCGTCGAACGACGCCCGGGCGAGCTCGTTGTGGGCGTTGACCTGATGCGCCAGCACCATCAGCGCCACGAGGTCGCTGTGCCGGGAGAGATAGCCGGTGGCGGTGAAGCGGCCTTCCAGATCCGTCTGGTTGAGGCCGCCGGTGTCGTCCGGGGCGTCGCCGTCGGGCCGCTTCCGGTAGGTGACGTTGCCCAGGTGCGTGGCGGCCCCGTGGCTGCCGGTCACGTACCAACCGCCGAAGCGGCGGGCGAGCGGCGTGGTGTGATCGACCTTGTAGGAGCCGGCGGGGAAGATCGGCTGGCCGCGGCGATCCGGATAGACCGACCGCATGACGTGCCCGGGCACGCCCCGTGTCTGGGAGCCGCCGTGGCAGGACAGGCAGTCGTCCGTCTGCCGCACGAAACGGGGCCGCTCCACGGCCTGCTGCCCGAGCGTGTAGAAGACGGTGCCCAGCCCGGGATCGGCCACGGACAACTCCACGACCTCGCCGGAACGGACGTATCCCACGTAGATGTCGTCGTTGAAATACAACGCCCGGGGATTGCGGGGACCGATCTTCTGCTGCTGCAGACTGGTCTTCGAGAACACGAGCGCCTGGCTGGACCGCGGCACGCCCAGCGCGTCGAGCACGGCCGGCAGGTAGCCGCAGCGGTCGTCGAAGGGCAGCCGGGCCTGGCCCGCGTCGAGGCGGGCCTGGAGCCGCTCCACCGGATTGTCGGGCCGCGACGCGGAATAGGAGATCGGCGGCCGCTCGTAATCGTCCGCCGCCGGCGCCACGGCGGCCCCCCAGATCGCGACGGCCACCATCAGGGCCGACGCCCCGCCGGCGGGAAGGCCGGTTCGTTCGGGATGGGATCGCATGGTCTTCTTTCGGATGGGTGCAGGCTTCAACTCCGCGCGCAGGCCGGCACCGGCGGGAAATCGCACAGCGGCCGGCTGCGGCTCGGCTCGGCGAGGATCTCGGCGAGCGTGGTCGAGGAAAACGCCCCCTCCATCGCGGCCAGGGCGTCGTCGAGCCGGCGGTGGAGCGGGCAGAGGTGCTGGCCGTGGGCCGCCAGGCCCAGTGGGCAGGTCGTGATCCGGCGGATCGGATCGACCGCCTGCACGATCTCCAGGATGCGGAGTTTCTCGGGCGGGAGGACCAGCGTGAATCCGCCGCCCACCCCGCGCCGGCTGGCGACGATCCGCCCGCGAACGAGCTGCTGCATGACCTTCGCCAGATAGGCGACGGGCACCTGCGTCGCCGCCGCGATCCGCTCGACGGTGTGGGACTCCCGCGGCGCCGCCGCCATGAACGTCGCGGCCCGCAGGGCGTATTCGACGGTCTGCGAGAGCACGGGTCGCCTCCCGAGAGCGGATCGGCGGGCGGCCCCCGCCGGCATCAGCCTAAATAAGACCTTTTCATCCTGTATCTGTCAAGCGGGCTGGGCGGGATGGAAAACCGGATCTTATAAATCAGCGTAGGACAGGTAGTCCGCGTGCGCCCGGCGTGCGAGGTCGCCCATGTTTTCCGCCCACGACCCCTCCGACGTCGACCGGTTCTTCCGGGGCCTGACGGAATACGCCTTCCATGCCCGGCTGGGCGTGGTGGATCCGCCGCTGGTCGATTACGTCGCCCTGCTGCTGATCCGCTTCCTGCGGCTCGACCGCGTGACCGCCGTGCCCGGGGTGGGCGGCGAGGAGCCGCCCGAGGTCACGAAGATGCTGATGATCGCCCAGCGGCACGCCTCCGCCGACGAGGCCCGCGAGGAGTATCGCCGCATCGGCGACTTCACGCTCTTCTGGAGCGGCGTCTACCCCGAGGCGGTGCGGCGGTTCGAGCGACCCGGCGGCGGCGAGCCGCTCATCGGCTACCGCGAGGCGGGCAAGAGGGCCTACTGGCTGGCCAGCACGCTCGAGCCCGCCGAGGCCGAGGACGAGCGGCAGTTGCTCGAGCGGCTGGCGCACGAGTACGACCTCTGCGTCGCTGGTCTCGCCGAGGTCCGCCGCGCCTGGGGCGATGCCGCCTGATCGATGACGGTCACCACGGGCCGATCGACTTGGCCCCCACGCGATCCCGCCCCCGCCGGGCGCTGCCCTTCACTCGAGCAGCTGCGCCGGCCAGGGGGGATCGAAGCCGGCCTGCTCCACCGCCAGTCCCGCCCGCACGACCGCCGCCACGAGGTCGGCGAGCGTCGCGCGGCCGGGATCGATCCGGCAGGCCACCGCGTCGCCGTCGATGGCGTGGGCTTCGGCGGCGACGGCCGCCAGCACGTGGACGGCGGCAGCGGCGCTCCCCGGCGTGACGAGCCGGCAGTTCCAACGCCGATCGGTCTCGAAGTGCCGCCGGTCGTGCGCGGCGGCGGCCACGAGCCGGCCCTCCCGCAACACCGCCAGGTCCGTGAAGCACCCCGGCACGGCTGCGTCGTCGATCGCCGCCATCACGGTTCGCCCCATCACCTGGGCGTCGTCGATCAACCGCTCGACGCGGATGCGGCACGGCGGGTCGAGGCCGGCGAAGGGGTCGTCGAGGACGAGCACGCGGGGGTCGTGCATCAGCGCCCGGGCCACGAGCAGCATCTTGGCGGGCCCCGCGGCGAGGGTCTCGAGCGTCGCGGCGCCCGCTCCCAGTCCGGCCAGGGCGAGGCCCCGGTCCACCGCGGCGGTCGCGGCCGCCCCCGCGAGGCCCACCGTGGCGGCGAACAGTTCGAGGAACTCACGGGCCCGCAGGCCCGGCCAGCGCGGCGGCGTGGCCGGCACGTAGCCCACGCGGCGGCGGACGGCGGCGGCCGCGCGGCGGACCGAATGCCCCTCGACGAGAATGTCGCCGCCGTGCAGGGGCATGACGGCCGCCACCGCCGCCAGGAGCGACGTCTTGCCGGCCCCCGCCCGCCCGATGACGGCCACCGCGCGGCCCGCGGGCCAGCCGCACGAGACGCTCTCCACCACGATCTCGCCCCCCCGCTCGACGCTGGCGCGGTCGCACCGGATCATGCGGTCACCCGGGGCTCGCGATCCCGGCGGCCTGCGCCGCCAGCCGGGCGGCGGTCATCTCGATCGACACCAGCAGGCCCTTCGCCTTGCTGACGGTCTCCTCGAACTCCTTCTCCGGGTCGCTGTCGGCCACGATCCCGGCTCCCGACTGCACGTAGGCCTTGCCGCCGGTGACGACGACCGTCCGCAGGGCGATGCAGGTGTCCATCGAGCCGCCGAAGTCGACGTAGCCGACGGCCCCCGCGTAGGGGCCGCGACGGACCGGCTCCAGCTCGTCGATGATCTCCATGGCGCGGATCTTCGGGGCGCCCGACACGGTGCCGGCCGGCAGGCAGGCCCGCAGGGCGTCGAAGGCCGTCAGCCCCGCCGCCAGCCGCCCGGTGACGTTGCTCGTGAGGTGCATCACGTGGCTGTACCGCTCGATCGTCATCACGTCGGACAGCGCCACGCTGCCGATGGCGGACACGCGGCCCACGTCGTTGCGGCCCAGGTCGATGAGCATCACGTGCTCGGCCCGCTCCTTCGGGTCGGCCAGGAGATCCGCCGCGAGCGCCGCGTCCTCCTCCGGCGAACCTCCGCGCCGCCGCGTGCCCGCCAGCGGCCGCACCGTGACGGCGCCGTCCACGCAGCGAACCATGATCTCCGGCGAGCTGCCCACCAGCCCGCAGCCCGGCAGCCGCAGGTAGAACATGAAGGGGCTCGGATTGACGACCCGGAGCGTCCTGTAGAGCTCGATCGCCGGCGCCGCGAAGGGCAGCTCGAGGCGGCGGCTGAGCACCACCTGGAAGACGTCGCCGGCCCGGATGTACTCGATGGCCCGCCCCACGGCCGACAGGAAACGCTCCCGGCCGAACGAGGAGACGGCGGAACCGTCGCCGAGACAGGCCGGCTCGCCCCGCGGGCCGATGTCGGCCGGGGGCGGCCAGGCCGCGGGGGCGAACAGCCGGTCGATCGTGGCGTCGATGCGGCCGCAGGCCGCGGCATAGGCAGCCTCGACCCCCGCGTCCGAATCGTCATCCACCCGGGCGAGCACCACGACGTCGATCGCCTTGGTCACGTTGTCGAACACGACCATCCGGTCGTAGAAGGCGAACGACAGGTCCGGCAGGCCGAGCTCATCGGGCGGAGGATGCGGCAGCCGCTCGACGTACCGCACGGCGTCGTAGGCGGCGTAGCCGACGGCGCCGCTGGTGAAGGGCGGCAATTCGGGCAGCCGGGCCGGGCGGTAGGCCGCCATCCGCCGCTCGAGCTCGGCCAACGGATCCGCCGACGTGAACTCCTCGGCCACGCCGTCGGCCGCGATCACCCGCACCCGGTCCCCCCGAGCCTCCAGCCGCAGGAAGGGGTCGGCGCCGAGGAAGCTGTAGCGGCCCACCCGCTCCCCTCCGACGACGCTCTCGAACAGGCAGCCGGCGGCGCCCGCATCGATGCGGGCGAAGGCCGAAAGCGGCGTCAGCGCGTCGGCGAACAGCCGGCGGTACACCGGCACGAGGCGGTTGGAGCGGGCGAGTTCGCGGAAGCGGGACCTGTCCGGGAGGTGCGGCATGGCGGCGTGACGGGGCCGGTGCGGAGGGCGGCGAAAACCGTCGCCGGAGACGCGAGCCTACCCGGCCGCGCAGCCCGTTCACAATCCGCCCGCGCCGCGTGGCCCGCCGTCCGCTATGATTTCCCGCTCTCGGCGGAGGCGGTCGATGAAGTGCCAGAAGTGCGACAAGCAGGCGGTCTTCCACATCACGGAGCTGGAGGCGGGCGAAGTCCGCGAACTCCATCTCTGCGAGGACCATGCCCGCGCCTACCTCAACCAGGCCGAGCCCGTGCCCGAGGGTGACGCGGAGCCGCAGGAGGCGAAGTCCGGCGGCGGCGCCCTGGTCGGGCCGCTCGGCATCGGCCAGACGGCCGACGAGCTGGCGGTCCTGGACCAGAAGGTCTGCGACATGTGCGGCATCACGTTCTTCGAGTTCCGCAACCAGGGCCGGCTCGGGTGCGCCCACGACTACGCCCATTTCGAGAAGGAGCTCGAGCCGCTGATCGCCAACATCCACGGCGCGACCACGCACACCGGCCGCCGGCCCGCCCGGCCCGCCGCGGCCGGGCTGCCCGAGGGCACCGACGATCTGACGGCCGTGATCGGCATGCGGCGCGGGATGAAGGAGGCGATCGCCCGCGAGGATTACGAGAAGGCGAAGGAGGATCGCGATGCCATCCGCGCCCTGGAGGACCGCTGGCTCGGCCCGCCGCGGGCCTGACCCGATGGCCGAGGGACCGCCACAGCAACGACCATGAACCTCGACACGCTCACCCAGGGAGTCGGCGAATGGCTGCGGGGCACCGGCCCCGAGTCCGACATCGTCATGAGCAGCCGCGTGCGGCTGGCCCGCAACCTCGCCCACTATCCCTTCGTGAGCCGGGCGTCGGAGCAGGATCGCGCGGAGATCGAGAAGTTCCTCCGCGAGCGGATCGCCGCGGCCCCCGTGGGACGGTCGCTGGAGTACATCGACGTGGGCCGGCTCGAGGAGGTGGACCGGCAGTTCCTCGTGGAGCGGCAGCTCATCAGCCGGGAGCATGCCGATGCCCAGGGCGCCCGGGGGGTGGCCATCGACGGCCGCGAGCAGGTGAGCCTGATGATCAACGAGGAGGATCACCTGCGGATCCAGTGCATGCACAGCGGCCTCGACCTGGCGGGTGTGTGGCAGCAGATCAAGGCGGTGGACGACCAGATCGAGCAGGTGGTGCCCTACGCCTTCCACCCCCGCTTCGGCTACCTGACGGCCTGCCCCACCAACGTCGGCACGGGCATCCGCGTGAGCGTGATGCTCCACCTGCCGGCCCTGGTGATCACCCGGCAGATCGACAAGGTGTTTCGCAGCCTGCACAAGATCTCGCTGGCCGTCCGCGGCCTCTACGGCGAGGGCTCGCAGGCCATGGGCGACTTCTACCAGATCTCCAACCAGACCACGCTCGGCAAGACCGAGGAGGAACTCGTCGAGCAGGTGGGCGACGTGGTCCCGGTGCTCATCGACTACGAGCGTCGGGCCCGGGAGTTCCTCGTCCGCGAGACACAACAGAACGTCCACGACCAGGTGAGCCGGGCCTACGGCATCCTGCGGACGGCCCAGACGATCAGCGCCGAGGAGACGATGCAGCTGCTCTCGCGGGTGCGGATGGGCGTGCTGCTGGGCCTGCTGGGCGACGTGAAGATCTCCGACATCAACGTGCTGCTGGTGCGGACGCAGCCCGCCCACCTGCAGAAGATCCGCGGCGTCGAGCTCGACACCAAGGACCGCAACATCGAGCGGGCCCGCTACCTGCGGCAGCACTTCGAGGCCGGCGGCCCGGGCGGCACGGCGAGCCAGAACTAGGCTCTGCCTGAAAACGCCGTGGGTCCGTCTGCTTGGCCCTTGAGAGCGGCTCTGCGTCGGCTTCGCCGGGGCTCAGCCCCGCGCCGGGAGCTTCGCCCGCAGCGCCTCCACGACCGGCCGCGGCACGAACCGCAGCAGCCGCTCGTCGTCCGCCAGCGGCGTGATCTGCTTGAGCAGCGACGAGGAGACGTGCGAGTACTCGGCGTCGGCCATGAGGAACACCGTCTCCACGGCGGGGTCGAGCTTGCGGTTGGCGAGCGTCATCGTGAACTCGGCCTCGATGTCGGTCAGCGACCGCACGCCGCGGAGCAGCACGTGCGCGCCCTGCTCGCGGACGAAGGCCACCGACAGGCCGCTGAACAGCTCCACCCGGACGTTCGCCAGCCCCGCGACGGCGGCCCGCACGAGGCCGACCCGTTCCTCGAGCGAGAACAGGGATTGCTTCTCCGGATTGATCCCCACGCCGACCACCAGGCCCTCGAAGATGCGGCTCGCCCGGCGGATCACGTCGAGGTGGCCGAGCGTGATCGGGTCGAAGGATCCCGTGTAGACGGCGATGCGGGCAGAGTTCTCGGTGGCCACGGCAGGCTCCCTGTCGGACGGGGGCGGGGCGGCCCGCCAAAATCGCCACCCGGGCCGCACCGCCTCCCCGGACGACGCCGATTATGGTATGGAAACCGTCCCTGGAACGAAACCACCGCCCGCCGGAGCCCTGGACCGCGTGACGAAGGCCCTGCCACTCACCGGACTGATCCTGTCCGGCCTGATCGCGGTGCTGTTCCTGGCCGACCTCGCGGCGAAGTTTCCCTTCCAGCGGGTGAGCCCGGTCGCGGACATCGGCTTCGCGGTCAGCGGGCTGATCCTGGCCTATTTGAGCTGGTCGATCCTCGATCGCGGCCGGCCGCGGCCTAAGCCGCCTTCAGCACCGAACCCGTGACCACGGCCTGACCGCCGCGGGCCAGCAGGGTGGCCACGTCGCCCGGGCGTGCCAGACGCAGCCGCCCGCCGGCCGCCCGCCGCGCGGCCCAGGCGAGCCATCGGCCGAGCCGGCCGCTCACCGGGCGATCCACCGCCACGTCGCCGGCATGGAGCACGTGCAGGCCGCCCGCTCGCGGCCGCGGCAGGTCACCGCCCGTCAGCCAGCCCACCAGTCCCTGCCGACGCGGCGGATCGACCTGCAGTTCCCACAGCCCCCACACCGGATTGCGGCACCTCCAGCCGCCGGGCGCCGGCCGTCGGCTGCCACGCACCGCGTCGCCCACCGCCTCGACGACGACGGCCCGGATCCCCTCCTCGGCCAGCAGGGCGTGGTGGGCCAAGGGCCGCCCGCCCCGCAACACCGCCGTATCGAGCCCGGGAGCGGCCTGCCGCGCCGCCGCCACCATCCGCCGCAGCGTCGCCCGCGAGTCGAGCCAGTCGGGCGCGATCGCGATGGCGAGATCCGGCGCGGCACCGCGGGCCGCGTCGGCGACCCCGGCCAGCGTGTCCACGTCGGCCGCCCACGTGACCGGGCCCGCGATCTCCGCCAGCTTCCTGCTCAAGGCGACGCCGGCGGTTCGAGCCGCCACCCGCGGCAGTTCCGCACAGAGCACCAGCGCCGCCGCATCGTCTCCCCGCCCCATGCTCGTCTCCCCCGCTGACCCGGCCGGCGATGACCGTCCGCCGCGAGGGATATCGACGCGGGTTTCGGGCGGTCTGCAGCCCGTCGGGCCCGGGAACACCTTTCCCGCCGCGATCAGGCCGACCGTGACGACTCTGCGGGTCGTGCGGCGGCCGCCTCCCAGCCGCAGATCGCGGCCACGATCCCCGCCCCCGTCGCCTCCGCGGCCTCGACCGTCGGCTCGAGCCCGGCGGCCCGCAGGGCGGCGCTCGTCACGCCGCTGATGCTCGCGATCCGCCAGCCCCGCATCCGACCGCCGAACAGCCGCGCGGCCGACTCGGCGATCGACGAGCTCGTCACGGTCACCCAATCGATGCCGGCGTCGATGGCGGCCAGCGTGGCCGCGTCCAGCGACTCGACGGGACGGCTGACGTAGGCCACGACCTCGTCCACGTGGTGCCCGCGTGCCTCGAGGTCGCGGCGGAGCACGTCGCGCCCCTTGTCGGCACGGACGAGCAGGAAGCGCCCGCCCCTCGGCAGGGTGGCGAAGGCCGCGGCGAGCCCCTCGGAACGGAAGGCGTCGGGCATGAGGTCGCAGGCGAACCCCGCCGCCTCCAGCGCCCGCTGCGTCGCCGGCCCGATGGCGGCGATCCGCGCGGTGCCCAGGGCGCGGGCATCGCGGGCCGCGGCGCGCAGCCGCGCCACGAACGCCCGCACGCCGTTGGCGCTGGCGAACACGATCCAGTCGTAGGTGTCGGCCCGGGCGATCGCCTCGTCGAGCGGTCGCCATGACGGGGGATCCTCGATGCCGACGACGGGCACGGTCAGGCATTGGCCGCCGGCGGAACGCACGAGCGCGGCGAGCTCGTCCCCCTGGCCCGCCGGCCGCGTGATCAGGATCCTCCGGCCGGCGAGCAGCCCGGCCGCCTCCGCCCCGGCCGCCTCACCCACGATGACGACGGCCGGACTCTGCCACCCGTCGCGGACGAGGCCCGCGGCGCAGTCACCGAGCGTGGCCGCGGAGATTCGCTCGGCCGGCAGCGAGCAGCGGCTGACGACGGTCACCGGCGTGTCGGCCGGCCTCCCGGCCTCGATCAGCGACCGCGCCCAGCGGGCGGCCTGCTCGACGCCCATGTAGATCACCAGCGTGCCGGGAATGGCGGCGAGCGGCCGGAAGTCGATGCCGCCCGCCTTCGCCTCCGCCTCATGGCCCGTGACGAGCGTGAGGCTCGACGCCGCGGCGCGGCTGGTGAGCGGCACGAGGGCGGCAGCGGCCGCCGCCAGGGCCGCCGTCACCCCGGGCACGATCGTCACCGGCACGCCGGCGTCCCGCAGCGGCTGCATCTCCTCGGCCAGGCGGGCGAAGACCGTCGGATCGCCCCCCTTGAGCCGCACGACGCGGCGGCCCGCCACCGCCAGCCGCACGAGCAGCCGGCCGGTCGCCGCGCCGGGGTCGCCGCCCGCGACATCCTCGCGATCGACCGGCATGCGCTCGGCCGACGCCGCGACCGCGTCGAGCACCGCCTGGGGCACGAGCAGGTCGTGCACGACCACGTCCGCGGTGCGCAGGGCCTCGGCGGCGCGGAGCGTGAGCAGGTCGGCCGCCCCGGGACCGGCGCCGACGAAAATCACGTGGCCGGGGCTGCTCGGGGGCGAAACGGTCATCGAGAACCGCGGCACGGCCGCGGGCGGCTCCAGGGAGCGGTGTTTCAGGGCGGCGGTGCCGCCACTACAATCCCGTCACACGGCGCAGCGTCGTGCGTCTGCATCGTCCACGCCATGCCCAACGAGTCTACAGCACCCGCCGCCGCCGGAAACGCCGCCGCGGTGCCGCCCGACCCGGCGCTGGCCCCGTCGTTCGGCAGCCTGTCGCCGGCCGACCAGCGGCGGCTCCTGCAGTGCTACCGCACGGGTGTGGCGGCGGCCACGAACGTCGATTACGCGATCGACATGTTCGCCCAGTGCGTGCTGGGCGACCCGGGGAATCTGTTCTTCCTGCACGCGTTCTTCGAGGCGTTGAAGCGGAAATACGGCTCCAAGAAGGCGGGCTCCCTGACCACGCTGTTCGCGTCGGGCGGGCGGAACCTGAAGAAACTGGCGGCCGCGGCCCAGTGGCGGGAGGTGCTCCGCCAGGGGGTCGAGACGATCAAATCGAATCCGGCCGATCACGCCGCGCTGCTGATCATGGCCGAGGCCGCCGGCAACCTGATGTGGCCGGAGGCCCAGGGACGCTACCTGAAGGCGGCGCTCGACGCGGCCCCGGCCGATGCCGAGGTGAATCGGCAGTGCGCCAAATACGCGGCCGGCCAGGGACACTTCGACCAGGCCATCGAGTGCTGGCGGCGGGTCGCGCGGATCAAGGGGCTCGGCGAGGAGGCCGAACGCGCGATCGCCCAACTCTCCGTCGAGAAGACGATCGCCGCCGGCCAGGGCATGATCGGCCGGGGCCCTGGCAAGCCGTCCGCCGCGGCCGGCGGGGGTGGCCCCGCCGCCGGCGACCCGATCGCCGCGCTCCGCCAGCGGATCCAGCAGCAGCCGGCGGAGATCGATCCCTACCTCGAGCTCGCCGACCTCCTGGAACGCGACGGGAAGGTCGAGGAGGCCGAGAAGGTGCTCGCCAAGGCGTTGGCCGCCTCGGGCAACGAACTCAAGGTCCGCGAGCACGTCGAGGACCGGCAGCTCCGCTGGGGCCGGGCCAAGCTGCTGATCGCCGAGAAGCGGGTCGCGGAGCAGGACACGCCCGAGCACCGGGCCACGCTCGAGCGGCTCAAGGCGGCCCACACGAAGCAGGAGATCGAGATCTACGCGGCCCGCTGCGACCGCTATCCGGAGAACGTCACCTGGAGGTACGAGCTCGCCATGCGGCTCAAGGCCGCCGGCAACTACACGGAGGCGATCCGCACCTTCCAGGAGGTCCTCCAGGACGCCCGCCGCAAGGGGGTGGTGTCGCTGGAACTCGGCGAGTGCTTCCAGAAGATCAAGCAGTACCAGCTGGCGATGAAGAACTACCAGACCGCGGTCGAGACGCTCACCGACCGGGAACTCGAGCTGCGGAAGCGGGCCCTGTATCGGGCCGGCGTCCTGGCGACGGGGCTGAACGACGTCGATGCGGCCCAGAAATACCTCGGCATGCTGGCCGGCCTGGACTTCGGCTACCGGGACGTGGCCGAGCGACTGGACAAGTTGGGTCCGCCGAGGGATAAAGGGGCCTCGTCAGCCGAGGGCTGAGGACGTCCTCCAGCCCCGGCGACGCCGGCGTCCGCCGGCCGCCCCGCCCTGCCCCCATCACACCGCACGCACGAGGATCCTGCATGCCCCATTCGGCCAGCGCCAAAAAGCGCCATCGTCAGAATCTCCGCAACCGCGAACGCAACCGCGCCGTGAAGAGCGAACTCAAGTCGCAGGTGCGGAAGGTGCTCGCCGCCATCTCCGCGGGCGACGTGGCCCAGGCCAAGGACGAACTGCGGGCGGTGGCGAAGAAGGCCGACCGGGCTGCGGCCTCGAAGACCATCCACAAGAACCGCGCGGCCCGCATCAAGTCGCGGCTCACGGCCCGCGTGAAGACCGCCGGCACGGCCGGCTCGGCCGTCGCCACCAAGGGCCGCAAGGCGGCCAAGGCCTGACGCGGCTCACCACTCGATGAGCCGGGAGTCGAAGACCGGCCCTTCGATGCAGGTGCGGCGGTAGTCCCAGCCGCCGTGGCCGTCGCGGACACGGGCGACGCACGTGAAGCAGATGCCGACGCCGCAGGCCATCGGCGCCTCGAGCGAGACCTCGCAGGGCACGCCGCGCGGCTCCGCCCAGCGGCTCACGGCCGCCAGCATCGGCTCCGGACCGCACGACGCGATCCGCGTGGCCTGCGGCTCCGGCAGGCCGGCGGCGTACAGCCGGTCGAGCAGATCCACGACCGTGCCCCGCTCCCCGGCCGAACCATCGAGCGTGGCCAGGTGCACGTCGCAGCCCGCCGCGCGGAAATCCTCGACGGCGCCGAACAGGCCGGCATGCCGAGCGCCCCAACAGAAGGTGACCCGCCCCGGCCGCGGCGGCGTCCGCGGCGTCGCCCCGTAGCTGGCGAGGCCGAGCCGCTCGCGGGCCACGGCCAGCAGGGCCGTCTGGCCGATGCCGCCGGCCACGAGGATCAGGTGGGCGGCGGGCTCGCACCCGAAGCCGTTCCCCAGCGGCCCCCAGGCGACCAGCTCGTCGCCCGGCCCCAGGGCGGTGAGGGCGGTCGTGAACTTGCCGTGCACGAGGTAGATGAAATCGGCGTACCGCGGTCCGGACGCATCGGCGCAGGTGTCGTAGACCGCCAGCGGCCGGGCGAGGAGCGGATCGGATCGGTCAGGGATCCGCAGCATGGCGAACTGCCCGGGCACGGCCGCGCGGGCCAGGGCCGGGTAGTCGAGCCGGATTCGCCAGGTGCCCTCGGCGACGCGGTCGTGCGCGACGATCGGGGCCCGCAGATATTCGGCATGGTCGGCGTGGCAGACGAGCGGTGCGCCGGGCCCCTCCATCGCTCACTCCCCTCCCGGAGCGGCCGGCCGCGGCCGCCGCCAGGCGGAGGCCTTTCCTGGCCGCTTGCGCCGCACGGGCCGCTTGCCCTTCACCGGCTTGAAGGGCCGCGGCTGATCCGCGGCTGCGGGCTCCGCGGGCCGGCCCTGTGGCCGGGGCGGCATGCCGCCCCGCGGGCCGGGCTTGCCCGGCCGACCCGCGCCCCGCGGCCCCGCGGCGAACGGCTTGCCGCGGCCCGCCCGGGGCGATCGGTCGCGACGCGGCGCCGGGGGCGGCTCCCGCTCGGCGTCGGGGCCGAGGACGGCCAGTGCGTCGCGACGCAAGGCCTCGATCTCGCTCCAGGCGAGCTGCCGCCACTGGCCCGGCAGCAGGTTTCCCAGCGACAGCCCGCCGACGGCGACCCGCTTCAGCTGGTGCACCTTGTGGCCGAGCCGGGCGAGCATGCGGCGGATCTCCCGATTCTTGCCCTCGTCGAGCACCATCTCGAGCACCGCGCTCTGCTTGTGCTGCGAGCGGATCGACACCCGCTTGGCGTGCACCTCCCCCTCGGCGAGCCGAATGCCGTGCCGCAGACGCTCGAGCAGTTCCTCCGCGGGCACGCCCGCCACCTGCACCAGATACTTCTTCTCCACGCCGTAGCGCGGATGGGCGAGCAGGTTGGCCAGGCCGCCGTCGTTCGTCAGCAGGATCAGCCCCTCGCTCATCCGATCGAGCCGGCCGATCGCGAACAGCCGCTGGTCGCCGGGCACGAGGTCCACGACGCGGGGCCGGCCGGAGGGATCGTAGTTGGTCGTCACCACGCCCACGGGCTTGTGGAGCATGAACACGACCCGCTTCGGGTGCGGCAGCCGCTCGCCATCGACGCGGATTTCCTGGGCGTGCGGATCGACGCGGGAGCCGAGCTGCGTGACGACCCGGCGATCGACCTCGACGCGGCCCGTGGTGATCAGTTCCTCGCAGGATCGACGGCTGCCCAGGCCCGCGGCCGCCAGCACCTTCTGCAGGCGTTCCAGGCCGTCGTCGGCGACGGCGGGCCGGGCCGACTCGTCGGCGAACGTGCGCGGGGCGGCCACGCGGCCGCCGCGGGAGGTGATCTTGCCGGGCCGCTCGGGCCGCTCGGGCCGCGGCGGGCGGGGCGGGCGAGCCGGCCGTCCGGGGCGCGGGCCGCGGGCGGGGCGGTGATCTTTCATGGCGGGCGTCGGGATGGGGCGGGAGAAGCCGCGACCGGAATGGTCGGGACGCCCCCGATCATACACGCCCGGCCGATCACCGCGGCGGTTGCGACCACCAGCGGGATCGGGTCACCTCCGCCACCGGTTCCGAATAGTCGCGCGGGCGGCTGCCGTCCATCGTCGACAACTGGTCGTGCCGCACCTCGGTCTGCAGGAACGGGTCGAATCGCACCGCCCGCCGCTGCTGATTGCGGACCGGGCCGGGATCGAGCCAGGCAGGCTTGCCGAGCGAGGCGCAGCCGCTCGCCGTGCAGGCGAGCAGGAGGAGGCAGCCGCTCAGACGACGGGTGAGGCGCATGAGGCGACGGGCGGGGCCCGCGGGCGGGGGTGGCGGCGGGTGACGTTCCGCCGGGGGGCGGGAGTGTAGGCGGGTGCCCCGTCGCCCCCAAGGGCGGTTTCCGGCCGGCTACGGCAGCGCCACGTGCAGCAGTTTGGCGGAACGGCCGGCCGCCGGCTCGGCCAGGATCTCCTGCCGCCCGGCCGCCGCCGGCACCAGGGCGCACTGGCCGGGGCCCAGCGGCGGCAACTCGGGATGCGCGGCGAACCGGACGCGGCCCGACAGGGCGGCGAGGAAGTGGCAGCCGTCGTCGCCGCCCACCTGCCAGCGGTCCCCGGGCGTCACCTCGTCGAACAGAAAATAGTCGCAGGCCACGAGGCGGCGGACGCACGGATCCGAGGTCGAAACCGGCCGCACGGGCGCCACCGGCCCGAGCCGCGTCGTCGCCTCCAGGCCGGCCTCCACGTGCAGTGGCCGCGGCTTGCCGTCGGGGCCCGTCCGCCCCCAGTCGTGGAGCCGATAGGTCACGTCGCTCGACTGCTGGATCTCGGCGACGAGCAGGCCGGCCCCGATGGCGTGCACGGTGCCGGCGGGGATGAAGATGCAGTCGCCCGGCCGGGCCTCGAAGGCGTGCAGCACGTCCCCGCATCGTCCGGCCCGCAGGGCCGCGGCGAAGCCGGCCGCGTCCACGCCCGGCGCGAGCCCGGCGTAGATCCGGCTGCCGGGCAGGGCATCGACGACGTACCAGGCCTCCGTCTTGCCGAAGTCCGGCGGCGACAGCCGGGCGGCGCGGGCGTCGTCCGGATGCACCTGCACGGAGAGATCGCGGCAGGCGTCGAGAAACTTGAACAGCAGCGGAAACGCCGGCCGCGGGGCGTGCCGGCCGAGCAGTTCGACGCCCCGCTCGCGAACCAGCCCGCCGAGCGTCGCGCCCGCCAGCGGCCCGGCGGCCACGACGCTCTGATCGGCGCCGCGATCGACGAGTTCCCACGACTCTGCGTAGTCGTCGCCGGGCGGCAACTCCCGGCCGAGCGCCGTGGCGAAACGTCGCCCTCCCCAGATGTAACGGCGGTACAGGGGGCGGAGCGGGAGCGGCGACATCATGATCCGGCATACCCCTCGAGGATGCGGCCGATCCAGAAACAGCAGACGGCGGCCACGAGCATCATCAGCATCTGCCCGAGGCGGATGTGCTCACCGAGCTCCAGGAGGATGGCGACCGCGGGCAGCATCAGCCCCAGCCATTGCCCCGCCCTGCCGACCGCCCGCATCATCGCTGCTCCCGGAATCGCAAACACTCTACCCGATGGCGGGCAAACGGAGGCGAACGGCGGCCGTGGGCCTCCCGCCGAGGTCCCGGCCGCGAGCCCGCGCCGAGGCCGCACGCGGTCCGGCGGTGGATCGGGGAACGTCCGCGGCCCGCGGGAATCGCCCGGCCCGCTTGCCGAACCGGCGCGGCCGACAATACTGCCTCCATCATCGAGGCACGGAATCAACCCCGAGGAGGCAGACGCATGGGTCGGCACGGCGCGGTCACGTTCAAGGGATCTCCGCTCACGCTCGTCGGCGAGGAGGTCAAGGTGGGGGCCGCGGCCCCGGACTTCGATCTCACCTGCTTCGGCCCCGGCGGCATGGAGCACATCCGCAAGGCCGACCTGCTCGGCAAGGCCACGATCATCAGCGTGGTGCCCTCGCTCGACACGCCCGTCTGCCAGGTGCAGACGAAGACGTTCAACCAGCGGCTCGCCGCCCTCGGCGACAAGGTCAACGCCGTGACGGTGAGCCTCGACCTGCCGTTCGCGATGAGCCGTTTCTGCGGCGCCGAGAACATCAAGGCCCTGCGGACCGGCAGCGACTACATGGACCGGGCCTTCGGCCGCGACTGGGGCCTGCTCATCGACGAGCTCAAGATCCTCGCCCGGGCCGTGTTCGTGCTCGACAAGCAGGGCGTGGTGCGGCACGCCGAGGTCGTCAAGGAAGTCGCCAGCGAGCCGAACTACGACGCCGCCATCGCCGCCCTGGAGAAACTCGCCTAGCCAGGCCGCAGCCCGCGCGCGGCTCGCGACCGGCGTTGCCGCCGCGGCAGCCCGGTCAGGCCTGGAGGAGCCGCTCGATCGTCTGGCGGGCGGCGGACAGGGCGTCGGGAAGCTTGTCGACGAGCTTGCCGCCGGCCTGGGCCAGGTCCGGCCGCCCGCCTCCCTTGCCGCCCACCACCGCCGCGGCGTCCTTGATCCAGGCGCCCGCCGACAGGCCGCGGTCCTCGAGCTCGCGGGAGATGCCGGCGACGAGCGTCACCTTGTCGGCCTCCACGCTGCCCAGCAGCACGGCGATCGGGCTGGCCTTCCGCCGCAGGAGGTCGATGCACTGCCGCATCGCGCCGGCATCGCTCCCCTTGGCATCGGCGACGACCACCCGCGTGCCGCCGATGTCCACGGCCGCCGCCAGCAATTCCTCCGGCGTGGCCCCGGAGCCCGCCGCGGCCGGCTTGGCCTTCTTCAGCTCCCGCAGCTCCTTGACCACGGCCGCGAGCCGATGGGCGAACTCCCCGACGGGCACCTTGAGCGCCCCGGCGGCCTCCGCGATGGCGTGCTCGGCCTGGCGAAACCGCTCCAGCGCCCGGGCACCGGTGACCGCCGTGATTCGCCGGGTGCCGGCCGACACGCTCTCCTCGCCGACGATCCGCACCAGGCCGATCTGCCCGGTGCTGGCGACGTGGGTGCCGCCGCACAGCTCCCGGCTCACGCCGTCCATCGTCACCATCCGCACCACGTCGGGATACTTCTCGCCGAAGAGCATCATCGCCCCGGCGTGGCGGGCCTCGGCCAGCGGCAGCAGCCGCGCCGAGACGGGCACGGCCTCGAGCACGTGGGCGTTCACCCGGCCCTCGATCTGCTCCAGCGTCTCGCGGCCGATCGCGGCGCCGTGGGAGAAGTCGAAGCGGAGCAGGTCGGCATCGACCTTGGAGCCCTGCTGCACGGCGTGCGTGCCCAGGAAGTGCTGCAGCGCCGCGTGCAGCAGGTGCGTGGCGGAGTGGGCTCGGCGCAGCGCGGCCCGGCGTCCCGCGTCCACCCGCGCCGTCACGGTCGCCCCCAGGTCGAGCGTGCCCTGCTTCAGGTGCCCGACGTGCAGCATGAAGCCCCCTTCCCGCTGCGTGTCGATCACCTCGAAGCTGCCGCCCGGCCAGGTCAGCAGGCCCGTGTCGCCCACCTGCCCGCCCGACTCGCCGTAGAAGGGCGTGCGGTCGAGCACCACGGTCACCGGCCTCGCATGCCCCACCTCGGCGAGCCGGTCGCACAGCGTGTCCTGGGCGATGATGCCGATCACCTTGCCGTCGGCCTCGGTCGCCTCGTAGCCGAGAAACTCGGAGCCGTGCATGGTCTTCTTGAGGGCGTCGAGCGGCCCGGAGGTGAACACCTCCACCCGCGTGCCCGCCCCCGACTTGAGCCCGTGCTCCTCCATGGCGGCCCGGAAGCCGTCCCAGTCGAAGCCGCAATTCCGCTCGGCCGCGAGCGTCTCCAGGAGCTCCGGGGGGAAGCCGTAGGTGGTGTAGAGCTCGGCCGCGTCGCCGCCGGGCACGACGGCCCCGCCCGCCCGGCCGATCCCGGCGAACAGCCTCTCGATGCGGTCGAGCCCGCCGTCGATCGTGGCGAGGAACGACTCCTCCTCCCGCTTGATCACGCCCGCGACCCGCTCGACCGTCTCAGCCAGCTCCGGATAGGGCTTCCGCATCATCTCCACCACGGTGGCCGGCAGGGCGTGGAGGAAGGGCTCCCGCATGCCCATCTGCCGGCCGTCGAGCACGGCCCGGCGGAGGAGCCGCTTGACGACGTACTTCTCCTCGTTGTTGCCCGGCATCACGTTCTCGTGGATCGCGAACGTGCAGGCCCGCACGTGGTCGGCGATCCGCCGCATGCGGCGGCCGTCGTCGGTGGCCGGCTCGTACTTCCGGCCGCACACCTCCCCCACCGCCTCGACGAGCGGCCGCAGGATGTCGATGTGGAAGTTGGAGTCCACCCCCTGGAGCATGGCGCAGGTCCGCTCCAGGCCCATGCCGGTGTCGATGTTGCGGCTGGGCAGCGGATGCAGGTTGTCGGGCGGCGGGCCGACCCGGTTGAACTGCGTGAACACGAGGTTCCAGATCTCCACGTCGCTGCCGTCGGGCATGCGGTAGAAGATCTCGCTGCACGGCCCGCAGACGCCGTCCGGGCCCTGCGTGGGCGCGCCGGCGGGCCAGAAGTTGTCGTCCTCGCCCATGCGGCTGATCTTGGCCGCCGGCACCCCCACTTCGTCGGCCCAGATGCGGAAGGCCTCGTCGTCGTCCTGGTAGACGGTGATGGAGAGCTTCTCGGGCGCGATGTGCAGCCAGTTCCGCGCGGTGAGGAACTCCCAGGCCCAGAGGATCGCCTCGCGCTTGAAGTAGTCGCCGAACGAGAAATTGCCGAGCATCTCGAAGAACGTGTGGTGCCGGGGCGTGCGGCCGACGTTGTCGATGTCGCCCGTCCGCAGGCACTTCTGGCAGGTCGTGGCCCGGGTGAACTCCAACTTGCACTTCCCGAGGAAGTGGTCCTTGAACTGGTTCATGCCGGCCGGCGTGAACAGCACCGACGGATCCCAGCGGGGCACGAGCACGTCGCTGGGCCGGCGGACGCAGCCTTTCGACTCGAAGAACGCGAGGTAGGCTTCGCGGAGATCGTCGGCCTTCATGGGGCGGCAGGCTCCCGGACGGGAAGGGGATGCGTGGGGCCGATCACTATACCCCGCCCCGCGCCGCCGGGGCGACGCCGCCCGGGCCCGAAAACGACGCCACCCACCGGCGGCCGCTTGGGTCGGCCGCCCGTGGGTGGGTGTGGGGAAGTCGTCAGGGCGTCGGGCTCACTCGCCGCCGTCGCCACCACCTCCATCGACGGCCGTCACCGCCACGACCGCGTCCTTGGTGGCCAGGATCTTGTCGCGGAGCTCCTGCGCGACCTGCGGGTTTTCCTTGAGGAACAGGCGGGCCTTCTCCCGCCCCTGCCCGAGGTGCACCTCGCCGTATCGCAGCCAGGTGCCGGTCTTGTCCACGAGTTTGGCGGCGATCGCCAGGTCGAGGATGTCGCCCTCCACGCTGATGCCGTCGGCGTGCATCATGTCGAACTCGGCGACGCGGAACGGCGGGGCCACCTTGTTCTTCACCACCTTCACCTTCACCCGCTGGCCGACGACGTCCTCACCGTCCTTGAGCGTGCCGATCCGCCGCACGTCGATCCGGCAGGACGCATAGAACTTGAGCGCCTTGCCGCCCGGCGTCGTCTCCGGGCTGCCGAACATGACGCCGATCTTCTCGCGCAGCTGGTTGATGAAGATCACCGTCGTCTTCGACTTGGCGATCGCCCCGGTGAGCTTCCGCATCGCCTGGCTCATGAGCCGGGCCTGCAGGCCGACGACCGAATCGCCGATGTCGCCCTCCAGCTCCTTCTGCGGCACGAGGGCCGCCACGGAATCGACGACGATGATGTCCACCGCGTTGCTCTTGATGAGCATCTCGGCGATGTGCAGCGCCTCCTCACCCGTCGTCGGCTGGCTGACGAGCAGCTTCTCCAGCGAGATGCCCAGCTTCTTGGCCCAGCTCGGGTCGAGCGCGTGCTCGGCGTCGATGAAGGCGGCGATGCCGCCGGACCGCTGGGCGGCGGCGACGGCGTGCAGGGCGATCGTCGTCTTGCCGCTCGATTCGGGGCCGTAGATCTCGATGATCCGCCCCCGCGGAAAGCCCTTGCCCCCGAGGGCCAGATCGACCGACAGGCTGCCCGACGAGATGCCCTCGATCGGCGCCTGGGCCTCGATGCCCAGCGGCATGATCGATCCCGTGCCGAACTCCTTCTCGATCTGGGCGAGCGTGTTGCGCAGCGCCGGGTTCTCGTCGAGAAACGACGGGACGGCCTTGGCTCCCTTCTTCGCTCCCCGGCCCTCGTCGAGCCGTGATTCCTTCGCGGCCTTGTCCTTCGCATCCTTGTCTCTGGCCATCCGTCCATTCACTCCTGCCGTTGCCGTCACCATGGCGACCATCTCCCACGCTTCCCGGCGCGTCGTCGGGGTGGTTGCTTCGCCACCATGAATCGAGCGATTTGCCGCGGAACCGAACAGTGAACGCGGGTATACTATCGGCTGGCGGCCGGCCTGGCAAGCAGATTTTCTGGACGGCCGTACAGGCTGCTTGGCCGGCCCCCGCCGGCTCGTTTGCCGCACGGAAACCCTCGGCATCGTGCCTCGGTTTCCTTGGCCGGCCCCCGCCGGCTCTTGACGGCCCGCCCTCCAGGCGGGCAATCAACGCGCAACACCGGCCGCAGCGGCCGAAGGCCGCGCCGCGGGCCTCCACCTCCCCCGCCGCCGCAAAAGCGGCGGCCACGGCCGCCGGGATGGCGGCCGCTGCCCGGCTGGTCGCACCTCGGCTGCGACCACGCCGGGCCAAGGCTGTCGGGGCCATGGATGGCCCGACAGCCGTGAAGTCAAAACGTCAGCATCTGCCGATATTCGGCCACGCGCCGGTCGAGGTCGCCGCGGTCGATGCCCGCCAGCCGGTCGAGGCTGAAATCCTCGACCGTGAAGCTCGCCGTGATCACGCCGTAGGCGAGGGCCTCCTTGAGGGCCTGGGGATCGTAGCGGTCGAGGGCCGCGAGGTGGCCCATCATCCCGCCCGCGAAGCTGTCGCCGGCGCCCGTGGGATCGAGCACCTGCGGCGTCGGATAGGCGGGCATGACGTACATCTCGTGCTCGCTGAAGAACATGGCGCCGTGCTCGCCCTTCTTGATGACCACGAACTTCGGCCCCATCTTCCGCACGGCATGCCCGGCCCGGACGAGGTTCTCGTCCTCGGCGAGCAGCTTGGCCTCGGCGTCGTTGAGCACGAGCCCGTCGATCCGCCGCAGCAGTTCCTCGAGCTCGTCCCGCTGGATGTTGATCCACAGGTCCATCGTGTCGGCGACCGTCAACTTCGCCTCCGGCACCTGGTCGAGCACGGAAAGCTGCGTCGTCGGCGAGGCGTTGCCGAGGAACAGGAACTTGCTCTGCCGGTGGCTGCCGTTGAGCTTGGGCTTGAACTCGCCGAACACGTTGAGGTGCACCTCCAGCGTCTCGCGGTCGTTCATGTTGGGCAGGTAGCGGCCCCGCCAGCGGAACGTCTTTCCACCGGCGATCGTCTCGATGCCGGAGGTGTCGATGCCCCGGGCCTCGAGGAACCGCGTGTGCTGCGTCGGCCAATCCTCTCCCACCGTGCCGATCATCTTCACGGGCGAGAAGAAGCTCGCGGCGTAGGAGAAGAACACCGCCGATCCGCCGAGCACGTCGTCGCGCCTGGCCGTGGGGGTCTCGACGCAATCGAGGGCGACGCTTCCGACGACGAGCAGCGGCATGGAATCCATCCTCCGGGTGACGGCGATCCGAACGCCCCGGAATGTAAGGCCGCCGCCGGGCAGCGTCCATGACGTGCGGCGGGCGACGGCCTCCACCAGGACGGCCGGCGGGCCAAGCAGGTCGGCCCTCGCTGCCCGCACGTCCCGACCAGCGGCCGCCGCCCGGTGAGGCATCCTCGCGCATGCCAACCGGAAAACGAAAAAGGCTGCCGCCCCCGAGGGGGCGGCAGCCCGACGAACCATTTGGTGGGCTGCATCAACGGCAGGCCCGTCGACTCGCCGCTATCGGCGCAGCCCTCCGGTACAGTCAACTTGCGGCACGTGACCACCTCCTTTCGCTGAAGGAACCCCAGCCGTCACGATCACTGCGAGATCGCCGCCGGGCACTTATCTCCCCGACCGTCGCCGAGGAACGCACCCGTATTGTAGGAAGTCGGCAGGAATTGGCTGCGGCCAATTGGACCGCCCGTGCGGCCGGGCGCCGGCGCCACCCGGGCCGACCGTCGGGGACGCACCGCCGGCCCGCCTCCGACTCATTCGCCGATATCCTCGGCGTGCAGGATGGCGCTGCCGCTTTGGACCCGCCGGTTGTGTCCCCTGCCGACGATCCGGCCCGAGTGAACCACCACCGAGCCGATCGGTATCCCACCCTCGGACAGCCCCTGGCGGGCTTCGTCGATCGCGGCCTGGAGGAACTCGTCCATGGCTACCGCCCGGCCTCCTCGACTGGCCAGCCTCGGAGCTTGGCGTGCATGACGGCCACCTTCCCCATGAAGTGGTCCATGCGGAACGGCCCGGCGGCCTGGGTGATGTGAGCGCGGGCTTGCTCGGCGTCACCGGCGGCTTCGTGATGGAGCCCCAGATACAGGTGGGCGTAGCACAGCTGGTTTCGCCGGGCGTCGCCGGCCCCCTTCTCCGCGGCGGCCAGCACCGCCGCGGCGTCGCCCCGGCCGGCGTAGAACTCGAGGATCTCCTTCATGGGCACACGGCGGTCCTCGCCCACCGGGAGCAGTTTGCCGCGGGCGGCCTGCACGCCCTCGAGTTTGGCGACGCAGAGGAAGTGCCAGGCCGGGTTCTCGACGTCATCGGGGTTCACGGTCCGGTGCGACTCGAACTGCTTCCGGCCGTCGTCGAATCGCTCGGCGTAATAGAGCGCCAGCCCGCGCTGCCAGAGTTCCGGCTCCGCCCCGGGCACGGCCGCCACGAGCCGATCGAACGTGCGGGCTGACTCGACCGGCTCGGCGTCGAAGAACAGCCGCACCGCTCGGGCGAACAGCTCCTGGGGCGTGGGCTCGGCGGCGCGAAGGAGACGTGCCGCGGACAGCACGAAGCCGACCGTCGTGGCCAGGAAAATCCGTCGGGGCGGCATGGCAGGTCAGCAACGGTGGGGAGGACGACCGAAGGCGACGGTCCGCATACTCTATCCACCGTTCCACCACTTCGCCCAACCCAAGAAGGCTCATCACCGTGACTGCCGACTCGTTCTTTCAGGCGACCAACACCCTGGCGCTCCTGGCCTGGATCGCGCTGGTGCTGTTTCCGGGCAAGAAGCCGGTCTCGGGCTGGCTCTGTGCCGTCCTGGTGCCCGGGGGGCTGGCTCTGGCCTATGCGGGCGTCATCGGCTGGAAGCTGGCCGTGAACGGCCCGCCATCCGGGTCCGTGATGACGATCGCAGGCCTCCGCGAGGTTTTCGGCGACGACTGGGTCTTCGCCGCCGCCTGGACCCACTACCTGGTGTTCGACATGGTCGTCGGCGCCTGGATCGCCCGGGACAGCGTCAGGCTCGGCATGCCCTGGCTGCTCCGGACCGCGGCGCTCGTGCTCACGTTCCTGGCCGGGCCCGTCGGATTTCTCCTGTACATTCTGGGCCGGGCAGGGTTGCGGCGCACCGGGAACGTCGAGTAACGCGACTGCCGGACGGCGAAGTTTTCGCGAACGCATCACCGACTGGCTGCTCGCCTGAGCGTCACCAACACCCGCCGGCTTCCCCGCGGTGCGGTGAAGGTGTCGGGCCGAGGCTGTCCGACCTCCACGAAGCACAACTGCCGGGTGTCGTCCTCGAGTCTGTAGATCCCCGTGTACTGGAGAGGCTTGGCACGTTCGCCTTCCAGCGTCTCCATCTCGAAGGTCTTGGGACGTGCTTCTTGGTCATTGGTGCTCGTCCCCTGGGCCAGCTGCAGGCCCTTGAAGAGCACCGACCAAGACCCGTCCACCCCGTAGGAGA
>Ga0315906_10002244_pt1 | contig 27490 bp, 22 predicted proteins | sample LakEriMetagenome_4_FD_203526 | JGI IMG/M metagenome (GOLD analysis project Ga0315906, IMG submission 203526) | Freshwater fungal communities from buoy surface, Lake Erie, Ohio, United States - Buoy 2 MA122 | ecosystem: Environmental > Aquatic > Freshwater > Lake > Lake biofilm | place: USA...
GTGTCACTCATAGGTGGAGTATCCCACTCAGAAGGAGAGTTAGAGCAGCTCCCCGTGTGCGGCGGCGGTCGGCTCGCCCTCCTTTGGGCGCTCCTCGGTACCGGATGGAAGATCCTGCGCCGCAGCGCTCGCCTGCAACACCTTCAGCGGTGCGCCTGCGCTTCCTTCAATGGCGCCGCCGATGCCGAGCGGCTGCCACTTGGATGGATCCTGCAGTCGGTGCGCTTCCGTGTTTCCGCGCGAGTGAATCTCGGCGTGGCCCTTCGGCTCAATCCACATCTCGTGACCGGCGAGGAGTCCGAAGACGCCCTCCTGTCCTGGCTCTGGACGCGCGCCGCGACAGTCGGCGCACTTGGATGCGTCGTGTCGCGTGTAGTGCTCTGGCTCTTCGTACGTGCTGATGTAGCCCTCGTAGTTGCGCAGCACCACCTTGTGATCGCTGTACGAGATCAGATAGTTCGGCATCACGGGAATCTTACCGCCGCCACCCGGTGAGTCGATCACGTAGGTTGGCACCGCATAACCCGATGTGTGACCGCGCAGGCCTTCGATGATCTCAAGCCCCTTCCCAACTGGGGTGCGGAAGTGGCCAGAACCTTCAACAAGGTCGCACTGATAGATGTAGTACGGACGGATGCGATTCTCCACGAGCTTATGGACGAGCTTGCGCATGATGTGCACGCAGTCGTTGACGCCCGCAAGGAGCACCGACTGATTGCCAACCGGGATTCCCGCGCGCGTCAACTTGTCAACGGCGCGTGACACCTCAGGCGTGATCTCCTGCGCATGATTGAAGTGGAGGTTCATCCAGAGTGGGTGGTACTTGGCGAGCATCTCGCAGAGTTCGTCGTCAATGCGCTGTGGCATGAAGACGGGAACACGAGAGCCGATTCGAATGATCTCAATGTGCGGAATGTCGCGCAGGCCACGCAGGATCTTCTCAAAGAGTTTCGGCGCAAGGGTGAGGCCGTCGCCGCCGCTGATCAACACGTCACGCACCTGTGGCGTGCGGCGCAAATAGTCGAGCTGCGCTTCGTGATCCTTTGAGTTGAAGTTCTGCGTTGGATCGCCAACGATGCGCGAACGCGTGCAGTAGCGGCAGTACGAAGCGCACTGCGTGGTAACGAGCATCAGCACGCGATCCGGGTAGCGGTGCACAAGGCCCGGCACTGGCGAGTGTCGATCTTCGCCGAGCGAGTCTTCCATCATTGCGGTGAACGCCTGCTGCTCAGAGCCGACCGGGATCACCTGGCGGCGGATTGGATCGTTCGGATCCTTTGGATCGATGAGGCTGATGAAGTACGGCGTGATATCTACGCGGAACTTTCCATCGGCGGAGAGTCCTTCGCGCTCGTCATCCGTTAGCTCAAGGATCTCGCCGATCTCTTCAAGCGTGTTGACACGGTTTGAGAGCTGCCAGCGCCAGTCGTCCCACTGTTCGTTTGGGATGTCCTTCCACTTTGGAGCGCGTCGGCTGCGGAGCGGGAGTCCGTCAGGGCCGAGCGCCTTGGCGGGATCGCGCGGATTCACCCATGCGGCATCAGCGGCTGCGGCTGCAGCGGCGTTGCTCTTCAGGATCTCCGTTGCGTCCATCTCGTCCCCCTCGCGGGTAGCCCAGGCCACGCCTGGTTGGATAGGGAGTATCCATCATGAATCAGGCTTTGGGTAGCCCCACCTCGCCATACGAGTAGAGTCAGTGTGCTGAGGCTCGTTCGAGTCTCTCTAGATGAACGAGGTGCCCCATGAGCTCCAACGAGCTTCCCGTCTGGTTGATCGTTCTTCCAATCCTCGCCGCGATCGCTGTCCTCGCCGCACCGAGCGTTGAGATCATTGCGCGCAACCTCCGCCGCGCAGGGAGTGCAGGAGTTGTTGGTGGCGTCTCGGCCACTGTGATTGCACTCGCCGCAGCTCAGACAGATCCGTCCCTCCTCACTGCGGCGGTCGCCGCGGGTGCGGCGAGTACCGCCGCAACCGGCTACCTTGCGCACCCAGAGCGCGCCTGGTTCGGAAAGCGCCTCTCCGCTGCGCGTTTCAAGCGCACCGACATCAAGCGGACCAAGACCTCAAAGCGCGCGCGCCGAAGTTTGGGGAACGCACCGATGAAGCGAACGAACGCCCCACGCGTCAAGCGCGGATAGCGAAAGGGTCGCCACACTCTCGTTTTTGAGCCCGAATCACGAGCGGGGTAGACAGATCAGCCTCCCCCCCCCAGACTGAACAAACTTCAGATTTTCTGAGGTGTCCTGTGGGTGCTTACTCACCTCTTTAGGAGACCTCATGAAACGTGCCCCTATCCGCGGCCAACGTGCCACTCAACCTCAACGAGCGACAACGGTTACGCAACTGTTGAGCATCGCTGCGATCGTGATCGCGCTCTCGGGCGCTGCATACACGTTGGCCGATCGAACCAGAGGCGGCGACCTCATCCCCAGCCTCGACAACACCTTCACAATCGGAAACAAAGACTTTCGTTGGAAGGATCTTCAGCTCGGGCCAGGGACGCTCTACATTCAAGACCAGGTGAGAGGTACGCAGACAGCCCTGAACGTCATTGACGGCGCGCTGCTTCTTGACGGCGCGGACTCGCTTCGTATCGGCAATGTGCGTCTAACGGCAGAGGGTCTCGAGTCCATTGAGAGTGGGCAAGACATTAACATTGGAAACTTTGGCGATACTGGCTACGCGCTCTTCCCTACTGGCATCAAGTTTTCTGACGGGAGCACAATGACGAGTGCCGCCGACCTAGGTGTCGCCGGAACGGGCGGCGCACGCGGTCCGCGCGGATTTACTGGAGCAGCAGGTCCACAAGGTGCAACAGGAGCGACTGGTGTAGCTGGCGCGAGCGGTGCGCAAGGTGCCCGTGGCCTGCAAGGCGTTCCCGGACGCGACGGTGACACAGGCGCAGTTGGCGCGAGCGGTGCGCCCGGAACGAACGGCGCTCCGGGTGCAAGTGGTGCGCCTGGTCCACTCGGATCACCTGGGCCATCTGGCGCACCCGGTGCGAGTGGTGCACCAGGTGCGACTGGTGCACCAGGTGCGACTGGTGAACCCGGTGCGACCGGCGAGCCAGGGCCCGAAGGTCCAGCTGGTGGATCAACGCTCAGTGTCTGGTCGGCGGCGAGCTCCGGTGCAATCGATCTGACAAAACAGGTGATTGTCTTGGGCGAGGGTTCGTGGACCCTTGCAAACGGCGTTCAGGGTCAGATCATCTACTTTGTCGCCTCCACTGGTTCCAACTCAGGAAACATGCACATTTTGGTGGCAAACCTTCGATATCAGGATGGATCTGTGACGACAGCGGGTGCAAACATTGATTGGCACCCATTTACGCATACGTCAGGTGGAACTCGATACCCATTGATCACGATTGCGATCTTCTTTGACGGCGCATGGAACGTCTCTGCTGGGGAGCTCCACTAGGCCAACGTAAGAGCCGACCTCAGCAGCGAGAACTTCGCAGGCAGCGCACCAACCAGTTCGCCGTCCGCCTCGATCTCAATCTCGCGAGCGCCGGCACCTCCGAGTGGTGCCGCCAACACTTCAGCGCCGCGCGAGTGGGTGACATGCGGATGCGTGTAGTGCGTCCCTCTATAGAGGCGCGGCAGGCTGATCACGAAGTCGCGACGGGCAAGGTCGCCGAAGCGCACCACTTCAAGGAGCCCGTCGTCGAGGCGCGCGGTGGGGGCTACGTGCATGCCGCCGCCGAACCAGCCGCCGTTCGCAATCGCAACCGCCGCTGTTGGTCCGCGTTGCGCAGCCTGTAGATCCACGCGGATCTCCGTCTCATCTGGCGAATAGCGCAGACCTGCGCGCACGGTGGCGAGGCCGAATGCAACAGCACCTGCGCGTCGCTTCAGTTGCGGATACTCCTCAAGCGCATGTGCGATCTGCGCACTGATTCCGAATGAGGCGACGTTCAAGAAGAGTCGCTCGCGACCATCCGGAAACTGCACACGCCCAACATCTACGCGTCGTGCCGCAGCACCGCGAGCCAGCGCACGCGCCGCTGCTACAGGATCACGCGCAATGCCCGCCGATCGCGCGTAGTCGCGCCCGGTTCCTGCTGGGAGAAAACCAAACGTCACGCGCGCGAGCGCATCAACGCCACCCGCCGCGTACGCCCCGTTCACCGCCTGGCTACACGAACCATCGCCACCGAGCACCGCGATGCGCGTCACTCCAGCGCGCACGGCATCCGCGGCGGCGCGTTCAGCGGGACGCGCTTCACCGGGTTGCGTCACGTACACATCAAACGGCTGCAGTGGCGCAAGCTCTTCAAGGACGCGATCGAGTGCGCGTGCGGCACGACCGCCGCCTGCGGCGGGATTGACGATCAGCAACGCGCGCGTCACGGCTCAGGCGAGAACGGCGAACCAGCGACCCTCTGGATCGGAGAAGGCGAACGCGCGGGGTCCACGCTCCGAACTGATCTCGGTCGCCTGCACGCCGCGCGCCACTAACGTCACACGTGCGGCCTCCAAGTTTGGGACGTGGAAGGCAGCGGATGGTGTGGCGAGATCGAGGCCGTCTGGGTTCTCGCGCATCAGCGCCAGCGGCACGAGATCAAACGAGAAGTCTTGGTTTGCAAATCCAACCTTGACCACTTGATACGCGCCGGCCTGCGTGCGAGCGCGCTCCACCATGCCTACCTTGTCTACCCAGAATCGGACGCAGGCCTCCACGTCGCTCACATAGAGCACAACGAAGCCAACCTTCATCTGCAGGTCAGACATTGAGCAGATCAGACATTGAAGCGGAACTCCACCACGTCGCCGTCGCGCATGATGTACTCCTTCCCCTCCATGCGAACCTTCCCCGCCGCCTTGGCGGCGTTCATGGAGCCAGCGGCAATCAGATCATCAAACGAGACGATCTCGGCCTTGATGAAGCCGCGCTGGAAGTCGGTGTGGATGACGCCCGCCGCCTGTGGTGCGGTCCAGCCCTTGTGGATGGTCCAGGCGCGCGCCTCCTTTGGTCCGGCGGTGAGATAGGTCTGCAGGCCGAGTGCGCCGAAGCCGATGCGCGCCAGCTGGTGGAGGCCCGATTCGCTCTGGCCCATGGAGGCGAGCAGTTCGGCCGCCTCGCTTTCAGACATGTCCACGAGTTCGGATTCGATCTTGGCGTCAAGGAAGACCGCCTCCGCCGGCGCCACGAGTGCGGCGAGTTCGGCGCGCTTCGCCGCGGACGTGAGCACCGCCTCGTCCACGTTGAAGACGTAGATGATCGGCTTCGCCGTCAGCAGGCCGAGCTCCTTGATCAGTGAGATATCCAAGCCAGTGGTGGAGAGTGGCTCGCCGCGATTCAGTGCGGCAACGGCGGCGTCAACCACGGTCAACACCTCCGCGTCCAGCTTCTTCCCTTTGACTTCTTTTTCATAACGAGCACGCGACTTCTCGAGTGTTTCGAGATCCGCAAAGATCAGCTCGGTGTTGATGGTGCCGATGTCGCTCTTTGCGTCCACCTTCCCGTCCACGTGAATGATGTCTTCGTCGGCGAAGCCGCGCACCACCTGCGCAATGGCATCCGCTTCGCGAATGTGCGAGAGGAACTTGTTGCCGAGCCCTTCACCGGTCGACGCGCCGCGCACAATGCCGGCGATGTCAACAAACGAGACGGGCGCAGGCAAGATCTTCTCCGAGCCGAAGATCTTGGCGAGCGCATCGAGACGCGCGTCCGGCAGGTTCACCACGCCGATGTTCGGTTCGATGGTTGCGAAGGGGTAGTTCGCGGCGAGCACGTTGTTCTTCGTGAGCGCGTTGAAGAGCGTGGACTTGCCCACGTTCGGAAGACCGACAATGCCAATGGTGAGCGCCATCCGTACAGCCTAGACGCTACGCGCCGAAGTCGGTGCGCTTCACGAGTGCGCCGTCGCGCGTGAAGGTACTCCAGACGCCCACCTGGCGGCCGCGATCGAATCGGCCAGAGCGCATCAGCGAGCCGTCAAGTCGGAAGAAGCTCCATGCGCCGTGCAGCTCACCGTTCAGTCGCGAGCCGCGCGCCTTCACCGTGCCGTCGCCGTACTTGATGATCTCGCGTACTGCCTTGGCCGCCACCGTCTTTACTTCGGCTCGAGAACCAGCGAGACGCTGTTAATGCACCATCGCTGATCGGTGGGGACGTCGTAGCCTTCGCCCTCAAAAACGTGGCCCATGTGCGAGCCGCACTTGGCACAGCGCACCTCCGTGCGAATGCGAGGCGCAAGCGAGCGATCTTCGATCAGTTCAACTGCGTCCGAAGTAGTTGGTGCGTAAAACGACGGCCAGCCGCAACCAGAGTGGAACTTTGTCTCACTGCGGAAGAGTTCGTTCCCGCACGCCTTGCACTTGTAGACGCCTACGGTTTCTGTGTCTGTGTACTCGCCAACGAACGGCTGCTCCGTGGCGGCGCGACGAAGTACCTCAAAGGAGAGCTCATCCACACGTGCGCGCAGTTCATCTTCATTGATGACGACCGGATACTGCCCGCTCACCACGATCTCCGGCGCTAACTCCGAAGGGAAGCGCACCCCCGTGTTGGCGTGACAGTCGTAGCCCTTCGGGTTTTTCTCTAGATAACGTTGGTGATACTCCTCAGCGAGCCAGAACTCGTGGCCTTCGGCAGATGCGATCTGCGTGGTGATTGGCCCATGCCCCTGCGCCGCAATCGCCGCTCCATAGAGTGCCGCGGTAGATTCCGCCGCCTCGCGCTGCGAGTCGCCCACGTAATAGATGGCGCTGCGGTACTGCGTGCCAACATCATTCCCTTGGCGATTCAGCGTGGTGGGGTCGTGCATCTCCCAGAAGAGCTCGAGCAGCTTCCGATATGAAGTAACAGCCGTATCGAATCGCACGCGCACGATCTCCGCATGGCCGGTGGCTCCGGTGCAGACATCTTCATACGAAGGCGACGCCTTGCTCCCGCCCATGTAGCCCACGGCGGTCTCCACCACCCCCGGCGCCTGCCAGAAGCGACGCTCGGCCCCCCAGAAGCATCCCGTTGCGAAGTAGCCCGTCTCAATCATGGGTGAAGAGTGCCACAGCGCGCTTGGTTATGAGGAGTGTGAGGGCGGCCTTGCGCACTCTTGCCCGTTAGGCGATTTCCATCCAAACTGAGCCTCCTTCGGGAAGAGGAGAGCAACAACGCCGCATGGACCGATTTGAAGCCTGGTTTGATGGAGACGACGCGTTTGCACCTGCGGCAACGCGCGCTCGGCCACGCATTGCACTCCCAAAACCTGGCTCGGGCCTACTTCGAATTGGGGCAATCCTCAGCACCGTGCTTCTTGCAACAAGCCTCATTGGTGGAGCGCACCGTGTTGGCCTCATCTCCACGGCTGGATCCGTTGGCGCTACAGGTGCAACACCAAGTCCAAGCGTCACGGCACCTACCACATCAGGAGATCCAAGCCCAACCCCATCAGTCACGGCACCGCCACAAGCTTCAGTCAATGGGCTCCTCCCTATATCGGAGTGCAAGCTTGGCCCGACTGGAAGCGAATGGTACTTCTCAGCTGGATTTCCAATTAGTGACACGAGCGATGTCTTGACCACTGGTCCGCTGCGCCTTGCAGTGATTTACGTTGAATTTCCGGACGCGCCACGACGGAGTTCTGTTGCAGAGTTACATGGTGCCATTGAAGATCACGTAGAAGCCATTTATGCAGAGATGTCATACGGAAAGCTAGCACTTGATCTGATCTCAAGTAGAGACTGGATCATGATGGACAAGTCTTCTACTTCCTACAACGTTCTGCAAGGAGAAGCAGAACCCGAGGGCGTTATTCGATACGTAAGTGAAGCGATTCGCAAAGCAGACTCTGGGATAGACTTTACAGGAATTGATGCCGTGGCGGTTTTTGCTACTGAGCTTGCAGATGGAATTGCTGGCGACTTTCAGCTGACACTCAACGATCGAATCACAACCGACGAAGGATCGGGAGTATTTTCAACAATTATTACTGGTGGCGATTGGTGGGAAGAAGAGGTTGACCCAATGATTCTGGCCCACGAGTTTGGCCACGTGATTGGACTTCAAGACCTATACGAGGGTGGGTCAAGTGATCTCTTTGAGATTGCACACCAGCATGTTGGAAACTTTGATTTTATGAGCAGAGGGTGGAGTGATGCATTTGCGCCGACCATTCTCGGTTGGAACCGCTGGCGGTTAGGCTGGATTGCTGACTCCCAGGTGATTTGTGCAAAGCCGGAGGAAGGTACTGAGGTGCTAATCAATGCGCTTCAAGCCGGCAGTGGGCCGCTGCTTGTTGTGGTCCCGCTGAGCAGCACGCGTGCGGTCGTGGTTGAATCTCGCCGACCTATTGGTTGGGACCGCTCCCTCCCTGAGTCAGGTGCTCTGGTCTACCTGGTCGACACCTCAATTGACACCACGGAGGGCCCTATCAAGATCCTCGCAGATACCTTTGGTGACGGGTTTGACAGCGCGCCGCTTTCTGCTGGTGAATACATTGATGCACTCTCGTACACGATCACGTCACTTGAGATGGCAACCTGGGGAGATAGGATCTACATCACTCCCTAATCAATCAACGCGCAAGAAGGGCTTGAATGGTTGTCACACCCTCGTGAAGTAGGCCAGCGGTGAAGGTGACGATTGTCATCGCTATGGGAATCGCAATCGCTACGCCTGCTGTTCCAAATGTTGCGTAAAGCAGAATCTTCCGCGCGTTCAGCACAGGATTCACCGCGCTCCCCCCTGAGGTGGGGCTACGCTCTGCATCAAGCAACTCTTTCCACGGGTCCCGCACGTCAGGCCGCACCGCTCTCCTCCTCCGGGCCACGAACTTGTCCGTAATCGTAGAACCCCTCCCGGAACGGTGTGACGCGAATGATCCCCGCCGACTCCAAACTTTGGGAGATGATTACGGGGCCGACCCCTGCCTCGCCAAGCATGGAAGCGCTACGCATCAGGGGTTGTGGCAGGACGGCAAATTGGGTGGCGCTATTCCCAAGCATGCGCGCTTGGCCTGGGGAGAGCAGCTGCGGGATTGCCGCATCAGGCTTCACGCTCAACGCATTGAGTGCCGCCGTGCGCACGCTTTGATCAGCCCAGAGCTCGTCCGCGACCGCTGCACCCAAATCCTGCCCTGCCTCCTCTAGCTCGCCAATCATCAGCCCTCGACGGTGAATCACCTGAAGTTTCTCCTTCAACGCAATAGTGACTCCTTCAGCAATGAGGTCCTTAGTTTCTGCATGAAACTCACCCCGAGTGCGGGCGAAGCGTTCGCGAACCTGGAAGTCCATCGCGCCGGCAAAGACACGCCGTAAGATTGCGGTGTAGTGCGGATACACACGATAGATGCCTGCCGCATCGGTACCCGGGAGATCTGCTCCGACTCCAAGAATCTCACGATGAGGAGAAGTGGCTTCACGCCCTGAAAGTGGACGCGGGCGATCTGATCGCTCTGCGAGGGCTTCACCGAATTGCTTGGCCGCTTCGGATCCCGCGCTTGCAGCCTGCTCTACTAACTGTGCCGCTTGGTCCGCGGTGCGAGCGTACTCTCGGCGCAGTGAGACGCGCGCAACCTCCTGCTGTGCCGTGAGCCTGGCGAGTGCCTCAAGTCGTGCAAGTGCGCGTGCGGCATCTGAATACCCAACCTGCTCGATCCACTCGCGTAAACGCCCAGCCGTAAAGTAACTTGCGGCAAGGTATGGAATCATTCCAACGAACGCGGTAAACCAGATTGCTTGAGAGAAGAGTGCCACTGCGGGATCAATGCCACCTGGGCCTACCTTGATCGGGTACTCCTTGATGATCTCAAACCAATAAAGCACCTCCACAACAAGCTGCGCCGTTAACGCCGCGATCACGATTGCAGAAGCGGCGAGAAACAAGAAAGAACCGATGCGCGATGACCACACAGGTGAGCCGAGGTAGAGCGCAAGGCCATCAGGAATCCGCCACGGTTCTCCAGCGGGCGTGAGACGCGCGCTGCGAGGTGTCCATGTTGTGGTCTTTGGCACTGGTGGAATTGCGGGCTCGGCCATCACTGTGTTCTCTATCTCCACCTCTTGGAGCGGAGTGCCAGAGCCACTTCCTTCCGAATCCACTTCTAGAATTTCACTGATCTGATCTTTGGAAATGACGATGCAGATGATGTCTCGCTCCTGACGCATCAGGCTGATGCTGCCGCGAGCCGACGAGTACTGCAGCGGCTCCGCAACGGCATCGACACGCGAAAATCCAAGCTCATTGAGCTGTTGGGTTAGTTTCGCCTTTGGGAGAGTGGCGCCGACGATGTATTTCTGCTGCTTTAACGTTGCAACCGGTTCGCTTGGTGGCGCCTCTTCGAGAACGACCGTTTGGCTCTCACCGCAGGCTTCAAGGGCCTCCCACTCTGGATTGCCAATCCACTCCACCGCGGGACGCTCATGGCACGACTTTGGCAGTGCTTGGACTTGATCCGGGATCAGTGTCTTGGGTGCGGGATCCGTCTTGGCAGCACCAATCCAGTGCGAGGCCTTCGGCGCACTCAGCCCATGCCCTACTGGTGCTGACTTCACGGTCCCGACACGCTCTCGCCTTGACCAAAGTAGGAAGACTCCCGCGATGGTTAGGGCGAGAACCAGGCGAACTGCCGGGTCAAGTTCAACTGGAAGGGTGGTGCCGAGCGGTTGGAATGACTCACTGGAGAATGGATTTAAAACCCACGTGACAAGAACCAGCATCATGACTGCAGCAGGTGCAAACCGCGCAAACAAGAACGCGAGCATAAGTGCTACAAGCACTCGTGCGGCGCGCGCGAATGTGTTGTCGGTCAATGCGGTTGGCGTCCATACCTCAGGTGACCCCACATTGAACACGACACAGAGGGCGGCAAAGGCAATCAAGAAGGTCAGGAAGCGGCGCATTCCGCCGAAGCCGCGGCGGAGTAGCCAGCCGATTGGCCCCGGAAGCGCGTGCTCCGCAGCCGCTTCAAACGCAACGATGGCGGCCGCGGCTGACGCTGCTGCCAAGCCCCCAGCAACACTGATCGCCAGCCGCAGTCCTGGATGCATCTCCCATGACTGCGGGAACGAAATCAAGGCATTCGTTGGGCTTTGAGGGTCGATAAGTAAACGGGCAACTGTGAAGCCAGCGACTCCCCATGTCAGGAGCTGTACGTCTATCCGCGCGCGCAGTTGTGGTGAAAGAACGGCAGGTATCAAAAGGCCAACGCCTAGCGCAACCCAACTCAGTAACGGCCATTGGGGCTCGCCAACCCCTGCTGCAAACGCAACGAGCAGCCCTACGGCCAAGAACGCACCGCGCAATGGGAGGCCCGCCGGCCATGCGCCTTGTGGTCGATCCGCCGCTGTTGTGCGTGCAGATTCATTCCACGGTTGATTTGGATCACGCAGCGCCTCTACGCCCTCCGCCGTGCCGACAGGGCGCACCGCCTCCTCGTCTTGATGTAACCATCGCGCCGGAATTGCAGCAGCGACACCACGGCCAACATAATCTGCCGCTGTCCGGACCATTTTCTCAATCTGATTAGATGCATCACGTCCTTCCGCATATAACTTTGCGTATGCATCTCCATACACAACGCCGCCACCAAACTCCGCATCAAGATCCGCTGCAGCGACAGGATGCACCTTGAAGTTGCCGTCACTCTCTCGCCGTTCTGTTGCCTCGAGAAGTGCTGCTAACCGTTCAGGGCGCTCCTTGAGCCGCTGACCGATCGCATTGAACACTCCGTTGTAGCGCTCTGGTGATGGCTTTAGAACCGACGTGAAGAACACGTTGCGCACGCGCGCGATCGCGCCGACACCCGCCGGGAGTCGAAGTAACTCTTCGCGCTCCGCCGCGGCATTAAGGTCCTTTTCTGCAACCGGGAGCAGTTCGTTGTCAATCGTCCAGCGCTCAGGTAGTTCGGTCCCCGTAGCGGGTTCACGAAGCGGGTCAAGCTCAGCAGAGAGGCGAAGCGCAGCATCCGCCACCGCTCGATCGCGACCGGCGCCAAGTCCAGCGACTCGGATCCCGAGTGAAACGACCTGACCTTGCTGTATGGACTCCCACACACGGTCAAACGTTTGTGGATCAAGCAAGAACTCCTCAGCATCACGCCGATACTCTTCCGCCCACTGTGGATCTGCTGGGAATTCTGTCGCAGCAGCAGTATTGCCTTCGTGCACCGACGACAATCGATCTCCGCGAAGTTCAACCACCTTCACATGAGGGAAGGAGAAGAGACCTGGTAAAGCCTGATCTCCCAAATGTTCAGAACGCTCAGTCCCGTTTGGGATGAGCAAAACAAGCGCACGCACAGGTGGGTCTATCTCAAGAAGTCGCGAGATGACCTCTTCCGAAACGGTCGAACCTTTCCCAACATTTCTCGGATCCAGGATCAAAAGCCGAAGCGGGAGAGAGACAGTCTCGCCCGCCCAGGCCTCCGCTCCTAGCGCTCGACCGAGTTCGCGGATACCACCCGGGCCTTGGAGCGCGCTGACGCGCGCGAGTAGGTCCTTGTCCCTCAGATCAACTAGTACTACTCGATTCATGACTGAACCTAGGAGCGCTTCTTGATCTCTGCCTTGTGCTCCTCGCTTTGGAGGTACTGAATAATCTCGTTCAGCGTATTGAACCCCACAAGGCCGAACGGCTTGTCAAGCGCGGCAGGAATATCCACTTCCCAGAAACGCTTGAACTCCTGCAGTGCCAAGCTCCGCAATGTTTCTAGGTCGCGCTCCTCTTCGTTCCTGGATTGGCGCGCGGCACTCTTGCGACTATCTTCGAGGCGCTGGTTAATCAGGTTGACTTCCCTCTTCCACAAGTCTGATCCTTTTGCCAAGTCAAAAAAGAGCGGAGTTGGAGCGTAGCTCGGGATGCGTCCACTCTTTGAGCCATCAGGGCGAAGCTCCATGAGTTCGTCAAGAATTTGGCCAACCTCACGGCCCTTACCCGCTGAGTACTTGAGTGTGATCGCCTCCAAGAACGCATCGGGAAGTTGAGCGAGCCGATCTGGCAGCGCTCCTACCAGTGGGATCACAAAGGGGTCTGACTGGGCTGCTCCAAAGCGCAGTTGAAGTTCTTTTGTTGCGTCGAGCCGCGCGGTTTCATCGGCTGTCTCATGGAGTGTCAGCCTGCCGTTGTATGCGGCAACCAAGAGCTGCCTCAACATTGTAATCCTGTCATTCGGTGCCACGAAGTCAATCGCATCGCGATACCCAAGCCTCTGTCGCCATGCCAGCCGGTCTGTACCCTTTGGTGAGTGAGCGGCATCAATCCAGGTGTTCATTGCCAGAGCAGCGTCGGGTACATCCATAACCCCAAGACCAACAACTGACAAACTGATCCCAATTGACTCGGCGGCCGAGTTGGGCACGATCGTCATTCCATCCAAGAATCCGACTAGTGACGGATTATCTTTCAAGACATCCTTGAGCCATTCGCGCTTCTTGTCGGTGTCAGCTCCTGGGAACGACACGGCAAGTCGCGTTTCAGCATCAGAGGAAAGTGCCGGCGGCACCAAGCTTGTATTGACCTTATTGAGGATCATGGCCCGCAGTCGCGACACTGCAACGTCCTCTTGTGAAAGACTCGCAGCCTTCACGTCAGCCTTGTTGAGAAGCACTTCGAGGCGCATGTAGACATTGGCATTGTTCTGCAACACGTTGAGTACTTGAGTTTGAATCCCCTCTACAAGTCGCTTCGCTAAACGGTCGATTGAACCGTTGTCTTGCTGTTGCCACGCGATCATGATGTCGTCTTGCGTCCGTACCATGGCCTTTGACGCAACTTGCACTGAATCGACGATGGCGACATCAAATTCCCGCGCAAGTGCGGCTCGAGTGCCTTCAAACACCGATGTGTAGAAGTCCTTCGCATCTGCGGCGGCGTTATTCAACATCGCGGCCCCTTGCAAGGCAGGAATCAGTTTTTCACGGTCCTTATCAAACGCCGTCACATGATTGGAGAGTTCTCCAAGGAGTTCTCCGGTGCGCGCCATCGCGGCCTGCGCTGCTCCTTGAATTTTGCCCCCATCTGGTGACTTGACGAAATCACGCCAGGCTTTATCTGAAAGGCTGTGCTCCAAAATCTCAAAGTTCTTCTGGAGACCGCGCTTCGGGACTTGCCGTGGGTTTGGCAAGCGCCGCTGCACGAGACGGTCAAAGCTTGGCCAGGAAGCAGCCTGAGGTGCATCATGCGGCAGGCCATTTGACTCCACCCGGCGCAGCCCCCCTTGGATTCCATACAGCACGGCCGGAATTGGCTTACCTGTTGCCTTGGCTACGACACGCGCGATGGCACCAATTGCCTTTGCATCCGTGCCAAGACGTGCAACAGAATCGGTCGTTCCGAGCCTTGCACCACCCGCGGGACCATCTTCCTTTGCGTTCAAGTACTTTTTCGCATCAGCTTGATACACCCCGAAAGCCCCGTTGAGCATGTTCGCACTCGTTGCACTCAAGACTCCCTGTAGTGCCTTGTCTTGCCCCAAAGATTTAGGGGGGAGAAGGCTGACCTGCTCTGAGAACCTCTCACGAACTTCGTTGTCACTTTCAAGGTTTTCCTGGATTGCCCCGAGCGACTTGAAGTATTCCTTGAAAAGGTCCTCAGCGATCAGCCTTGCGACTGTGTTCATTTCGTCGGGTACCTCAACTGCCGCAGCCATTGCAAGCGGTCGATTCCCAACATAGGTTGGGTGACGCAATTGCAACAGCCCAGTGTCGTTCACTAGCTTGTCGAGCAGCGGCATGTAGCGGGTTGCGTTTGAGTCTGTACCAGCAGTGCGAGATGCTTCTACGTCAGACACTAGGTCTAGAGCAAAACGCGCAATTGACCTTTCAACACCCCCCGTTTTCATATCTACTGGGGTATCAAAGAGGAATGCGGACTTCACCGTTCCGGCTGGAATTGCCACCTTGAGTCCCTTTGGATACGAGATTGGTGGCTCTGCCTCAGCTGGTGGCGCATTCTGGAGATCGATGAATCGCGCGATGTCGGTGATTCCTCGTGCCGCGTTCAAGCGACTTGAACGGCGTTTCGACGCACTCAAAACAATGTCAAACGCTCGCGGGAGGGTGATGAGCGGAATCACTGTTGGGGTGAAGCCAAGTCTCTCGACTGCACGATGTACGAAAAGCTGGATTACGTCGTACAGCACCCCTCCGCCAGTCCCTCCAGACAGGGAGCCCCCGATCAAAACGATCACTTTCTTGCCAACTTGGCCGTTCGGATTGAACCGCTTTAGGTCACCAAGAGAGCTCGTGATTCGAGCTAGCGGGACGTCAAATTGACGAAACAAGCCTTCAGGCCCGAGGTCTTCCAGCATGGCAAAAAGAGCAGACCTACCGATCGTCGGGTACTGGCCCGCTCCAACCGCAAGCGGTGCAAACGTAGGTTCGGTACCCCAGTCTCCGGTACGTGGTGGCAGCCACTTGCTGGTCTCTGCGTTCAAACTGGTCCGCAACTGGTTTGTAATCTGGTTTGAAGATGAGAATTTTGGAAGCGCATGGATGAAGGTTGCGGTTTCCTCAACAATTGATGGGTCTGGGTGAAGAGACATCTTTGTTGATGCCAGATCTGACTCGCTGAAATCAACGTACACAGTTTGAATAAATCGTGGTAGCTGGTACGGACGAAGTTCGGGCAAGCGCCCTTGTGATCCGCGGGCCTTGCCGCCGTCAGGTCCACAAATCTGACGTCGTAGCATTCCCTCGAGCTCGCGCCCGATGCTTTGGCCGCTGCCTCCTACCCCTACGTAGATAAATCGCTGTCCAAAACTCATCTCAAACTCCTCCTAATCCTTCTCGCCCTGCTACCACTCAAGTTCTGAGGACCCGCTTGAACCACTCCCAGGCGTCCGACTCGAAGAATCGCTGGTGAAGCCATCCCTTGAGCTGCTGCTGTCGCTTCCTCCGGAGCCATACCCGACGGTGAAACGCACGCCGTCTTCGAGTGTGATTTCCTCATCCATCCTCAGAGGCTCCTTCTTTGATTCAACAGCCGCCTGGCGCCGATCCTCATACCGAGCGCTACGGAAGAACGAGCGGTGGACCTGGATTGAATCAGCTCGCGGATTTAGATTCATTCGAGCATCACCTGAATAGACGTCAAAGCCGTTCCATGGTCCACCTCCAAGTCCGACCGCAGACTGACCGTTGAGGCTGACTTCAATCTCTCGTCGAATCCACCACATTCGAGCGATAACCAGACCTAGCAGAATCAGCAGCCACCACGGGTTGCATCCGAGCCATGAAAGTGGGCCATCGGCGACGCAAGGGGGAGTCGCAGGTGGTGGCGGTGGCGGTGGATCTGTTGGCGCTGGGGTTGGGCTACTACAACCTTCTGGTGGTTGCTCTTGGGCGATGATTTTAATCGGGACTTCACGTGAGGTACTTTGCCCAAAGGCAGGAATCGCGCCGACCACATAGTGAGAGCCGGTGGAGTCAGACTGTCCGGTCAAGTCATTTGAGGAAAGAAGTTCTTGGTACTCATCCACCGTCATGCACGGGCTAGGATCAGGCACCAAGGGGGCACAGGCTACGTAGGCGAATGCCTCGCGAATCTTTTTAACGGCCGCCTCCGGGTCCTTGAAATAAACCTCGGGCCAATTGAATTCCTCCGTCTCGCTCGCTGTGCAAAGCGGGGAGTCTGCTAACTCATCAAGTGTGATTGATTCAAGGAAGGTGAGTCCTTCGTCAGAAATCGTCCCAGTTGCAATCGGGAGAACAGCGCAGTGACCGGTTTCTTCCTTAAGGTCCTTGAAGACGCCGAGCGCGCTCTTACGTGCTTCAAGCCCCTCCGGTTCACCATCCGTAAACAAAATCAGTCCGCAGCGCCCACCAAGGGGGGGCATTACCTCGCGTAGGATGGGTACAAACTGTGTACCACGAAGCTCTTCTGCCGGACTATCAGGACCCCGATAGTCCGTTGCGATTTTTTCGAGGCAGCTGATCAGCAGGTCGAGTCCTGAATCCGTTCCGGTTGAACCAATGCACGGTTGTTCATTGACTCTTGCAATGAGAGCATCGCGGCCAAACTCGACAACGCGATATTTGATATTTCGCTCCTTGTACAAGGTGCGGGAAGTCTCGGAATTTAGATGTACTGCGAGAGCATCAACTGCGTCGGCAAGTTTTGCGCCAATCGGCACGCATCCAGGAATGTTCGCGTCACGTGTGCAATAAATTGATGGCGAGAAGTCAAATCCAAATACAACAGCTCCGAGTTCAGCGCCGCTTTCTTCAGCCCGCGCTGGTGCTGGTGTTGCACCAGAAGCGCCGAGGACAAGACCGAGGGCGAGCAGTGTGGAGGCGACGCGGCGGAACTTTTTCACGTGGCCTCCTTCCTGGCTTCGATTGAGAGGTGGCCTCGTGCTTGCCGAGCCCGGGTCGCCTGCCTTGGTTGGGGATCCTAGCGCAAAACTTGATAAAACTGAGCCTGCCTCGCGTGAAACTTATCCACATTCTGGGGCCGGTTGTGCCAGGTTTCTGGCATCTAAGCGTGAAATGGGGTGTGTATGTCGGAGCTGCTGGACCTGATCTCGACAGTGTGGTTCTGGGGCGGGGTTGGCGTCGGCGTTTGGTATGAGTGGTGGCTGCGGAGGGCCAAGCACCAGGGGGAGTCGGCCTGGCGCTCCAAGATTGGTGAGGAGCTGGTCTACATCTGGTTCGGCGGGGTTGTGGTCTTTGGCTTCATCCGCTGGCTCATAGGTGATGCGCCTCCCCCTGACCCTTCTGACTTCTACCCTGGCTAGATGGGTATGGCACGTACTGCGCAGTTACTGATCCCCAGCCTCCTCCTCGCCCTGTCGCAAGCATGCACATCACCTCAGGTTGCAACCACAAGCCCGTCCCCATCACCTAACCTATCACCTACTGCGGTACTCACTTCAACACCTGAGCCGTTCCCCACGCCAACACTGGATCCGGCATCTCCGTGGGGTCTACTCATCCCTCCGTACGAATACGCAGACGGCACGACAATCATTGACGGCCCAACGTTTATTGACGGGGTGGTGTTCGACATCACCGGCTCCGATGTGTTTGAACTCTGCATTACGCGTGGGTATGCCTGCGCTGAGTACGAAGACATCATCCCGATCCGCCTCATTCAGATCGATGCACCTGATCCGTTTGGTGAGTGCTACGGCGAGATGGCTGAACTTGAACTCGCCAAGCTCCTCCTCGAAGGAATGCCGGTCAGCATCACCACCGATCCGAACCTTCCAGAAGAAGACGCGGATGGCATCTTGCAGGCATGGGTTTGGAACTCAGAGTTCCTGGTCAACCTTGAGATGGTGAAGCGTGGCGCCGCCGCATCGTACTTCCCTGACGGTTCTGGTGGCGCCTTTGATCAGCGTCTACTTAACGCCGCTCGAAAGGCGAAAGCCTCGGGTCGCGGGCTTTGGGGCGAGTGTGCTGCCGCCAAACTCAATGCGGATGCGCCGCTAGACACAGGACGAGACTAGCTTCAATCCCTGGCACCATCACTCAAGAAACTTTGCGGACTACCGCGCTCCCATTCAAAACTTGGAGTACAGCGCGGCAATCTCATCACTGATCTCGTCATCAGGATCTTTGTATCTCGCACCGTTCGGCATGATGGCACCAGAAAAGTCTGCCAGGTTGAGGCGAGCGCGGAAGATATCGGCACCCGTAAGGTCCGCGCCACGAAGGTCTGCACCTGCAAGATCGGCGTGACGGAGATTTGCTCCCCGGAGGTTCGCGGTGGCGAGCTTCGCGCTCGTCAATGTTGCCTCTTGCAGATTTGCTCCTGCCAGAATTGCACCGCCAAGATTGGCCAAGGTGAGGTTGGCGCGAGAAAGGTCAGCGCCACGCAAATCTGCGCCAGTGAGATCTACAACGAGCGCATTGGCCCCTGAGAGATTGGCGCCTCGTAAATTGGAATACTGAAGATTGGTATCAAGGAGTCGTGCGCCACTCAGGTCAGCCCCTTGCATGTTTGCACGCACCAGTTCCTCTTCGAAGTCCGCAAGATCGCGGCGACGGAGGTCCGCACCGGCAAGATCAAGGCCCTCCTCCCAACGATTTGCCATGCGCCTCTGCAGGGCACCTGCGTCACTCTCATTGAAGACCGCGCCGAAAATGTTCTGGCCTGTCTCGGCGCCGTCCTCACTCATCGGCGTAATTGGGAGCTCCGTGCGCTGAGCGCGTGGCCCCGCATCCCAGCTCGGATCGAACGGCACGATCGGCCCGACGGGCAGATCATCAAACCGTGTTGAATTCGGTCGCTGCTCCTGTGGATCCTTCCGAGCACTCATGCCTGGCACCTCCAACTACCTCGGGGCAACCCCCGCTGGACGGCGCACAGTAAGACCTGAGGAGGATTCGCGCAAGCCCCTACTTGTTAGGCTGCCCAGTCTTTACAGAGAACCTCTGCTTGCTGCAGCACGGTTTGCACAGCTTCGTCCTGTAGGTCCGGTGGGTAGCCGTACTGCTTAAGGATTCTCTTGACGATCACGCGGATCTTGGCGCGCGCATTCTCGCGTAACGTCCAGTCAATCGTGACGCTCTTGCGCACGGAGCTGACAAGCTCTGTAGCAATGACCTGGAGCTCTTTGTTGCCCATGGTTTTAACTGCACTCTCGTTTGCGGCGAGGGCGTCATAGAAGGCGAGTTCCTCTTCTGAGAGGTTGAGGATCTGCCCGCGACGCTTTGCCTGGTCAATCTCGCGGGCGAGCTTGATGAGCTCCTCGATGACTTCCTGCGTGGCGATCGCACGGTTGTGATACGCATTAATGGTCTTCTTCAACATCTCACTGAATGCCCGGCTTTGCACCACGTTGCGAGAAGAACTGGCCTTGATTTCGCCTGCAAGGAGTTTTGCTAAGACCTCAGCGGCAAGGTTCTTATGCTTCATGCCTGCGACCTCTTTGAGGAATTCTTCGGAGAGAATCGAGATGTCAGGGCGCTTTAGACCCGCTGCTGCGAAAACATCAATGACTTCGCCTGGCGCGGCTAGAGCACCAGAGACGAGCTGCTGGATGGCGTGATCCAGATCCGAATCTGAACCACTCCCGATGCCGGTCTTCTTGAGCGCTGCGGCTACAGCCTGGTAGAAGCTGATGTCGTCCCGCAACTTGATCGCCTCTGGCCGCGTGGCACAGAGCGCGAAGGCGCGCGAGATCTCGGTCGCTGTGGTGGTGAAGCGCTTCTTCCCCTCATCCTGCCCGAGTAGGTGCTCCTGAGCTGAAGGTAGAAGCTTCAGGCGATCCAGCCCGCCTGCGGTGTGCCACGAAGTCCAGTCGAGGCCATGGAGCATGGCGGCAGCGACTTCGCACTTCTCGGTGAGCAAACGCACTGCGGTCTCTGTGGTTTCCGTAGTGTTTCCGCGCCCGCCGCCAGCGGTGTACGTGGCAAGAGCTGACTTCAGTTGGTCAGCCAGCCCGAGGTAGTCCACAACTAGGCCGCCTGGCTTGTCTTTGAAGACGCGGTTCACACGCGCAATCGCCTGCATAAGGCTGTGACCACGCATTGGCTTGTCGATATACATCGTGCTCAAGCACGGCGCGTCGAATCCGGTAAGCCACATGTCGCGAACGATCACGATAGAGAACGGATCAGTTGGGTCTTTGAATCGCAACGCCAACTCGCCCCGCCGCTGCTTGTTACGAATGTGTGGCTGCCAAGAGAGCTCATCTGTGGCAGAGCCGGTCATCACCACCTTCACCACATGCTTTTTCCCGGACTCCTTCGCTTCGTTGTCACCTTCGGCACTCGCCCAATCTGGACGAAGTTTCAAGATGGCGCTCAGAAGATCGATGCAGATCCGCCGGCTCATGCAGACCACCATCGCCTTGCCGCGGATCGCTTCGTCGCGACGCTCGTAATGCTCAACCAAATCTTTGGCGATTACCGCAATACGTTTAGGATCGCCCACAAGCTTTTCCAGTGCAGCCCACTTAGATTTCAGCTTCTCTCGTTGCTCATCTTCAATACCTTCAGCGAGGTCTTCAAACTCTTCATCAATATCGGGAAGCTTTTCGTCAAGCAGGCTCAGTTTGGCAATACGGCTTTCGTAGTAGATCGGAACTGTGGCTCCGTCAGCGACCGCCTGCTGGATGTCATACACGTCGATGTAGTCGCCGAAGATCGCCCGCGTATTCGCATCCGTGGTTTCAATTGGCGTACCGGTGAAGCCGATATACGAGGCGTTCGGGAGCGCGTCGTGCATGTGACGCGCAAGACCGTCAATGAGGTCGTATTGGCTCCTGTGGGCTTCGTCAGCAATCACGACGATGTTGCGCCGCTCAGAGAGGCACGGCATGCGGTCGCCTTTCTCTTCAGGCATGAACTTCTGGATGGTCGTAAACACAACACCGCCGCTAGCCACCTTGAGCATTTCGCGGAGCTCCGATCGGTTAAGTGCCTGCTTTGGCTTCTGACCCACTACTTCAGAGGCGCGCTGGAACTGACCGAAGAGCTGATCGTCAAGATCGTTGCGGTCGGTAAGGAGCACGATCGTGGGGTTTTCCATCGCAGTCTCCCGCACGGCACGCCCTGCAAGGAAGAGCATGGAGAGGCTCTTGCCTGATCCCTGCGTGTGCCAGACCACGCCGACGCGTCGGTCGCCGCCTGCCTTACTGGCACGAACCATCTGCTCTACGGCTTTATTGACTGCATGGAACTGGTGGTAGCCGGCAATAAGCTTGGTGGTGCGCCCCTTTGCATCGTTCTCGAAGGCAATAAAGTTGCGCATCATGCTCAAAAGTCGCGCCGGCTCGAACAGCCCACGCAGCATGACTTCAAGCTCAAGGCTTGTTGATGGTGCTTCTGACTCACCCTCAATTGTGCGCCACACCTTGAACCACTCCATGTTCGCGGTCAGTGAGCCCATACGCGCCTGAAGGCCATCGGAGATTACGAGGAACTGGTTGTACTTGAAGAGCGACGGGATCTGCTCTTTGTAGGTTTGAAGCTGATTGAAGGCGCTTTGGATGGTGGCGCCCTCACTTGCTGCATTCTTTAACTCAAGTACAGCGATCGGCAGCCCGTTCACGAATACCACGAGATCAGGTCGGCGCTCATACTGCCCCTCTTTGACGGTGAATTGGTTCATGACAAGCAGGTCATTCGCTGCTGGGTTTTCGTAGTCCACAAGTTGGATGTGGTCTCCACTGATTCGGCCACCCTCAAGGCGAGCCTCTACCGGTACGCCGGCCGAAAGCATGCGGTGGAAGTTCTGGTTTGCCGCAATCAGGGACGGCCCTTCTACACGGAGGACCTTGCGAAGTGCCTCTTCCCTAGCTTCGGATGATGCATTGGGATTCAGACGGGCGATTGCTGCCTCTAGGCGTCGGGCAAGTACTACCTCGGAGAACTCCGTGCGCTCGGCCTCTCGCTCACCTGGCGCCACCGCACGAGCATCAAGGTACGAGAAGCCGAGCTCCTGCAGGATCTTGATGGACTCCTGCTCCAGCACGTCTTCATTAAGGAATGTCATGCCGCTACATCTCCGACACGTAGTTCACCGCTCAAAAGTTTAGGGAGGAGGGCATCTCGTAACTGACGTAGTTCTTTCACCTGCAATTCAAATGAATTTGCTTGCTCAATGATCGGGTTCAAGATTTCATGCATCCGTACCATCAATTCATGTGAAGGAACAAGCGCCTTTGCAGCAGTGAGGTGTTTTCGCTGGATATGCCCCATTGTGGTCGCCTTACCTGATGCGATGCTTCGAAAATCTTCCAGGTGGGTGATGATCCAGAGGTAGTAGAACCATTTCGGGTAGCGCTCAGAAGTAACCTTGAATAAGTGCTGATTTAGCGCTCCCTCGCCACCTGACCAAATCTCCACCTCTAGACTGCCTGACCAAGAGAACAAAACGTCGCCATTTTGAATCACAAATTCTTCTGGAATTCTTCGTGCGCATCGATCCGCTCTTAAAGTGTCATGGCCGTTTTTAAGTTGAGCAATTTTAATTACGGGTAAAGATCTTTCGCCAGCGACAGGATATTTCTGCAGTGCAAGGCCATTAAGGAAGTCTGCAATCTCGTCAATTGGTTTGATCTGCCACCCTTTCGGAATCGGCCCGAGCGCAGAGTCCTCAAAACTATCTGGAAAGAGGGCGGCGGTCTCAGCATCCATGCCAACTGGCTGTCGGCCATCTGCCTTGGCGTGGACTGGATCGAAGTCCACAAACCAGCTTTGGAAGATCGCTCGTGCCATAGCCTCAAGCGTGGTGTTCATCCGGCGATTGAGCTCAATCTTGTCGTCGAGCGCGCCAAGGATGCTGGCGATTTTGCGTTGTTCTGGAAGTGGTGGTAGGAGAACCGAAATTCCTGCAAGTGTTGAGTGCACATCCAAGTTAGGCATCGCAGTGCCTGTCACATAAGAGGAAATCTCGCCACTTTCATAAGCCTGCCGAAGTCGATAGCCTAAGTAGGCTGGTTCCACTCGCGCATTCGGGATGAGTCTCCGACTGAAATTAGAAAAGCTCACGGGGATTGGTTCGCCTTCAATATCGCTGCCCTGTATGACATACGAACGTCCACATGCGCCAGACGCTTCTAAAACCACATCTCCAACGTGCAGAATTCGGCTGGCGAGTTGCTTCGCGCTTACCCAACGAATAGGTAACTCTACTGCCTCACGCTGCGACATCTTATGCGCGTCGATACCACGAATTACCCGTACAGGCGTATCCTCTTTAAGCGTAGGAGTCTCGCTACCCCACAAACCTCCAACTGCGACTTCAACTAATTCGCCAAGAGGTACTTCTGGCCAATCACCCACCAAAGCCCAGCCCCTTCAGGTTCTTCCTGATCTGCTTCTCAAGCTCCTCTGATTCCTTGAATCGCGCTTCCAGTTCAGCCACAAGGCGTGGCATCTTGATTTCAAAGGGCTCGCCGTCATCCTCAACGGCGCCGGCGCCTACAAAGCGGCCTGGTGTCAGGACGTAGCCTTGCGCCGCAATCTCTTCCGTTGTTGATGACTTACAGAAGCCCGGCACGTCGGCATACGTGCCGCCTTCACCCCTCCACGCGTGATAGGTAGTTGAGATCAGCTTGATGTCGTCATCCGTAAGTTCTTTATGGGTGCGGTCGACCATCGTGCCCATGTTTCGTGCGTCGATAAAGAGCGTTTCCTTGCGACGATCACGCTGCTTATCGGCGTTCTTGCTCCGCGCTAGGAACCAGATGCATACAGGGATCTGCACGCTGTAGAAGAGCTGCCCAGGCATGGCAATCATGCAGTCGACGAGGTCGGCTTCAATGATCGCCTTGCGGATCTCCCCCTCGCCTGAGGAATTGGATGACATGCTGCCGTTCGCGAGCACGAAACCGGCCATGCCGTTCGGGGCGAGATGATGAATCATGTGCTGAACCCAGGCGAAGTTCGCATTCCCCCTTGGCGGCACACCGTACTTCCAGCGCACGTCGCTTTCGTCGCGTGACCAATCGCTGATGTTGAAGGGCGGGTTAGCCAGGATGAAATCCGCCTTTAGGTCCTTATGCAGATCGCGTTTAAATGTGTCTGCCGGCTCTGGGCCGATATCGGCTTCAATTCCACGGATGGCAAGGTTCATGATTGCGAGTCGTCGGGTGGTGTGGTTCATCTCCTGGCCATAGACCGAGATGTCGCCGATCTTGCCGCCGTGGCTCTCTACGAACTTCTCGCTCTGCACAAACATGCCACCTGAGCCGCAACACGGGTCATAGATGCGGCCCTTGTACGGAGCCAGGATCTCGACAATCGTGCGCACTACGCAGGACGGCGTATAAAACTCACCGCCAAGCTTCCCTTCTGCACTCGCAAAACGCGAGAGGAAGTACTCATAGACACGACCAAGCATGTCCTTGCCTCGGTGCCCTTCGTCGCTCATCCCGATGGAAGCAAGTAGATCGATCAGCTCACCAAGCCGCTGCTTATCAATGCTCGGTTTCGCGTAATCCTTTGGTAGGACGCCCTTGAGTCGTGGGTTGTCCTTCTCGATCGCATCCATTGCATCGTCAACCAGCTTGCCGATCTGTGGCTGCTTCGCCTGCGCCTGCAGAGTTGCCCAGCGTGCCGACTTTGGCACCCAGAAGACGTTAAGGGCCAGATACTCGTCCCGATCCTCAGGATCAGCGCCGGCATACTGGCCCTGGTTGGAAGAGAACTTCCTGTACGTCTCGTCAAACGTATCCGAGATGTATTTCAGGAATAAGAGCCCGAGCACGACGTGCTTGTATTCGCTCGCATCCATCGTGCCGCGGAGTTTGTCGGCTGCCTGCCAGAGGGTGGCCTCAAAGCCGAGATTGGCTCCGGAAACTTTCTTCTTTTCTGCTTTTTCTTTTGGCATTCCGTCGCACTCTTTCTCCGCCCTTACAGCGAGTTAGCTCTGCTCCAACTTGAAATCTATCTTGTAGCGATAGAAACTGATTGATGGGACCGAAGAGATCGCCCACTTAAGCTTCTGATCATCTTCAAGGCCGATGATCACGCCCTCCACTGTCTGGTTGGATTCTGCAATCTGCTCGCTTACGTAACCCATGTAGCGCAGTACTTGGCCAACAACGACATCGCTCACTCGGCCGCGCTTCAGCTCTACGATGAGAATGCGCTTCTTGTCTCGGCTCACCGCAAGAATGTCAATGATCCCGGCATCGGTACTATACTGCTGACCAACCTGCTCGCCTTCCTCTTCAAAGATCGTGAATTCTTTGGATAGTGGCGTCTTGTCCCAGTTCTTCACCAAGAACGCTTCCAGATGCTCTTCAAGTGCAAATGCCGATGGGTCTTCAATATCCGGGTCACTCGCGATAATGCGCGGCACGATTGTGCCTGAGCCCGACATGAGCGCTTCAATCTCTTGACCGTACTTCGTTACGTCAGAAACGGTTCCGATAGATCCCGTGGAATTCTGAAGCGATTCACTCATGGCGCTTCGCGGAATTGGCTGGGTGCGCCAAGCCACTTTGCGGCGATGGGGGAGTACACCTTCTGGTGCGTAGAAATACTCTCCGAGGACTTCGCCGGCGAGGTAGTTGCCGTTGCCGTCTGGGCTGAGCACGATGTCGCCTCGCTTTATCCCCTTCGAAACGGTCCACAGCGCGCCACACGCTAGGCCAGCGCCGATCTTGGTTTTTTCTGGGCGGTTCTTCAAAAAGATCGGAATGTACTTCTTATTAAACTCTCGCCATGAATCAGGGAGGTTCGCGCTCAGGTCCTCGTTGATCCCAAAGTCGGTCCCGATAAAGCCGTCACGGAGGCACTCGGCAGCAAAGGCGCTCTTGGCTCCGAGCATTACGCGAAAGTATCCCCGCATCCGAGCTTCCTTTCGTATGTGTTGCGAATCAGTACATTCGCAGTATTGCCCTGATGGTACGCGCTGAGGCTCCCTCAGGAGCGTGCCAGATTGGTGGCAAGGTCGCCTGAGGGGAGCTTCTCCGCTACGCGCGCTTGGCGCCCTTCCGCTTCCTCCCTACCCGCGTCGGCTTCAGGCCGGCAGGGACGCGCCTCTTTGTGTGTGGTGCGGCGGGTGGGGTGGCGTTTCGACTACGGATCTGGTGGTAGGTGTAGATGATCGCTCGAGCAATCAGCGCGCTCACCCCAATGATGAGCTGGGCGGCAAAGAGGGTGAGTGCCCAGAGGAGTTTGAAGATGGCGAGGGTGGCCCAGAAGAGGGCGGCCACGAGGATCCCGATCCAGCCGAAGAGCGCTCCGAAGATGGCACCGATCCACAACATGAGCCGAGTATGCGCTGCTCGTGTGCCAGTTACGTGGCACAGCCGCGCAACACCTCCTTGCGTGATATGAGGCTGCGTCATACTGCTTACAGCAGCCGTTGGCTGATCAAAGGAGGGACAAGATGGAACTCGTCGAATCGGCAAAGAAGAATCTCACCACCGGTGCGTACGCACAGTTCTCCGGCCGAGCGAGTCGGTCAGAGTATTGGTGGTTCGTACTCGCGAGCGTTCTCGTGATCATCGTTGCGGCGTTTGTTGACGGAATCGCTGGAACCGCAGTGGTGACAATCCTGGCATATCTCTATCTCGTCATTCCACAGCTTGCGGTCACCGTACGCCGTCTACACGATACGAACCGCAGCGGTTGGAGCTTACTTCTCGGCCTTGTGCCGCTGATCGGCGCAATCCTGCTCTTTGTCTGGTACGTGTCGCCTGGAGACAAGAAGGCGAACAAATACGGCCCGCCAAGCAAGTAAAGTCAGCCTGGGCTCATGCAAAAGATTCTCTTGGCGGCGTTTCCTAGTGCACTGATACTTGAAGGAGGCATCAGATGGAGTTCACACAGTCAGTCAAGCGAAACATGACCACGGGAGCGTATGCACAGATCTCGGGTCGGGCGAGTCGGTCGGAGTACTGGTGGTTCGTCCTCTTCACGCTGATTGCGAGCGCGGCGGCGGGGGTGCTTGACGTGCTCTTCCCTGGCGACCTGCTGCAGACACTCTTCGGGATCGTCACGTTCATCCCGGGGATTGCGCTCGGCATTCGACGCATGCATGACATCGGCAAGAGCGGCTGGTGGCTCCTGATTGGCCTGATCCCGGTGATTGGCTGGATCGTGCTGATCGTCTGGCTCGCCACCAAGAGCGACGCCGG
>Ga0315906_10002245_pt1 | contig 27483 bp, 24 predicted proteins | sample LakEriMetagenome_4_FD_203526 | JGI IMG/M metagenome (GOLD analysis project Ga0315906, IMG submission 203526) | Freshwater fungal communities from buoy surface, Lake Erie, Ohio, United States - Buoy 2 MA122 | ecosystem: Environmental > Aquatic > Freshwater > Lake > Lake biofilm | place: USA...
GCAATTTTCACAACGGGGTTAAACAACCCAAGTAGCGAGTAGAAGAAGAAATAAATCAATCCCAAGCCAACCACAAGAAACGGAAGCAGAAACAGCAGCATGAACCACGAGCGGCCCTCGAACATTTCCCAAACGAAAAAGCTGAGAATCCCGTTCCAAAACAAGGCTGCAAAACCAGCCCCCAGCACCATGGCTCTCCGGGATATTGCCGGGGCCAACTGCTGGGGTCCGACGAATCGTTGCCAATCGACTCGCTCGGAATAAGTCGGCGAGACGCCAGCCAAATCGCTGGCCGATCGGTCCTTGCTCCGAGTCGCGGTGGACCCGGCAGAAAACTCGGCGCGGTCAGATTGAGTTTCGGGGGCACTCGCGAGCGACGAGGAAAAGCGGGCGGACGGGTTCAACTCGCCGGCAGCCGGCAATTTCGCGGCGGGCGACTTGCTCCCAAAGCCGATGTACATCAGCAGAAAGCCCGCGAGGATAAACAGCAACGGAAACAGCAGGCTGAACCAGAGGCTGAAGACGAAGAAACTGCGCAGCAGGACCGCTTTATCTGGCTGAGCCGGGTCGTAATAGCAAGGATGCTTCGAGCCAATCGGATATCGCGCGACGATTTTCTTCGCGCCCTTGCGACTGCCGCCCCCACTGAAAAAGCTGTATCGATTTGCCGACTGAGTCCGGCCGTTGACCTGATACTCGTAGCGGATCGCAGGGACGTAGGAGGTACTCTCGTCGCCCTGGACCTCCTCGATCTGCGATTCGACAACCGTGCACTCGGTCGTCACCCAGCTTTGGGATTGCCAGTGTTGCCACAGTGGAGCTAACGCCGCGAGCCAGAAAACGAGGCCGCCCACAGCCGAAAAAAACAGCCCGAGCAGTCCGACGATCCAACCTCCTCCTTTGGTTGTCGGTTCCGCGCTGGAAATCGGTTTACGGTTCATGCACTGCTCCGCGGGGGATCCAAGTTGCGAACGTGACCTCGGCTCAGCAACGAGGCCGGGTCACTGGTACAGTTCGGGGAAGATCTCCTCCGAGAGGTCCAGCCGCTTGAGCAGCGTGCGGGTCCGCGCCAGAAAATCGAATTTGAAGTTGGCCACCTGCTGCTCGCTGATGCCGAGAAGTTCAGCGACCTCCTTGTTCGCCAAACCCTCCACAACCAAGAGTTCGATGCACTTGAGCTTGAGCCAGTCGCCTTTTTCCTGCCACCGCGCGACCTGATCGCGGAGCGCCGCAATCAACGCTTCTTCCTCCAGTTTGCGGCGTTCGGTGCTGCGGGCAATGCTGCTGGCCGGTCGCGCTGAGCCGGCCAAGTGCCAACCACCGCTGGAGTCCTCGCTGGTCCCCATCGGAATCGCGGGACGACGGCCCTCGCGGCGGAGGTGATCAGTCAGCTTGAAAGCGCAAATCGAAAACAGGTAGTTCTCCAGCGAGCGGCTGCTGTCGTAATTGGGCAGGCTGTTGAGGAAACCGATGAAGGTTTCCTGAACGATGTCCTCGCTGGCGCTGCGGTTGGAGAGCCGGCTGTCGACGTAAGCGAGAAGCCGGCCCTCAAAACGATCGACCAGCTGTGTCCAGGCATTGCTGTCGCCAGCCCGGATTTGGGCAATCAGTTCGGCTTCCGAATCGAGCGGGTTACTCATGGTTGCATCAGCCTTGCGGCATTTTTTCGGCGTTAATCGGCGGGCCGCTCGATGCCGCGGAGGAAAGAATCCAACCGGGAGTCGCCATCCTGCTGGGCTGGTTGGTGGATTTTGAGGTCGCTGCCGACTTCAATCGAAACTCCGCCGTCCACCGGGTTGCAGGGCGACTCCCCAAAATTCAGGTCCCCAATAAAGCTGACTTGCCTGGGACTGGTCACAGCCAATTCATCCAGGGCGCTGAGCGAAATCGACTTCTGGGGAGTCACCTCGAGCGGAAAGTCGTCCAGAACCAAGCCCGATTCAGCGGCGCTGGGAGGCTGGCTGGATTGTTTGATTGCCGGCTGGCTGGATGCGGCCTGCGGTCGCGGTGCGGAGCTGCTTGGCGGACTGGAATCGCGGACTTTGACCGGCTGTCCGGGCGAGACGGACACCGACATGGTCCCGGCCACTGTCGAGTCGAATTGCGGAGCAGCGGGAGCGGTGCGCCGCGGCGAACTCAAGGGAGTGAAATCGATCGCTTCCGTTTTCAACTGGTCGGCATCGGCCGCAGCTTGATTCCCACGACCGGTTTGAGCGACGACTTTTTTCGCCGGCTGAGATTGAGCCTGCGGATTCAATTGATACTCTGCCCGGAAAGTGATCGTCCCGACGGTGACCAGTTCCCCGGGTAGGAGGGGTTGCTCAGCGGTGATTTTATAGTTGTTAACGTAGGTTCCGTTGAGCGAGCCGAGGTCGCGAATGTAAAGCCGTCCCTCCCGTTCGCGAATTTCGCAGTGGCGCCGACTGATAAGTGCCAACGGAACTTTGAGCGTCGCTTCCTTGCCGCGGCCGATCACCGCCGGCAACTTGAGTTTGACTTCCTGAGATTGGACCTCACCACCGACGACGACCAACTTGGCTTGCAACATCGAGCGAGTCTCCGCTTGAAACAGCCGGGAAGCAGGGGGGATCAGACGAAATCCGCAGAGGGCCCGGATCGGGGAATATTGTGAAGTCAGAACGCGGAGGAAAAAAGGTGGCAGGGGGGATTCACCGGTTCAGTCGGGAAGTTGGCTGGTTTGAACACGCCGCCAGCGGACGCTCCTTTAAACCGGGCTTTTTAGGCGGTGACCTTCGCGGCCCGGCTACCTGATCTTCCTTGGCTTCCTGGTCAACATCGCCGGACTGGCAGGTTTGGACCGCCGATCAAAACGGGAGTTGCGGACGGAACCGGGCAGCGGCCGGCGTTTCGCAAACTCTCCAATCCGCGATTTTTTCGTCGGAACCTGAGCTGCGGGCCCGAACCCGTTGCCGCGGCCGCCGGTCTCCTCCGTATCGGCAGATCCGGAAAGCGGCTTGCCAAAAAGCCTCTTCAGGGGAGTGGACGAGCGGAATTCCCCGTGGGAGTCTCCCGCCCCGCCAATTTTCTCGTCAAAACCTCAGCTCAATCTCCCACAAAATCCCCAACTAAATCCGGTGTAGATGGGCTCCGATTTTGGCCGATACTCCTTGGGTCTCGCCGGGCTCATTTTTTCAACCAGCTTTGAGCGGGTGATTTCCCCGAACGGTTGGTTTCGAGGAGAATTTTGGGTCCCTCCGAGGGCACTTCGAGGGCAATGGCCACGCGGCTGGTAAATTGAGGTGGAATGGGGGTTTGGAACGATTCCAGCCCTTGCGAACCCATTTATCAGTCGTATAATCCGGTTCTGATCAAGAGAATCGGCTTGCCGTGGCAGGTCGGCTTTGATGCGGGTGTAGCTCAGTTGGTAGAGCATCACGTTGCCAACGTGATTGTCGACGGTTCGAGTCCGTTCACCCGCTCTTTTCTTTTTCAGGACAGCTCTATTTCACGACAGCCGCTGCTGTTTCCGCCTGTCCGGTCGCTGATTCGGGGCTCACGTTGCGGGGCTCACGTTGGGGGTTGGCTTTGTTCGGAAGCGAACAGCAGCCTGTTACTATGGCGACTTCCATGGCGACTTCCATGGCGACTTCCCGGTCTCCGTAAGTCCTGTTTTTGCTGTAATCCTGTTTTCGCTGTAACCCTGTATCACCAGTAAACCTGGATCCGCAGCATTTCTGGATTTACGGTGTCGGTAGCGATTCGAGGTTAGCCTCGCCCTGCAGGTGCTGAGTCTGCGGTTGGAGGAATCGGCCAGCAGTCAACGGTCGTCCGCTGAGGGTTCAAGTTCAGGGGCTAGGCCGGAAAAGTTGCGGGTTTTGGCCGAAGAAGCTGGTGGGCAAGGTTGCTTTCCCGGAAATGGATTACGGTGACTGGCTGAGCAGCCGCGAACCGGGTCTGGGCTGGATTTCCTGAGCGTTTCGACGGTTTTCCGTTTTTGATTCCTCGGGTGGCAAGCCACTGCCAAGAGCACTCGGTCGCGGAAAAACGCAGTTCCGGGTGGCGAGGCGCTTTGATTTTTTCAGGCTGATTTTTTAGGCTTTGATTACTTCAGGTTCGTTAGTCGATTGGTCTTGGGCGATTGTCTTGAGCCATAGCGAACATTGGTTGGCGACGGAAGTCAGTTAATTGTCCGGCCGTTTCGGCAAAACCGGGGGCAAAATCCCCCCGATTGTTTCATCACAAGTCAGGATTGGGTTCGTGAACACAGAACAAGCATCGGAAGTCGACGCCTCTGCCGGCGTCACCAAGCAGCCGCTGAATTTGCAACTGGACATTCAGAAAAAGAGTGCTTGCGAGCGGCATGTCAAGGTTTCGATCCCCCGCTCGGACATCGATTTGTATTTCAAGAAACAATTCGATGAATTGGTCCCCCGGGCGGAAGTCCCCGGTTTCCGCGCTGGCAAGGCTCCCCGCCAATTTGTGGAAAACAAGTTCCGCAAGCAAGTCGCGGACCAGGTCAAAGGCTCGTTGTTGATGGACAGCCTCGCCCAGATTTCTGAAGGCGATCATTTCTCTGCCATCAGCGAGCCCGATCTCGCCTATGACAAGGTCGACATCCCTGACGATGGGCCGATGACCTATGAATTCAACATTGAAGTTCGCCCCGAGTTCGATTTGCCGAGTTGGAAGGGGATTTCGATCGAAAAGCCGGACCGAACGATTTCCGATGAGGAACTGAGCCATCGGCTGGATTACCTCCGGACCCGAAATTCGGCGCTGGTTCCGATTGAAGAGGCCGCTCAAGCTGACGATACCGTCGTCTGCCGGGTCACCGGACGGTTGGCAGACAAGGTCGTTGCCGAGGCCGACGATGTCGCGTTCTCGGTCCTCCCCACGGTAACCTTCCACGACGCTCGGCTGGAGGGCTTTGACCAACTGATGATCGGCGCCAAGGCCGGTGATAAACGGCACGGCAAAGTGGCGATCAGCGAGTTCTCTGAAAATCCTGCCCTGCAGGGCCAGAAGGTCGATGTCGAATTCGAGGTTCTCGAAGTCAAACGTTTTGAGCGCTTGGACGACGAAGGTGTCAAGGAAAAGTACGGCGTGGATTCGATCGGTGAGATCAAGGACCTGATCCGCGACTCGCTGCAGAAACAGCTGGAATACGACCAGCGGCAGGCAGTGCGGAATCAGATCAGCCGTTTGCTGACCGAATCGGCGACTTGGGAATTGCCGCCCGATTTGCTGCGTCGGCAGTTCCGTCGCGAGTTGAACCGGGCCGTGATGGAATTGCGGTCCAGCGGCTATTCCGACGAAGAAATTCAAATCCGCGAGAACAGCCTGCGGCAGGACATTCTCCGCCGCACCGAGATGCTGCTCAAGGAGCATTTCATCCTCGAGCGGATCGCCGAACAGGAAAAAATTGAAGACGCCCCGGAAGATTACGATGTCGAAATCGCCAAGATTGCGATGTCGTCAGGGGACTCGCCGCGACGCGTTCGCGCTCGCTTGGAGCGACAGGGCCAAATGGATGTCCTGCGCAACCTGATCATCGAGCGAAAAGTCATTGAGCTGATCGAAAGTCAGGCCCAAGTCAAGCCGACGTCGACTCCTGGCTTTTCTCGAGTCAAGGAAGCTGCTGTCAACTTTGCCTTCGGCGGTCGCTCGGAGGGGGACATCCCGGAAGCGAAGTATGAAGAAGCGGCTCCCGCGCCGATCCCCGGCACGGTCGTCCCCGGTTCGGCTCAAAATAAGAGCTAGGTCAGCACACGCAGCGGTGTGCCAGGTTGCGGTCCGCGTGCAAGCGCGGGCCGATTGCAACCCTTGCTGAGTTTCAGCGTCGCGAGCGCTTTCGCCGGTCGCTCGGAATTGATTCAGGCTGGTCCCATTTGAATCCCAAGTGATTCCCCGGGGGCTGGCCTTTTTTTCTGCGCGGCATCCCCCTAGGATTGTCGAACCTAGGCCGCGGCCAGGTGGGTCATGCGGTGCTCATGCGGACCGCGTTCGCGAAGGGACCAGCGGTCGTCAACTGTCGGCAATAATTGTCGGCAATTCCGCGCCGCCCGGACGCTCTTTTCCTTGACTCGGGGCGCTGGATTCGTCCCGTTCGCGAGGTTCAAGCTACTAGCCGGGTTCAAGCGCGGGGCGGGGAGCGCCTCGGTTGGAATGCCGGACCTTGTGGTGGCCGGCATGTGGTGGCTGGCAACTCCCCTCGCAAATTCTGCTCCGCCGGGGCACAATTTGGGAGAGGAAAGCCTGCCCGCTGCTCCGGTCCGCCGAAACTGGACGTGAGCTTTGCCCTTTGGAGGCCTCCTTTTTCAACAGTAAGGATGTACGCGTATATGGATTGGAACAACCACCAACGGGTGTTGCCCCACGAAACGATGAAGAATTCCTACGCCTATCAGCAGTACCAGCGTCAGCGGCAGATGACTTTGGGCGACCTGCTTTTGGAAAACCGGATTGTGTTTCTCCAGGGGGAGATTCACACGGGCAATGCCAATGAAATGGTCATGAAGCTGCTCTACCTGCAGAGCGAGAACCGCAAAAAGGACATTCACTTCTATATTAACTCGCCGGGCGGCGATGTGATTTCGACGCTGGCCATCTACGATGCCATGCAGATCCTCACCTGTCCGGTCGCCACCTACTGTGTTGGCCAGGCCGCCAGCGGAGCAGCCGTCCTGCTGGCCGGCGGAACCAAGGGCAAGCGATTTGCCTTGCCGCACGCCCGAGTCATGATTCACCAGCCCTACGGCGGAGTCGAGGGTCAGGTCAGCGATATCGAGATTCAGGCTGATGAGATCCTGCGGAATCGCAAGGTTCTCAACGACATCCTTGCGGCTCACACCGGCAAATCCTTTGAGGTGATCGCCAAGGACATGAACCGGGATTTCTTTTTGACAGCCGAGGCAGCCAAGGCTTACGGAATCGTGGATGAGATCACGATCAAGCCCAAGGCAGACGATGACGATAACCTGGCGGATGAAAAGGCGGGCTGAGAGCCCGTTCGACACGCGTGTTGTTCCCTTGTCCGGGAACCAGGTTTTTCTTCTCCCGAACCAGTCAAGTCAGCGACTAATCCAATTCAGCCGGAGTGCTTCCATGCCATACGTTCCCTATGTTGTTGACAATAGCGGCCGCGAAGAGCGGGTCTACGACATTTACTCCCGTCTCCTGCGCGATCGAATCATTTTCCTCGGGACCCAGGTGACGTCCGACCTCGCCAACTCCCTGGTGGCCCAACTTCTGTACCTCCAGTCGGAAGACCCGAAAAAAGACATCCACATGTACATCAACTCGCCGGGCGGCAGCGTTACGGCAGGGTTGGCGATCTACGACACCATGCAGTACCTCAGCTGTGACGTCTGCACGTACTGCATGGGTCAAGCCGCTTCGATGGGCGCGCTCCTTCTGACCGCCGGTGCCAAGGGCAAGCGATTCGCCCTCCCGAACGCCAGCATCATGATTCACCAGCCTTTGGCCGGGATGCAGGGGACTGCGGAAGAGATCTTGATTCACGCGACCGAGCTCAAGCGGGTCAAACGTCGCTTGAACGAAATCCTGTTGAAACACACAGGCCACAGCCTGGACAAAATCGAACAGGATACCGATCGCGACAATTTCATGACCGCTGAAGAAGCGAAGTCCTACAACTTGATCGACCGCGTCGTGGGCAAAGTGGAAGAAACCCGCTGATTTCACGAGCCAGCGCTCGGTGCAGTCCGCAGCACTGGACCCGGAGAAAGCCTCCTCCGCGGCACCTATTTTGCGATTTTGCAACGAATGCGGGATAGGATGCCGCGAAGGTTGGGAGCAGACCTCGTGGTCCGCTCAAGGTTCGCCCGGGGGCTGATCGGTTACCTCGCCGCACCTTCCATTCAATGGTCCCCACTGTCCATCGGAACGGATCGCAACCGATAGGAGCGGAATCGATGGCCGCATCGGGCTCGAGTGCCCATCACCTTTTCAATGGAGCTTGAGATGAATTTTCCGCATCACTATGTTGTCGCCGCTGCTTGCCGACCCGAAGGTGTGGTTCGCCTCAGCGCAGCCGGAGTTCCTGAGCTCGCATCTCAACCTCCAAAGCAATTCGGTGGCCCGGGCGATGTCTGGTCGCCCGAAGATTTGCTCTGCGCCGCAGTTGCTGACTGCTTCTGCTTGTCCTTTCGCGCCATCGCCGCCGCTTCCAAGTTTTCCTACAACGACCTCGAATGTGAGGTGACCGGCACTCTGGATCGTGTAGAGCGTGCCATGCTCTTTACCGAATTCAAGGTCGTCGCCCGGTTGACCCTCCCCGCCGGCGCGGATGCCGACCGCGGCCACAAACTGCTGGAAAAGGCCGAACAAACTTGCCTCGTCACCAACTCCCTCAAGTCGGCTGTCCATTTGGAAGCCTCGGTCGTCGTTCAGTAAGGCGCTGATTTCACTCTGGCCCGGAGCGGCTCTTTCCCGGGCAGCGCCTCGCCGCTCAGTTCCCGCGGCTATTTTCCAGACCCCTCGCCGTTCATCTGCCTTCGAGTTGGGCTGACACCGCGAGTTCGCTGCATCGCCTCCCTTTGGGTTTTGCGGGGCGCCTCCAGTTCAGGCCGGGATGCTAGCGGATGGAAGTTTGTGCTTTCTTGTCAGTTGCCATTGCCCCGGCGGGCTGGTTTGCCTAAAGAGCAGGTCTTCATTCAGGCAACCCACGGGGATCCGCGATGCGCCCTGCGCTGCTCACCATCTTGCTGCTCTTGATCAGCCTGACCGCTGGCTGTGGTTCGGCCAGTCCGCGCGTGCGTCGGGAAATTGCCCTGCTCCGCGGTGAGATTGTGGACTTGGAGAATCAGTACTATGCCTTGAAGTCGATGTATCGCGACGAAACCGGTCGTGAACCCGATTTTTCTGCTTACGGAATGAACAATCCCGGTCGTCAGTCAGGCCGCTGGCTGGAAGGTGGCGAGGCGAGCGGAGTTTGCCTCGATTGTGGACAGGTTCACGACCCCAGACAACAGTACGACCATCCGCTGACAATCGACAGTCGCAGTCCGAGCTCAAGTCCAACTCCAGCACCTCGGGAAGGGACCTCCCAATCAGGCGAATTGCGTCCCGGTGAATCGACCATCGTCGAACCGGAAGAACCGCTCATCGAGTTTGGACCTGAGGAAGTTCCGTTGCCAGGCGACGATCAGACGAACGGATTCCGACGTCCAGCCAGTCAAGTTGGGCTGGAAACGCCGAGTGACGCCATCCGTCCTGGTTCGCGTCCTGCCCAAACTGGATCGCGTCCGGCGCCCCGCTCCAGTGGCACAGGGTCCGGTGACTTTGAGATCGACTCTCGACAGACTCGCGGATTCGACAGTGATGGATTCCCGGGTGATGAAGGTGTGATGGTGCGGCTGTTATCGCGGACCGAAACGGGAGTCGCAGGTTCGTTGGGCGAACTGACGTTCAGTGTGATCGATCCTGACCAACCGCAGCAGACGCAGCGGCTGGGGTTGTGGAAATACTCGGCGGAGGAAGTTGCCGGAATGGTTCGGCAGGATGGAAATGGACTGGTTGTCGATGCCCGTTTGCCGTGGCAGCGGGGCCCAGTCCGCAATGAGAATCTGCTTTTGTTTGTCCGCTTGCGAACTCCCGATGGGCGGATGATTGAGCGCTCGGCCAGTTTCACTGTTACCTCGCCCGATTCTGCTGCGGCTGACGTGCAGGATGGGACTCCCGCAGAAGGAGACCCCATGATTGAAGCCCAAAACCAGGCCGACCGAAATGCTCCCAGTTGGCGGCCGATTCGCTAGGGCCGCTTAGGAGTGGGGCTGCGGTTGACCGAAAAACGATGGGACGAGGGGCTACCTCAAGGCGAGGCATTTTCTTCCGTTCGGGTGCTCGGCCAAGGGCTGGGTCGGGGTGAAAGTCCGGTCGGGGTTGGATTTTTCCGAAGATTCGGTTCAAACAGGCCTTTGAAAAACGGTCTGTCTGGGGCGATTTCTTCTGGAAGTACGGGGGAATCGCTGTTCGGCGGGAAGCAGTCCCTGATTGGCAAACCCCAAAAAATCGGCGGGACAGGTCATGGATTGCCTGATTTGCAGGATCCGCATAGCTGATTTTCTTGCCGTTTTTCGCAATGCCAATTAGGATTGTCTGATAACGGTCGACTTGAATCGACAGATAACTTGGGCCGGGCAAGGTGGCTCAGGGGCGTGTCGTTCGTTGAAGCTGGCTTTTGTCAGCATCTTCCCGGTCCGAAGCGATGTCTTTAGACCGGAAATTCCTTCTGGTTTGACCTTCTGTCTGAAACGCGACGAAAACACGCATGGTTAGTAGCACGCAAAGTGTAATAAGGGGTGCTGGAATGTTCAGCCGAATGATTCGACTTGGTCCCGCGTTGGCAACGTTGCTGGCCGTCATCTGCTTGTCGACTGCCGCTTTCGCTCAGCTTGATGGTGGCGGAAGTGGTGGCGGTGGTGGTGGAACTGGCGGCGGCGGTGGCGGTGGTGCTGGCGGCGGTGGCGCTGGCGGCGGCGGTGGCGTCGGCGGGGCGGGTGGCGTGAAGATTGACGCCAATGGCGTTCTCCGCTCCAGCCTCCAGGTCGAACGAAATGGTGCCTTGGAGCGCCAAAGCCTGAATGCTGCCAAGGCTTCCTTGAGCAAAGACCTGCAGTCCCCGAGCAACCTGCGAAAGGTTTCACTCAAGCGACTGGAAGCGGAAGTTCGCAAGCTTCAGGAGAGCGGCCAGCCGATCCCTGCCGAAATGCAGTTTCTCGCCGGCCTGACCCGGGTGACTCACGTTTTCTACTACCCCGAGACCAAAGACATCGTATTGGCCGGTCCGGCTGAAGGCTTTTACCTCAATACTCAAAATCGCGCGGTTGGCATGCAATCGGGCGAAGCGACTTTAATGCTGGAAGACCTGATTGTGGCGCTGCGGGCCTACGCGCCGGATGCCTCACCCACCAAGGTGATTGCCTGCTCGATTGATCCAACTCAAGAAGGTCTGACCCGTTTCAACCAGACCTACGCCGATGTTGCCAAGAACTTCAATCCCGCGGGCGCCAATGCAGCCCAACTCAACTCGGTCGGCGAATTGTTCCGCCAAGCGCTGGGGATGCAAGTCGTGACGGTTGAGGGCGTCTCGCCCAAGACTCATTTTGCCCGCGTTCTGGTCGAGGCGGATTATCACATGAAGCTGATCGGTCTGGGATTGGAACAGACCCCCACCAAGATTGTCAGTTACGCCGAAAAAATGACCCCTTCCGCGGCTGCCAAAAACTCCTCCCTCCGTTGGTGGTTCAAGCCCTCCTACGACTGTGTCCGGGTTACTCCAGATCAAAATGCAATGCAATTGGTCGATGGAGCCGTAAAGCTGGTTGGTGAAGATGAGAAGGTTAACGCTGACGGAACCCGCAAGGGAACCGGTGGGATGAACCCGGCGAGCAAGGCTTATTGCAATTCGTTTACCAACAATTACGAAATCCTCGCCCGCAAGGTGCCGTTGTACGGCCAGTTGCGGAACGTGATGGACCTCTCCTTGGCAGCCTGCTTCATTCAACAAGCGGGACTGTACGAAAAGGCCGATTGGGCGTTGGACGTGTTCGGTGACGAGTCCCGGTTCCCAGTCGAAAATGGTCAGGCTCCGACGCAAGTCGAACCGGTTGTCAATCCGATTCTTCGCGGCGGCTACTTTATGGCTCCGGTTGGCGGCGGGGTGAACATTCAACCCCGAGTCGCCCTGAGTTCAGAGAATGTCCGGACCGACGAAGATGGTTCGATTGCCTCGGCTCGGGAAAGCGCACTCAAGGCAGAAGTCGGCGCCGGCCAGTGGTGGTGGGACTAAGCTCCCGCTGCTTCATTGATTCCAAACAATTGCCAAACAGGCGAGCCATTTGTGGTTCGCCTGTTTTTTTATTGGGTACTCCCGGCCGGTCGGTATTCCCCGAGAAACAGCCATCGTTTTGGGAGACCATTCGCCGAGGGAGAGCGGTGGCGTCTTGGACTGAGGTGGGGGCGATCTGGTATGATTTGATTGGCGGCCCGTGAGCCCAGCCTGCCTTTTGTCCCCCATCTTTGTCGCTGTTTTCGCATGTCTCACTCTCCAGCCCAATCCGAAACAGGACCTCGGCTGGTGCCGTTTCCGAGCTTTGGTCATCTCGATCCCGATGGCCACTGGAGGCTGAATGTTGCGGGGATCGTGCGCCAGCCTTACGCTGCCACGCTCAGCAAACGGATGTTGATCGGCATGCTGGGGAATGTGATGCAGGCCAGCGATGAGGAACGGAGCAGCTTGCGCTTTCGTCGCCGAGTGACTTCCTTTGTGATGGATGGCGCTCACGGATTGAGCGTCCGTTGCCGGATCGGCAGCCAGATTTATCAGCTCAAACGCCGCACGCACCGCAATGGGCATTACTTTGGCTGGGTGGCCCCTGAGCCCCGGGTCTTGGCGGAGTTGGCGCCGCAAGCCGTTCAGGAATCTGGCCTGTCTCGCTTGAATCTCGAAGTGTCGGTGGATTCGGAGCTGAGCGGGACAACCACGGTGGAACTGATTCCTCCGCGCGGTATCTCTGTCGTTTCCGACATCGATGACACGATCAAGGAGTCCTCGATCCGCGATCGCCGCGAGTTGCTGGCAAACACCTTTCTCCGGGATTTTCGGGCGGTGAGCGGAATGTCAGCGGTCTATCGCAGCTGGCAGGAACTCGGATTGCCGCTGCATTACGTTTCCTCCAGCCCCTGGCAGCTCCTTCCCTGGATCGAGGAACTGCTGCAGGCACAGCAGTTTCCTCCCGGGTCGTTGCATTTGCGGAACTTTCGCCTGCGGACGCACATGCTGCAGAAGGTGATTCGTTTCCGCCGCTCGGGAAAGGGGGCCGCGATTCGCCTGCTCTTGAAAAAATTTCCCCAGCGGCGATTCGTGTTTGTGGGTGACTCCGGAGAAAAGGACCTCGAAATCTACCGTAAATTGGCCGGCAGCCATCGCTCCCAAGCCCTCGGTATCTTCATCCGCGACCTCGCCGAACATCCCCTCGAGCGCGAACGACTGGCTCGCTGCCGAGCCAGTTTGCCTGACTTGCGGGTCGAGACATTTCGCACGGCGGAACAGTTGCGCGAGCAAATTGCCGAACTGCTTGACCAGGAATTGGCCGTTGGTCGCTGAGAACTAAGGAACCGGGAACTAAGGAACCGGGAGCTGAGGAACCGGCGAACGGCGAAACGGGCCCGCCTCAGGTTATTCTTCCTCTTCTTCGGTCTCTTCTTCCGGCTGCCGCTCGCCGAGTTGCCGATTCAGTAACAGCAGGGCCGATGCGTCATCACCCGCTATCCGGAAGTGGGCGAGGATTTGCTCAATGCTGTCCTCTTCCTCGACCTGCTCGTCGAGAAACCATTTCAAGTGACTGACGGTGGCGTAGTCCTTCACTTCGTTGGCGATGGCATAAAGCTCGTGAATCGCTGCCGTGTTTGCCTTCTCCGTCTCCAGAGCCTGCTGGAACACCACCATCGGCTTGCCTTGACGGATCTGGGGAGCCTCCAGTCCGGACAGATGCACCTGCCCGCCGCGGCGATGCACATATCGGAACAGTCGCATGGCATGTTGCATCTCCTCGCCGTGTTGCAACTCCATCCATCTCGCAAAACCGTCCAGTCCCTCATTTTGAAAATGGGCCGCCATCGCCAGGTAGTGATAGGCAGACTGCAGTTCCTGATGAATCTGACGATTGATTGCTGCGGCCAGTTTTTGGGGGAGCATGGCAGGAGACCTCCTGGAAAATGGGAGCGTGAACGTTTCAAACTTGCCCGGAAACCGTATCGGACCGGCAATCGCCACTTGTATTTAACCGATTTCTCGATGAACCAAGAAGGGGGAACCCCAGCGGAGAATGGGCCCGCACGCTGCTTCGCAAACGGCGGTTTGAGTGCCGTGCTCCCGAACCGCAGCTGATTTCCACACGGCAGCCTGCTGTCCAGCGGCAGCTTGTTGCCCGGCGGCAAGCTCGTCTGGGTCGCAGCCTCGGGTTGGTCTTAAAGGAGGTCTTAGAACAGAGAGGAACGTCGCTTAGAATGGAAGGCTCCGGGTTTTCCCACGCAGAGCGATGGTCGATAGACTGTTGATGCCAACTTCCTTCCGCACACCGGGATGGATGTCGTCGGCACGGTTGCCCCGAGCGGGCGAATTCCGCATTCAAGAGTCAGCAAAAGCACACCCCGTCAATCGCTGATCGAGTTTTTCTTCAGGTTGCAAAGGACAGTTTCATGCAAGTCAATTGGAGCGGTGTTTTTCCAGCCGCGACCACCCAGTTTCATCCGGATCAATCGCTCAACATCCCAGCCACCCTGGCTCACATCGAAGCCATGATCGAAGCTGGGATTCATGGACTGATCATGCTGGGAACCGTAGGCGAGAACTGTTCCCTCGAGTACTCGGAAAAGTTCGAGTTGTTGCGAGCGGTTGTCCGGCACGTCAAAGGCCGAATCCCCGTCCTCTCCGGTGTGGCTGAGTACACCACAGCACTCGCCTGCCGCTTTGCCCGCGATGCCGAGCAGGCAGGCTTGGATGGACTGATGGTCCTTCCCTGTATGGTCTACAACTCCGATTCCCGGGAGACGGTTGCACACTATCGGGCGGTGGCTGCGGCCAGCCAGCTGCCGATCATGATTTACAACAACCCGGTTTCCTACAAGGTCGATATCTCTCCCGAGACCTTTGCCGAATTGGCGGATGAGCCCAAGTTTGTGGCGATCAAGGAGTCGTCCGAAAACGTACGGCGGATAACCGATATCAAGAATGTCTGTGGGGATCGCTACCTGCTGTTCTGCGGAGTGGATGACTTGGTTTTGGAGAGCATTGTCCTCGGGGCAACCGGTTGGGTTTCGGGGCTGGTAAATGCCTTTCCCGCTGAGAACAGATTGCTTTGGGACTTGGCACTCGCGGGCAACTTCGAGGAAGCGCTCAAGGTTTACCGCTGGTACACGCCGCTGCTTCATCTCGACACGCACGTCAAGCTGGTTCAATACATCAAGCTCGCAGCCCAGGAGTGCGGTTTTGGCAGCGAGCTGACCCGGGCTCCCCGATTGCCGCTGGTGGGAGAAGAGCGCGAACGAGTGCTGCGGATTATTCGCGAGGGGATTCGCACCCGCCCGCAAGTGCCCGCCTCTGTCTGATTGGAAGTCGGCAGCGGCGACCGCGTTGCGTGCAGTCAGGCGTCTCTGCTCGGAACTCTCCGCCACGACCGCGCTGGCTGGCTCCTCTGACCAGTGGCCGGCGGATGTTCCGAGCCTATCGGGAAGCCGGCTTCCCAGGCAACTCTACGCCTTGCGCGAGTTGACTCGCCGCTTGTTATCACTTCGGGTGCAATTGACGGGCTGAAATCTGGAACCGGGATGCAAATTGACATGGAGAATCGACTGGTGAATTCACTTGAACCTGTACTGCTGGATGGGGAATGGCAAGTCGCCTCCAGTTGCGGTGAATTTCAGGCGCTCAATCCGGCGACCGTAGAGCAACTCGAACGGCGGTTTCCAGTCAGTGACTGGAGCGACTGCGACCGGGCTTTGGACGCAGCTGTTAAGGCAGCCGAGGCGTTGCGGGAAGCCGAGCCGGAAATTCTGGCCAGCTTTCTTGAGGCCTATGCGCTGGGTATTGAGCAAGAATCGCACGAGTTGGCTGAATTGGCGGCGATGGAAACGGGACTTCCCTTCCAGCCGCGGTTGAAGGATGTGGAGCTGCCGCGCACGGTCAATCAGCTGCGGCAGGCAGCCCAAGCCGCGCGCGAAGGGTCCTGGGCGCTGCCGACGCTCGACACCAAGGCCAACATCCGCAGTTACTTTGCTCCGATCGGGCCTGTCGTCACGATCGGCCCGAACAATTTTCCGTTTGCCTTTAATGGAGCCTCGGGCGGCGATTTCGCGGCGGCGATCGCCGCTGGGAATCCCGTGATTGTCAAAGCACACCCGGCTCATCCAAGGACCACCCAGCGGCTTGTGGAACTCGCCTTCGCTGCCCTTCGGCAAACACAGTTGCCACCTGCGACGATTCAATTGCTCTATCGCTTGGGACATGCAGATGGCGAGCGCCTGGTCAGCGACCCGCGAGTTGCCGCAACCGGATTTACTGGCGGCAGGGGAACCGGAATGCAACTCAAGGCCGCGGCTGATCGCGCGGGAAAATTGATTTATCTGGAGATGTCCAGCGTCAATCCGGTCGTGGTCCTCCCCGCTGCGCTGGCTGAGCGTTCGGCGGCGATCGCCGAAGAGTTTGGTACCAGTTGCCTGATGGGGGCGGGGCAATTCTGCACCAACCCCGGGTTTGTCCTGCTCGTTGAGGGGCCAGCGACTGAAAGTTTTATTTCCGCCGTGCAATCCAAGTTTCGAGCGACTCCTCCAGGAACCTTGCTCGGACCGGCAGTGCGGAGTGGTTTGATCGAATCGACCTCCAAGCTGATCGCGGCGGGAGCGCAGGTGCTTGCCGGCGGAGAGGCTGCAGCAGGCCCTCGGATAGCTTTTGACAATACCCTGCTGCGAATTTCCGGCGCGCAGTTTCTCGCCCAAGCCCAACTGTTTCAAACGGAGATGTTTGGAGCCTCAACCCTGTTTGTCATCGCCCAGAACATGGCGCAGGCGGTGGACATTCTCCGCCATCTGGAAGGCAACCTGACCGGGACCATTTACACGGCTTCAGCTGGAGAGAGCGAGCGGGATTATCAGCTGGTCGCGGCCGCCTTGAGGCCCCGGGTTGGCCGGTTACTGAACAATAAAATGCCAACTGGCGTGGCGGTGTCTCCGGCCATGAATCATGGCGGCCCCTACCCGTCCACGGGACATCCAGGGTTCACTGCCGTTGGTATCCCCGCTTCCATCCGAAGGTTTGCGATGCTGCAGTGCTTCGACAACGTTCCTCAGGAAAGGCTGCCAAGATTGCTGAAAGATGTCATGCCCGGTTCCGCCTGGCGACTGGTCGATGGCCAATGGACCCGCGGCAATATCGAGCGGAGTGAATCGTGAGCCCTGCCCAGTTGCCTGCTGAAATCGAGATTGTCGATTCCCACACCGGCGGAGAACCGACTCGGGTGGTGATCGCCGGCGGGCCTGACTTGGGATCGGGAAACTTGTTGCTGCGGCGCGAACGTTTTCGAAGGGAGTTCGATCATTTCCGCTCAGCCGTGATCAATGAACCGCGCGGGTCGGACGTGGTCGTGGGCGCGCTCCTCTTGCCGCCTGAAGATCCGCGCTGTGTGGCCGGCACGATTTTCTTTAATAACGCGGGCTATCTGGGAATGTGCGGCCACGGAACCATCGGCCTGTTGGTAACGCTGTTGTATCTGGGCAAAATCCAGCCCGGCGAGCACCTGCTCGAGACCCCGGTTGGGGTCGTCAAGACTCTGGTCCATGACTCCGAGACCGTCACCGTGGAAAACGTCCCCAGTTATCGCTGGGCCGAACAGGTGGCAGTCGACGTTCCAGGATTGGGGAAAGTCGTGGGCGAAGTTGCCTGGGGGGGGAACTGGTTTTTTCTGGTCAGGGAGCATGGCGAGACCATTGCCTTGAGCAATCTCGACCGCCTGCTGGAAGTGACTCGCCGGATCAAGCAGGCCCTGCTCGATGGGGGCATTCGCGGGCCAGCGGGAGAGGAGTTGGATCACATTGAGTTGTTTGGCCCGGCCGATCCCGCCAAAGCCGACAGCCGCAACTTCGTGCTCTGTCCCGGTGGAGCCTATGATCGTTCCCCCTGCGGGACGGGCACCAGCGCGAAGCTGGCTTGCCTGGCTGCTGCAGGAAAGCTGGCCCCCGGCCAGCGATGGCGTCAGGAAAGTGTGATTGGCAGCGTCTTTGAAGCAAGTTACCAGCGGCAGGAAGGCGAAAAGATCATTCCTCAGATCACTGGTCGCGCTTGGGTCTGCGGCGCGGGGAAACTGTTGTTCCATTCCCGCGACCCGTTTCAACAAGGAATTCGCTGATGAGCCGGAAAACGGAGCAGACCGTAATTATTGGCGGCGGGGTGATCGGCGCGATGTGCGCCTGGTACCTCCAGCAGGCCGGGCAGCAAGTCACCATTCTCGACCGCGACCGCTTGGGAGCCGCTTGTTCTCACGGAAACTGCGGATACGTCAGCCCCAGCCACGTGCTGCCGTTGACCCAGCCTGGCATGGTTCGCAAAGCCCTGCGCTCGATGCTCAGCAGCAACTCGCCGTTTTATGTCAAGCCGCGCCTCTCGCTCGATCTCTGGTCGTGGCTGTTCAAGTTTGCACGCCGTTGTAATGAGCGCGATATGCTCGAGGCGGCCGACTCGATTCATCGCCTCCTGCAGTCCGCACGGCAACTCTACATCGATCTCATCGAGAGCCAGAAGCTCGATTGCGAGTGGCAGCCGATCGGCCTGTTGTTTGTCTTTCATGATGCCCATGAGTTTCACGAGTATGAGCCTACCAACCGGATGCTCGAGAAAAAGTACGGTGTCTCCGCCCGGCCGATCGACGGTGGTGAATTGACAAAGTTCGAACCGGCTCTCATTCCCGGTCTCGGTGGAGCCTGGTACTACGATTGCGACAGTCACCTTCGACCCGACAAATTGATGAGCGAGTTGCGGCGCATCCTCCTCCGCGATGGAGTCAAAATTGTTGAGAATTGCGAAGTCACCGGCTTTCGCGAGGTCGCCGGGAAGGCGGTTGCCGTCGAGACGAAAACGCAGGGCGAGATTCCGGCTGATCGGTTTGTGGTTGCCTGCGGCGCCTTGACCCCGTTTTTAAATCAACATTTGGGCTGCAGGATTCCGATTCAGCCCGGCAAGGGTTACTCCCTGACCATGCCCCGGCCGGCCAGTTGCCCGACCTATCCCCTGATTTTCGAGCAGCACCGGGTTGCGATTACGCCGATGAACAGCGGCTATCGAATCGGTTCCACGATGGAGTTCGCAGGGTATGACAGCAGTATCAACCAGAGTCGCCTGCAACTGCTGATGGACTCGGCCAAGTTGTATCTCCGCGAACCACTGGGGGAACCCGTTCAAGAAACTTGGTACGGCTGGAGGCCGATGACTTGGGATAGTAAACCTTATCTCGATCGCGCCCCGAAATTTGAAAATGTTTGGGTCGCGGCCGGGCACAACATGCTGGGGCTCTCAATGGCGACGGTCACCGGCAAGCTGATTGCCGAGTTGCTGACCGGTCAACAGCCGCACCTCGACCTGCGACCACTGCGAATTGGCCGCTGAAACTGCCTGGACGGAACGCCTATTGTTCAGTTCCAAAAGCCGATCAGCCAAATCACGATAAAGATCGCCGACATGAAGCCGACCAGTCCAATCGCCGTGCGGATTGACTGGTCGAGGATCTCTTTTATTCGCTCATGGCGCGTGGCCCCGTAGACGAGGCTGACGACGACGACCAGCGGAATGGCGTACCACAATCGGGCATGCCAGAGCGAAATCGCGAGCAGTTGCGGCAGGACGAAGTCGATCAGGGCGGAAGCTAGGCTGGCGGAAATCATGAGGTCAGGATCCAAAAGGGGAAATTGCACCGCGGCTCAGACCGGCTCAGGCTTCGGAGGGGCCTGTTCGCTTCTGTTTTCTCTCTTCGAACTTCCGCCGCATTTCCGGCGTGATGATCATCGGGCCCGCAAAGGCGTCATAGACGGCAAGCAAATTGAGTAACCCGGCAACCATCGTGTACAAGGTTCCCATCTCGAACCAGTGCCCCAATTCCGAGTGCCACATGCCGAGCACATCATTGCGCTCCATGTAGACCGGACCCGCCGGTGGAGCCATGAAGCCGTCGACCAGCGGGCGACCTTGGAAGTTGGTGTCGCTGGCTGGAATCATCGAGAATTCTCGGAGTCCCTCCGTCGTGACCGTGCCCGCCGGGTAGCGTCGACACATCTGAAACCAAGGATCACTGCCACTCCGGGTGACAGCGGCTTGGAGGATCGCTGGAAACGCGGGGAGGCCGACGCCTGCCTGACAGAAATACTGCCATCGGAAATCGTTGGGACGCGTGGAGGCGTAAACTACCCGCCCGCGGCCCATCGCCAAGCCGAAAAAGAAGGTGCTCAAGATGCAGACCATGAACAGCAGGCCCTTGGCATACCGCCGCTGGTACAGGTGCCCGGCACCAGGCCAGAGCCACGCCAGTAACGCTGCCCACCTCGTGTCACGTAACTCTATCGTCAGCGGTTGGCCTTCCTCGAGATCATACTGCACTGCTGTCATGGCAACGGAAGTTCCTTGATGTAATGGATGGCTTGGTGTTCCGCCAAGCCGCTAAACGTCGGCATGCAGCCCGCAAGCATCGCGAGCCAATCAGTCACTTGTCGGCAACCAAACGCCTTGTCGTGGAAGTCGCGGCGCCTTGCTCGGACACGAGCGGAAACGAAGTGCGGGAGGGTCCGCCGAAAGCCTACTTCCCCCAGTCGTGCGAACCTCCTATTGTGGAGTTTGCGGCACCAGCCTGCAACGCCAATCGGGCACCCGGCGCCGATTGATTTCCAACCGATTTTTCCAGTGAGCCCAGCCCATTGCCCGCCCGTTTTTTCTCGCCCACGCCCCTGGCCCAAGCCTCTGCCGAGTTGTATCTCGCGCCGGATGAGGCTCATCATCTCGCTCATGTGCTGCGTTTGCAGTCAGGCGACCAGATTCTGCTCCTGGATGGATTAGGTTGGGAAGGGACCGCTGAAATTACTGCCATCAGAAAAGGGCGGGTTGCCGTCCGTCTGCTAAACGCTGCCGAAGTCAATCGGGAAGCTCGCCGTCGTTTGACCCTTGCCGTCTCGCTACCGAAAGGGGACCGACAAAAACTGCTGGTCGAGAAGTTGACGGAACTGGGCGTTGGCCGACTCCTCCCGCTTCGTTGCCAACGGAGCGTGGCCCAACCGGTCGATTCGGCACTGACCCGCTTGGAGCAACACGTCGTCGCCGCATGCAAACAATCGGGACGGACTTGCAGAATGGAAATTGCCGCTCCGGTAGACATTGAAGGACTCTGCCGTTTGACAATCCCCGACCAGCGAGTGGTCGCTCATCCCGGAAATCAAAACTGCATCTACCCCGAACAGCTCGCCGGCAACGAGCTCTTGGCGGCGATTGGCCCCGAGGGGGGCTTCACTGAGGAAGAACTGGGGCGATTGATAGAAGCGGGCTGGAAATGCCTCGACTTGGGAACGCGATTGCTGAGAATCGAAACGGCGGCGATCGGACTCGCTGCCAAATGGCTACTTTAATTTGCCCATCAGCTCGGTGCCCCCTGCACTGGTCCCCCCTGCACTGGGCGGCTCACATGAGGCTGCTTTGGGATCGCGAACTTCGGATTGAAGAAACAGAGAGCCGCGGTGGCCCGCGCCCCTGCGACTAAGCGGCCCAGCGGTTCTGGGCAATCGCGCTGGCCGCGAAGCAGACGGCGGCGATTACCAACGCAATTCCGATTCGCCACGCCCACGGTGACTTGATTTGACAAAACCACGGGACGAGGATGCTGCAGGCGATCAAGGGACGAAAGGCAACCGCCAGCGGAAATGCAAATCCCAGCGCATCGTAGAACAAACGCTCATTGGGAATCCAGATCGCGCCGACCGCAACCGCGGCAAGAGCCAAACCGCTGGACAGGTTCAGGGGGCGGCAATCGGCCAGCGCGAGAGATGCCACCAGAAAAACGCCGGGGACAAGAAAGAGGTAACTCGCCCCCGGTACCAGCAGTGCCAGGAGCAGCGAGATGAGGGACCAGTGCCAACTAAGGACCACAGCGTGGAACCGCAATCCGCCCCGCGGACCGATCGCACGGCTCAGCCCGAACAACAGGGCCGCGGCCGTAAACCAGTAAGCCAATAGCAAGGCGGTGGAGGCAAGCGGCCAGGGAAATCGCAACCGAGCATCCCAGCTGAGCAAATGCCCTAAGCCCCCCGTGATTGCCCAAGCGATCAGCAGAACCAGGAGATCTGAAAGCCAGCGAAGCACGAGGCGACTCAGCGTCAAATTCTCGCGTTCCTCAATCTGGGAACGGGCACCCATCCAAGTGAACAGTACAGTGAGCAGCAGCAGCCCGCTGGCGATCGGCAACGTCCACGGAACTGGCCACCATATCAACCATTGGCTCAGGAGGTCAAAGTAGACTGCGTTTCCCTCTCGCGGGACATCGAGGTCGGCCTGGGCCAAGGCCCATAAAACCTCTCGCGCATTTTGTCCTTGATGCTGGAGAGATCGGCGGCTCAGATTCTGCAGGTTGTCATGCTTGGTATGGTAATTGACCACGTCGCCAATGAAAGCGAAGTTGAAACCGTTGATCCCGGCCCGATTGAAGATGGTGAAGTCCGTATCGTTGGGGAGAAATCGATAGATTTCGAAAAACAGTGACGATGTTCGCGGTCGGCTCACATGTTTGGCGAATAGCTCCATCAGCCAACGGTTTGGCGCGCCCGTCTGAAACATCAGGCTGGGACCAGAGGTCCCTCGCGCTTCGAGATTGATCGCGACGCGAGCCTGTTTGGCCCAAGGATGCTCGGCGCAGAATTGCCGTGCACCAAGCAGCCCCCGTTCCTCTCCATCCGTGAGCAAAAAAATCACGTCATTTCGCGGAGACGCTTCCTTTTGCAGCGTCCGAGCCAGTTCCAAAACGATGGCCACTCCCGAGCCGTCGTCCCCGATTCCAGGCCCGGTAGTGACCGAGTCATGGTGAGCCACCACCAGTACGGCTGAGTCGCTCGCTGCCGAACCAGTGATCCGGAACATCAGGTTGCAAAGCGGAAATGCCGGTTCTCCCGGGCGGCGGGCCAATTCCGTTTCCTGCCGCACCACTTCCAGTCCCCAACGCGCCACGAGGCTTGCGATTCGTTCGCGCACGCGCAAATTGGCTGCGGACCCGGAGGGATGCGGTTCTTCAGGTTCAAATACCTCTCGCAGCCACACTTCAGCCTGGGCCGCATTGAAGCCAGACTTTTCGGCGAGATCGGTTGGAACGTCCGGCCCTCGATCGCGGTAGCTCGAGAGCAGCCACAGCAGCAACCAGGAACCAATAATAGCCGCGAGCCAGCGCAAAACCCAACGCGACTCAATTTCAGGAGTCCGCTGCCGGTCGCTGCTGATGCTGGCCCCGCTCACTTCTTCCCCTGAGCCCTCTTGTTCCGGAAAAAGTGAGTCAGCAATTGGCCGCAATCCTGCGCCAGAACTCCGGCGATGACTTCACAGCGATGATTCAGGCGATTGTCACCCAGTAATTGATAGAGCGAATCGACCGCCCCGGCCTTCGGGTCCCGCGTACCGTAGATGACGCGTGGAATGCGGGCCAGCACAATTGCTCCGGCGCACATTGGACACGGTTCGAGCGTCACATACAACGAGCAATCCTCCAAGCGCCAATCACCGACGGCTTCGGCAGCCTGGGTAATCGCCAGCATTTCGGCATGAGCCGTGGGGTCATGCAGTTGCTCCCGCTGATTGAAGGCAGCAGCAATGATCCGCCCGCCGCGCACGATCACGGCGCCGACCGGAACTTCATCCTGTTCGGCAGCAATCAACGCTTGGGTGATCGCCCGCCGCATGTATTCCTCGTGGGGTAACCAGTCGGCCCACTCCCCGAGTTCCTCGTCTCCGGCCGACATGCTGTTCACTTCTCCTGAGACCCCAGACGGTAAATTCGAAAACTCCGGATGCGAGCCGTCGTCTCAAAGCTGCAGATGCCCAGCGGCCGCGAGAGTTGAACTTCATTGCGGACCGAGAGCTTTTGCCCTTGGATGTCTCGCGAAATGACCTCCTTGTCGTCAATCCAGCAGCGAATTTGCTCGCCTTGCACCCGCAAGCGGGCTCGATACCACTTGCCGTTTTCGAAGACCAGATGCTTGGCTGTATCGTTATGAGCCGCGTCCTGCCCTTCGATGCAGGACAGTCCCACCAGTGTGCCGCCCCAACCACCGATGACAACCGAACAGTGACTGTCCCCCACGGGAAAGGTCAGGCAGCAAGGAAAGTCATTGCCTTCCACTCGCTGGAATTCCCACTCGATTTCATAATCGTGCCGCGGCCATTCCTTGGCCGTCGATTGAATCCCGGAGAGCGGGTAGCCTGCCTGAATCTCAATACCGCCTTCAAGCTGCTTGACTTCCCGCTGCGATCCGAATTCGGAAACAGTCCAGTCCGACAAACGATCCCCCTCCCAGAACAGCTCCCGCTCGGATTGATTCGGAGTTGGAGTCGGTGTCCCCGGTGAAGCCGGTTCCTGACTCAGCCCCACAGTCGGCTCCAGGGGAGCAAACAGCAGCACAAACAGTAGCAGGCAGGTTGTCAGCGTCGGGACATCAAGGCAACGGCGTTGAAACCCCAAGGGGCTGCGGGAAATAGTGACGTGGCGGAACTCATACATGGAAAACAACCCGTTCTGGAAGATCGCCGTGCTTGCCGCAACTGCGCTGTTGCGGCCGTTGGAGTGTCCATCCTAGCATGGCCTGGCGCACCTGACACGCTTCCTAACGTGGAGGGCGGGGCGGGCGTCCTCGTTCCCATTTGGAGAAACTGCGGCCCGCGGTGCTATTGTCGAGGACCCCTGGTACTCTCGGTTGCCCAGAGGAGGGCGGGCAAGAACGGGCCAGCGCAGTTGAGAGGGACTCAGCCGGGGAATAACGGCGAATGGACACGGGGCAGACGTTTTAGATTACCAGCGGGCTCGACTGGCTCTCAAGAAATTGTGGCTGCCTGCTGGCACTACCTTGGAATACCCGATTAGTACAGACTTGGCCGCGTGCAATTGTCAGCTTGTAGCGCTGTGGCTCGATTCGCTGCCGCTCGATTCGCTGCCGCTCGATTCGCTGCCGCTCACGACTTTTTCGCGAGGAACTTGAGCCAGTGCTTCTTCTTTTCTTCCGTGACTTCGGTCCCTTCGGCCACCGGTTCAACGCCACAGAGTTTGTCTGACAATTCGTTGATCGAGAGGGTGATGGCGGCCTTGGGGGACTGTACCAGAAGAGGCACCCCGTTGTTGCGCGACTCGGAGACGACCGAGTAGTTATTGGGAATTCGCCAGTAGATTGGGCGGTTGATGGTCTCTTCCGCGTTGGTGCTGTTAATTTGCGATTTGTCCAGTCCGGAGCGGTTGACGACGATCTTGATTTTGTCGTTGATCCCGTTGTGATGCTCCATTGAGTTGAGGATCCGCACCACATTTCGAAGGCAGGGGAGGTCCAACTGCGTCAGGAGCAGGGTTTGGTCGGCCATCTGCATCGACACCAAATCGAGCCGTCCAAAGGACTTCGAAAGGTCCAGGACCATGTGCGAGAAGGACGCCTTGAGCAGGGACAGCACCTTGCGGAAATCTTCTGTGGAGATCGAGTCCATGTCTTCCAAGTGAATTGGCCGCGGCAGCAGATAAACGCCCGAGTCGTGCTTGGTCAGCGATTTCCGAAGCATGGCCAGGTCCAGCCGGGCAATGTTCTGGGCGACATCCAGCAGGGTGTAATCGGGGATTGTATCGAGAAAGACGTCGGCGTCACCGACCGCCAAATCGAGGTCGACGAGAACGACGCTGTTGCCGGGGTCCCGAGCCATGGCACAGGCCAGATTGACGGCGATCGTTGTCGCGCCCACGCCGCCGGAACTGCCGGTCACCGCAATGGTCACACCGGGTTTATTCCGGCCAGCGGCCAAGCCGATGCTGCTGACCCGCTCCAGGGCCTGAAACAGTTCGTCAATTTGGATCGGAGTGGTGATGAATTCCCCAGCTCCCGCCCGCATCGCTCGCAAAATGACTTGACCATCCGTGCGCTGACTTAAGGCGATGACGCCCAAACTGCTGTGGGTTGCCTTAAGCGACTGAATCAGGCTGAGAGCGACCGGTTCGTTCTGGTCTATGTTGACGACCACCACGTCCGGCGAGGTCTGAAGGACCACTTCCGGGAAAAACTCATAACGGGAGCAGTCCGCTTCCAGCCAGACCCGGTCGAGCCCGACCAAATACTTCTTGAGGTGCTCGCGAGTCTTGTCGTTAGGGTCGCAGATCGAAAGTCGAATCGAAGCGCTCATGGCAGTCGGATTTGGCTAAATTGAAAGGGTTGAGACAGGGTTGGGGGCGAAAAGCGGAAGAGGATGCTTATCGCCGGACCGCAGAGCCAGGCTGACCTTGCGGATATCCAAAACCGGAGGCTGTGTGGTTGGGCGTGGTTTGAGGTCGAGATTGGAGCAAGGGATGGAGCAGGCTCTGCCGCTCCAGCGGAGTCGCTTGCGGCTGCTGGGGAGCGGATTGAGGGTAAGCATTGGGATAACCGTTGGGGTAGCCATTGGTGGACGGCCAAGCGGTTGGCTGCTGCTGACCATTGACACCCGGCTGACCATTGACGCCCGGGTAGGCAGGCTGTGGAGCGTAACCGGCCGGAGCAGTGGAGTATGCCTGACCTTGATACGAACCGTACGGCAGGTTTTGCGAGACCGAGCCTGCAGGAACTGCCTGTTCAGGCCTCTGCATTCCGAAGGGAGCCCCGAGTTCGCGCGGGCAGTCTTCTCCGCAGGCCGGTACTTCGATGTAGCCGTTGGAAAAGAGTTCAAGATTGGAAGGGTTGGTGCTGCGGAGCCCAGGTGGCGTGAGCGGCGTCACTGTCGGGTCCACACTGTTGATAAACCTTGGGGTGATCAGAAACACCAGTTCGGTTTCGGTTCGAGAGTCTCGGGTGTTTCGGAACGGTGCACCCCAAAAAGGAACATCAACCAAACCCGGGGCACCACCAACGTCCGAATCGGACTTTTCGAAAATGTCACCAGCCAACGCGACCGTTTGACCAGCCCGCATTGGAACGCCCGTGTTGACTCGTCTTACCCGAAAACCGGGAACACCGGTCGCACCGCTCAATTCCGGAGCGACTTCCGAGACTTCGGCTCGCACTTCCAGCGTCAGGTTCCCTTCACCGTGGACCAAAGGCACGAAGTCCAGTTTGGTTCCAAACGGGCGGAACTCGATCGAGACCGTTCCCAGCCCCGAAGGGACCTGAATCGGGATCTCACCGCCGGAGAGAAACTCGGCGGGCCGACCATTGGAAGTGACCAGAGTCGGTTGTGAAAGCAGCTTGGCAATGTTGTTCTGTTCGAGAGCGTTGACCACCAGGTTGAAGGAGCCGTTGTCATTGATCACTCCGATGGCCATGTTGGCGTCTCCCGAGACGGCAGCGGGAGTCGTCACGTTTTGGATCAAGTCGGAGAAGCCGCTGACAATGTCGAATCGCTGTCCCAATACGGCCCAGTCGATACCCATGTTCTTCAGTTTCGTGCGTGAAACTTCATATACCTTGACTTCAATTGCAACGACCTGTGCACCTTCAACCTGCAGCAGGTTGATCACGTTTGTCGGGAAGTAATCCCGGGCGACGGCCACAATCGAGTCCACATCCTGGGCGCGGGATACATAACCAGCCAGCACCACGCCGGTAGACAACGCGGTGACTTTCACGGCTGAGTTGGGAAAGTGCTGGGAGATAGCCATTTCCACTTTCCGCACGTCCAGCTTGACCAAGACGGTCACGGATTGTGATTTCCCCTCCATGTCGCGGAAGGTAATTGTCGAAACGCCCGGCTGCTTGCCGGTGACATTCACCTGATTG
>Ga0315906_10002247_pt1 | contig 27461 bp, 19 predicted proteins | sample LakEriMetagenome_4_FD_203526 | JGI IMG/M metagenome (GOLD analysis project Ga0315906, IMG submission 203526) | Freshwater fungal communities from buoy surface, Lake Erie, Ohio, United States - Buoy 2 MA122 | ecosystem: Environmental > Aquatic > Freshwater > Lake > Lake biofilm | place: USA...
GGGTAGTAGTGGAAGTTCTGGGTCTTCAGGTTTAACTGGCTCTTCTGGAACAAGTGGTAGTAGTGGAAGTTCAGGGTCAACAGGTTCTTCAGGTTCAAGTGGCACATCAGGTAGTAGTGGTTCTTCTGGTTCTAGTGGTTCATCGGGTTCGGTTGGAACTTCGGGAAGCGCTGGTACAAGTGGTTCATCAGGAACTTCAGGGTCATCTGGTTCTACAGGAAGTTCTGGAACATCTGGGTCAACAGGTACTTCAGGAAGTTCTGGTTCTAGTGGTAGTGTAGGTACTTCTGGCTCAAGTGGAAGTAGCGGTAGTGTTGGAACTTCCGGCTCAAGTGGGTCTAGTGGAAGTTCAGGCTCTTCGGGATTAACTGGTTCATCAGGAACTTCAGGGTCATCAGGTTCAAGTGGAAGTAGCGGTTCTTCGGGTAGTACAGGAACATCTGGGTCAACTGGTACATCAGGTTCTTCTGGTTCAAGTGGAAGTAGCGGTAGTGTAGGTACAAGTGGCTCTTCAGGAACAAGTGGTTCTAGTGGTAGTAGTGGAAGTTCAGGCTCTTCAGGTCTAACTGGTTCTTCGGGAACAAGCGGAAGTTCAGGTTCTTCAGGTAGTGTAGGAACTAGCGGTAGTAGTGGTTCATCGGGAAGTAGTGGAACATCAGGTTCTTCTGGTTCAAGTGGCAGTTCAGGAAGCTCTGGCTCATCAGGTTCAGTTGGAACATCTGGGTCAAGCGGAACATCAGGTAGTAGTGGGAGTTCAGGAAGTTCTGGTTCTAGTGGTAGTGTTGGAACTTCTGGTTCATCAGGTAGTAGCGGAACATCTGGTTCTACGGGAAGTTCTGGTACTAGTGGTAGTAGCGGTTCTTCAGGAAGTTCCGGAACATCAGGGTCTTCTGGCTCATCGGGTAGTTCAGGGTCTAGTGGAAGTGTTGGAACATCTGGCTCAAGTGGAACATCAGGTAGTTCAGGGTCTAGCGGTAGTAGTGGTTCTTCTGGTAGTAGTGGTAGCGTAGGTACATCTGGTACTAGTGGTTCTTCTGGTTCTTCAGGTAGTAGCGGTTCTTCAGGAAGTGCGGGTACATCAGGAACAAGTGGTTCTTCAGGTTCATCGGGTAGTAGTGGTTCATCAGGGTCTAGCGGTTCTACAGGAACATCTGGTTCAAGTGGAAGTAGCGGTAGTGTAGGTACTAGCGGTTCTTCAGGAATATCGGGCTCAAGTGGGACATCAGGGAGCTCGGGTTCTTCTGGGTCGTCAGGTAGTGTTGGTACTAGTGGTTCATCTGGAACTTCAGGTTCGTCTGGTTCATCAGGTAGTAGTGGAAGTTCAGGAAGTGTTGGTACAAGCGGTTCTTCTGGGTCGGTTGGTACTAGTGGGTCAAGTGGGTCAAGTGGTTCATCAGGTACTTCGGGAAGTAGTGGGTCTTCAGGAACATCAGGTTCATCAGGGTCTAGCGGTTCTACAGGAACTTCTGGTTCAAGTGGTACATCAGGGTCTTCAGGTAGTAGTGGTAGTTCAGGAAGTTCGGGTACATCTGGTTCTAGCGGAAGTTCTGGCTCATCTGGGTCAAGTGGTTCGTCAGGTTCAAGTGGTACCTCAGGAAGTTCGGGTACAAGTGGTTCTTCAGGAACATCAGGGTCTTCTGGCAGTTCAGGTTCATCCGGCTCAAGTGGAACTTCGGGTTCTAGCGGTAGTGCTGGTACATCAGGTACAGGTTTCAATACAATTGCTAATCCTGCTGATTACAGAATATTAACTGCTTCAGGTACCTCTACAAATAGTGCGATTGCTCAAAGTAAATTAACTTTTGATGGTACAACTTTAGGTATTACAGGTGATACTGTTGAATATGGAAAACAATCTTTAACTTCTTGTAGTGGTACAAGTATTACCGCATCAACACGTATTTGTTCATTTAGTACATCATTAGGACGTAGTGCAATTTTTGATTATTGGGTTAATAATCCAACCACAACTGCAACAAGAGGTGGCCAAGTAATGAGTATTTGGGACACATCTAACGCTACTTATGTTGATATATCAACTCCTGACTTAAATGACTCTACTTTGGGTATTGAGTTAAGGGTTACGGTGTCAGGTGGTAATGTTGAGTTTTGGGCTGATGTGAATAAAGGTAGTTGGAACATTAGTATATCAACAAGAATTACAATTTAATATTAAAATATATAAAAACATGAACCATCACATAATAATAAATGTGATGGTTTTTTCATTTTAGGATTGACAGAATACTTTTCAAGTATATTTATTAACAAATAAACATAGAAGAATTTTCTTTTGGATAGGGAAAAAAGGAAAGAATAAATGGCAAATGAGTTTGTTGCGAGAAGGGGTATAATATCCTTAGGTGGTATAACATATCCACAAGTAACAATTGGTAGTACATATACGATTACTGATGACGACTATATGGTCGCTGTCTCTGGTGGTACTTTTACTATTAATTTACCTACTGCGGTAGGTGTGCAGGGTAAATTATATGTAATTAAAAATAATGGTACCGGTACAATAACTGTTGACCCAAATGGTAGTGAAACTATAGATGGGAGTACTACGGTTACATTAATTCAGAATGATTCAATTCAAATAACTAGTGATGGTACAAATTGGACATCGTTAAGTTATAATTTTAATACAATTATAGAAAATTATGTAACTGTTGGATTAAGTGGTAGTTCAACAGACTTTAATTCCGTTAAAGATGCGGTAGATAGTATAACAGGTGCAACTCCAAATAGTACTTGGGAAGTTAGAGTTTATCCTGGTTTATATATTGAAGATACCATCACAATGAAATCATGGATTACGGTTAGAGGTGGTGATAGTACAACAACTATCCTACAAGCAAGTAATCCTAATAATAGTGTTTTCATCATGGCCGACCAATCAATGGTTCAGGACATGCAAATTCAAGGTTCATCAGGAACAAGTGCGTCGTCTATTGTTTATTCATCATCGACAACTCCTCAAACTAATGCAATTGCATATGTTGAAAACGTAAGATTTGGTACAAACTATACTCACGCAAAAGTTGTTGGAACAGGTGGTGGAAACTGTATCATACAGTGTTCTAACGTTAAGTATGGTGGATATCCATTTACTATAGGTTTCTATGTTACAAATGATGGTAGTGGTATTGGTAGGATGCAACTTAGAAACGTTACATCTACTAATGGAGGTGTTAGTACGACATCAGGATTAATATTTGCAAAGGCAGACCAACCAGGTTGTACGTTTATTGTTAACGGATGTTTATTAACAAAGGCTGTTGGGGTTGCGGCAGGAACAGGATTTTGGGTTGAAAACGGAGGTTCGTTAAGATTAACGGCAGTTAATTTCCAACGATGGGTAACTGCGATATATGCTCCAAACACGGGCTCAGCTCCAAGTATATTTGGTTCGGCTCTTAACTTTGAAAATAATACTCAAGACGTATTAGTTGAACATCCAACTGCAACAGGTAAAATTGAAGGTACTGATACATTCTTAAAAACTACAATACCGATTGACGCTCCGTTATATGAAGTTAACCAAGACCCAAGAGTTATTACGGTCGCTAAAAAAGGTGGTGACTTTACATCTATTAAGAGTGCAGTTGATTGGATTACAGGTTCGTCAATTAATAATCGTTTTTTGGTTAGAGTTGGACCTGGGTTATTTTCTGAGGGACAAATTAATTTAACTGGAAAACCGTATGTGAGTATTGAGGGTAGTAATATTCAAACTACACAAATTGTCCCAACGGGTTCTACTCAACATATTATTAATATAGGTATTAATAACGAAGTATCGTTTTTAACATTATCAGGTGCTGGTGCAGGATATGCGGCAATTCACTGTGATGATATCGGTGATTTTGGACAAGCTCATAAGATTTCAATATATGATTCAGATATTGGTGTATGGATAAAATCATCAACACAAGATACCAAGTTCTATGGTGAATATGTCGATGTTAATGGTGAGTTTAGTTACGGATTAAAAGTTGAAGCAACTAATGGGTTTCAGGCGTTGGGTAATATGGAAAACTATTTCTTGTTCCCAACATATGATGATGTTATTGGTAATAGCGGTACTGGCTCTGGAACACTTTTATCGTTCAACGGGTGTACTTTTGAAGGTGCATTACTAACAGGTTCAACCGCATTTGTGTTATCAGACTCTGCGGTATTGGAAGGAACAGGTATGGATATTCAAGAATGGGATATTGCCGTTTACGTACCAAATACAGGTGGTGGGCCTACTTTTAGAATGGTTGGTACCATGATTCACGATTCAATTACTAATGACTTTTTAATTGAAAACGCATCGACAATAGGTAGATTTCAGGGTATTTCAGACCACTCAAAAATAATTACAGCAAGTGAGGACTTTTATTGGAACTTCTTGGATGATACGGATGGTGAGAACGACGTAACAAGAAAGTTATCGGTTACTTTCGCAGATGGAACACATACAGATGCTTCTACACTGATTTTTCAAGGTAGTCCAATGGGATTATTAAGTGGTGGTACAATTACTATTGTTAGTGGTAGAACAATCAATACATCTGCAGGATTTGGATATTTAGCTGACCAAACAGATAATAGTATTATTAAAAGATATGATTGGGTTGATGGTCAGTTAACATTAAGTGCTGAAACTGATAACTACATTTATATTTCAAATAACGGAACGTTAGTTGCAAATTCAGGATTACCTGACCCATTCTATAATATTATTATGGGTCGAGTAGTTACAAACGCGACAGGTATTGAATTGATTGATGCTGCGCCATACAACGCTCAACATACTGCAAATTTATTATCAAGCTTTAACAGACAAGCGTTAGGTCCAGTTTATTCAACAGGTTCTATTGTTACAACAGGTTCAACATCATTTACTCTTGATGTGACATCTGGTAGTTATTGGTTATCAGAAAATAATTTTACACCAACAGGTGGAACACCAATAAGTTTTACACAATATTGGAACAATGGTACAAATTGGACAAGAAGTGCAACTACGTTTGTAAATAATTTTCAATATAATAAAAATGAAAATTCATTATCAGCATTAACCACATCGTATTATACTAAACATACATTATATGTTGTCGGTGAAGGTATTAATGAAGAATACTTTTTAGTTTTAGGTCAACAAGAATATGCGACTCTTGTTGAAGCTGAGGCGGCTCCATTACCATTACCTCCTGATTATTTTACGGATGGTGTGGTATCAATTGCGTCTGTTTATATCCAACAAGGATTTGGAGGTATTGTTCAAATTGAGGATATTAGACCTGTAATTGGTTTTAAGTCAAGTGGTGTTAACGCGACATCGGTACACGGTAATTTGTTAGGTTTAACTGCTGATGACCACCAACAATATCTTTTAGTTGATGGTGGAAGACAAATGACAGGTGATTTAGGATTAGGAGGGAATGATTTATTTAATGTTAATCAAATAACTGCATCGGCAACAACAACAAATGAATTAACAATTGCTCAAATTACTCAAGATGATAATCAAACAAAATTTGTTGTTGTAGATAATACAGGTAAAACTTATTATAGAACAGGTGGTGCATCGGGTTCTGCAGGAACATCAGGTTCAAGTGGAAGTTCGGGAAGTGCAGGTTCTAGTGGAACATCAGGTTCTAATGGTAGTTCAGGAAGTTCAGGTTCTGCCGGTACTTCAGGTAGTAGCGGAACATCAGGTTCATCTGGAAGTTCAGGGTCTTCAGGTAGTTCAGGCTCAACAGGGTCGAGAGGTACTTCAGGGACATCTGGAAGTTCTGGTACATCAGGTTCAGTAGGTACAAGTGGTACCTCAGGCTCTAGCGGTAGTTCAGGGTCTTCTGGTACATCTGGAAGTGCTGGTTCATCTGGCTCTTCAGGTAGTAGTGGTTCATCTGGTTCTAGTGGAACATCAGGTTCTTCAGGTACTAGCGGTAGTTCAGGAACTTCAGGTTCTAGTGGAAGCTCAGGTTCGGGAGGAAGTTCGGGGTCATCAGGTTTTGGTACATCGGGGTCTGCTGGAACATCAGGTTCAAGTGGTAGTAGTGGTAGTGCTGGAACATCGGGTAGTTCAGGTTCTTCTGGTTCAAGTGGTAGTACAGGGTCTTCAGGAACATCAGGTTCAAGTGGTACATCAGGAAGCTCTGGCTCAAGTGGAAGTAGTGGGAGTTCGGGGTCATCAGGTGTTAGTGGTTCTTCAGGAACATCGGGTACAAGTGGTTCTAGCGGAAGTTCGGGTAGTTCTGGTTCGTCAGGTAATACTGGCTCAAGTGGAACGAGTGGTTCATCAGGGACATCTGGCTCAAGTGGTAGTGCTGGTTCATCTGGCTCAAGCGGAAGTTCTGGTACATCAGGTTCTTCTGGAACAAGTGGTTCATCAGGTAGTAGCGGTTCATCAGGTTCAAGCGGAAGTTCAGGTAGTACAGGTTCAAGAGGTACGAGTGGTAGTTCAGGAACATCTGGCTCAACAGGTACTTCAGGAAGTTCAGGTTCTTCTGGCTCAAGTGGTAGTACGGGTTCTTCAGGAACTAGTGGTAGTGTGGGAACAAGTGGGTCATCAGGAAGCTCAGGGTCATCTGGTTCTAGTGGTAGTTCAGGAACATCTGGCTCAACAGGAACTTCAGGGTCATCAGGTTCTAGTGGAAGTTCAGGCTCATCAGGTGTTAGTGGAAGTTCAGGAACATCAGGTTCAAGTGGGTCTTCAGGTAGTTCGGGTTCATCAGGTATTACAGGGTCAAGCGGAACATCGGGTTCAGTAGGGACAAGTGGCTCTTCGGGAAGTGCTGGTTCATCAGGTTCATCTGGCTCGTCAGGAACTTCTGGGTCATCAGGTACAAGTGGTTCATCAGGAAGTTCGGGTAGTTCAGGGTCTAGCGGAAGTGTTGGAACAAGTGGTTCATCTGGTTCAAGTGGTAGCACAGGTTCATCAGGTAGTAGTGGTTCAAGTGGAACATCAGGTTCTAACGGTAGTTCAGGAACATCGGGAAGTGCTGGCTCAAGCGGTAGTTCAGGTTCATCAGGTTCATCTGGAACTTCAGGTTCTAATGGTAGTTCTGGTACATCAGGTTCTTCTGGTTCAAGTGGTAGTTCAGGGTCAAGTGGAAATACAGGTTCATCGGGTACTAGTGGTTCGTCAGGAACATCTGGTAGTTCTGGTTCAAGTGGTTCGTCAGGGTCAACTGGAAGTTCAGGTTCATCAGGTAGTACGGGTTCAAGAGGAACTAGTGGTTCATCAGGAACATCAGGAAGTTCAGGTACATCAGGTTCTAACGGAAGTTCTGGTACATCAGGTAGTTCTGGTTCTAGTGGAAGCTCAGGTTCATCAGGTTCAAGTGGAAGTAGTGGTTCTAGCGGTAGTGCTGGTACTTCAGGTTCAGTAGGTACAAGTGGTTCTTCAGGAAGCTCGGGTAGTTCAGGTTCAAGCGGAAACACTGGCTCATCCGGTACTAGTGGAAGTTCTGGAACATCAGGTTCTTCTGGCTCAAGTGGTTCGTCAGGGTCTAGTGGAAGCTCAGGTACATCGGGTAGTAGTGGAACATCAGGGTCTTCAGGCTCAAGTGGAAGTTCAGGTAGTACAGGTTCATCGGGTTCTTCGGGTAGTTCGGGTTCAAGTGGAAATACAGGTTCTTCAGGGACTAGTGGTAGTTCAGGTACATCAGGAAGTTCGGGTTCATCAGGTAGTAGTGGAAGTACTGGCTCAAGTGGTACTGGAGGTTCTTCAGGAACATCAGGTTCTTCTGGTTCAAGTGGAAGCTCAGGTTCTTCGGGTAATAGTGGTTCATCAGGAACTTCTGGGTCAAGTGGAACATCAGGTTCTTCTGGCTCTTCAGGTAGTTCGGGGTCTAGCGGAAGTGCTGGCTCAAGTGGAACAAGTGGTTCTTCTGGAACTTCAGGTTCTTCTGGCTCAAGTGGGTCGTCAGGTTCGTCAGGTAATACTGGAAGTAGTGGAACAAGTGGTTCTTCTGGAACTTCAGGAAGCTCAGGTTCAAGTGGAAGCTCAGGGTCATCAGGTAGTACGGGCTCAAGAGGAACAAGTGGTTCTTCAGGTACATCAGGGACTAGCGGTTCTTCTGGTTCAAGTGGAAGTTCAGGAACATCTGGTTCTTCGGGTACTTCAGGGTCAAGTGGTTCTTCAGGAAGTAGCGGAAGTTCGGGTAATACAGGTTCATCAGGAACAAGTGGAAGTTCAGGAACATCGGGTTCAAGTGGAAGTGCGGGTAGTTCAGGTTCAAGTGGAAATACAGGTTCATCGGGTACTAGTGGAAGTTCTGGAACTTCAGGGAGCTCAGGTTCAAGTGGTAGTTCAGGTTCATCAGGTATTACTGGAAGTTCTGGCACATCAGGTTCTTCTGGAACTAGCGGTTCATCAGGTAGTGCTGGTTCAAGTGGAAGTTCGGGTAATACAGGTTCTTCGGGTACAAGTGGTAGTTCTGGAACTTCAGGCTCTTCAGGAAGTTCAGGTTCAAGTGGGAGTTCAGGTAATACAGGTAGTTCTGGTACATCAGGTTCATCAGGAACAAGTGGTTCTTCAGGAAGTAGTGGGTCTTCAGGCTTAACAGGAAGTAGTGGAACTAGTGGTAGTTCAGGGACTTCAGGTTCTTCAGGAAGTTCAGGGTCATCAGGAAGTGCTGGCTCATCAGGAACTAGTGGTTCATCAGGAACTTCAGGTTCAAGTGGGTCATCAGGTTCAAGCGGAAGTTCTGGTTCTTCAGGAAGTACAGGTTCAAGAGGAACTTCAGGTTCATCAGGTACATCAGGAACTAGCGGTTCTTCAGGTAGCACTGGTTCAAGTGGTTCATCGGGTTCTAGTGGAACATCGGGTTCATCGGGTACAAGTGGTTCTTCAGGTTCTAGTGGAAATACTGGTTCTTCGGGAACGTCTGGCTCATCAGGAACTAGTGGTTCATCAGGAAGTAGTGGTTCTTCAGGTATTACAGGAAGTAGTGGAACTAGTGGTTCATCAGGAAGTAGTGGTAGTTCAGGTTCTTCAGGTATTACAGGAAGTAGTGGAACTAGTGGTAGTTCAGGAACATCAGGTAGTAGTGGTTCATCAGGAAGTTCTGGTTCATCGGGTATTACAGGTAGTAGCGGAACGTCAGGTTCTTCGGGTACCTCTGGCTCAAGTGGAAGTGCTGGGTCATCAGGAAGTTCAGGTTCAGGTTCTTCGGGGACTAGCGGTTCATCAGGAACATCTGGTTCGAGTGGCTCGTCAGGTTCATCAGGTTCAAGTGGGTCTAGCGGCTCTTCGGGAACATCAGGTTCATCAGGCTCAAGTGGAAGTTCAGGTTCTTCAGGAAGTACAGGGTCAAGAGGTACCAGTGGTTCATCGGGAACTTCAGGTTCTAGCGGTACAAGTGGAACTTCAGGAAGCGCTGGGTCATCGGGTAGTTCTGGTTCAAGTGGAACAAGTGGTTCTTCAGGAACATCAGGAAGTGCTGGCTCATCAGGTAGTTCTGGTTCGTCGGGTATCACAGGAAGTAGTGGAACAAGTGGTTCTTCAGGAACATCAGGAAGCGCTGGGTCATCGGGAAGTTCTGGTTCAGGTTCATCAGGAACTAGCGGTTCTTCGGGAACATCAGGAAGTGCTGGGTCATCAGGAAGTTCAGGTTCAGGTTCTTCAGGAACAAGTGGTCTAGATGGTATTAGTGGAACATCTGGTTCAAGTGGGTCATCAGGTTCAGGTTCTTCAGGAACATCTGGTTCGGGTTCAAGTGGGTCATCAGGAAGCTCTGGTTCATCGGGTAGTACGGGTTCAAGAGGAACTAGTGGTTCATCGGGAACTTCAGGGTCATCAGGTACTTCAGGTTCATCGGGAACTTCAGGGTCAAATGGAAGTAGTGGTACTAGCGGTTCATCTGGAACATCAGGTACTTCAGGTAGTTCGGGTTCATCAGGTAGTTCAGGTACTGCTGGTTCATCAGGAACATCAGGTTCTGGTTCAAGTGGTTCTTCAGGTACTGCGGGTTCATCGGGGACTTCAGGTTCTGGCTCAAGTGGTTCTTCAGGTACCGCGGGTTCATCTGGGACATCAGGTTCTGGTTCAAGTGGTTCTTCAGGTACTGCTGGTTCATCAGGAACATCAGGTTCTGGTTCAAGTGGTTCATCAGGAAGTTCTGGTTCAGGTTCATCAGGAACAAGTGGTGTTGATGGAGCGGCGGGTGGTTCGTTCACTTTAGGACTTGTTTATACAACTGCAAACAATTTTAACTATATATAATATTTATAATAAAAGAAATTAAACTAATATAATAATATGCCAGCAAATACAGCTCCAATTTTTACACTAACACCTGAGATTATGTGGACGACTAATATGACGGTTGCCAATACAGGTAACTTGTCTGCGGGAACTTCATATATGGTTTTTAGTGCGAATACTAACGGAAGTTATGTTCAAAAGATAAGATTTAGACATCAGTCCACTAACACGAATAATGCCGCTACAATGGCTAGGGTTTTTATAAATAATGGAGGCGCTTTGGCAACTCCCAATAACAGCACAATTTGGGATGAAATCACAATTGCTGCAAATACTGCGTCTCAAACTAGTGCGTCAACAAACTATGAATTACCATTAAACTTTGCATTACCTGCCGGATATATTATGTATTGTACCATAGGTACAGCAGTTGTTGCGGGAATACAAGCTACAGTTATAGGAGGAGATTACTAATGATATACTATGAAATTGTTTTTGAATACGGTAGTCCTGTAAGTGAAGGATACCAAGAGTTAAATAATGAAGGTACCGAGTTACTTAGATTAACTGATTTAAGTGGTAACACTTTAGTTATAGAAGGTCCGTATGGATATAGATTTAAATATTCGCCACCACGTAAAGTAACACCATCATGGGCGTAATGTATTATGATAGATTATTATCATTTAGCGGATAATCAATATAAAGACCAAGTCTTTATTGGACCTATTGGTAATAATACCGCTTCAAGCGTTTTTTATTGGATTAAACCAAGAGGTATTACCATGATACACATCACGGCAATTGGTGCTGGTGGTGGAGGTGGTTCAGGTAACTCATCTGTTAGTACCGCTGCGTCTGGTGGTTCAGGTGGTGGCTCGGGGGCTATAACAAGACTTACTATTCCTGCGATTTTTTTAACCGACAGTTTAGAAATAACTGTCGCTGCGGGTGGTATTGGTGGCTCTGGAGGTAGTGGAGGAGCAACTGCGGGTAATACTTTTGTTGATTGTGCTAGAGGTAGTGACGTTGCGGCAACAAGAGTAATACAGGCTAATGGTGGTCAAGGTGGTAACGTAGGTGTTGCGGGAGGTGCTTCGGCTGGAGGTGGTGCAGGGGCTATTGGTGCACAGACTAACGCTGTTTATCAAGCATTAGGGACTTTTTTATCTATCGCAGGTCAGGCGGGTGCCGCAGGTGCTAACGCGGCAATAGGTGGTAGTGTGACAATTAACGGTAATAGTACAACTGTATCAGGAGGAGCCGCTGGAGGTGGAAAAAGTGCAGCTAACGGAAATTTTAATGGTGGTAATGTTTCAGGTGTTTTATTTATGCCTTCATCTGTGGGTGGTACAGGTGGAGGTGCTGGAGGTGCTCAAAATGGTGGTAGCGGAACTTCTAGATTAAAAGGTTTTTATAGTGTTGGTGGAGCTGGTGGTGGTTCTGTTGCTGGTGGTACTGGAGGTTCTGGTGGTAAGGGTGAGATTGGAAGTGGAGGTGGAGGTGGAGGTGCTGGAACCACAGGTGGAACAGGTGGAAATGGTGGACCTGGTATGGTAATAATTACATGTTGGTAATAAGTATATAATATGAGTTTTTTATATAATTTAGCGGATACAACGTATAAAACGAGTGTGTTTTATCAGTCGGGTAGTTGGATAAAACCACCTGGTATAACTATGTTATCTATCACGGCAATTGGTGCTGGAGGTGGTGGTGCTGGTGGTGCGACAAACACATCCGCTAACGCAAGGTCAGGTGGTGGAGGTGGAGGTTCAGGTGCGATTACAAGAGTAATAATTCCTGAAATGTTTGTAACAGATTCACTTATAATAAATATTGGTTTAGGAGGGGCAGGTGGAGCCTCAGGTGCAGGTTCAGGTAGTGTGGGAGGTAACACGTCTGTTGATATGCCAGTTCCACGTAATAATGGTGTATCTACTTTTGTTGTTGTTGCTTCAGGGGGAACAGGTGGTGTTGGTGCGACAGGGGGAGTTGGTGCGACCGCGGCTAACGTTGCTCAAGCTTTATATTCAACATTAGGACAATGGTTTGCTCTTGGAGGTCAAGGTGGTGGTAACGGAACAACTACAAATGGCACTTCAGTTACTTATGGTGCGACTATTGGGTTACCATTCACATCAGGTGCTGGTGGAGGGGGTATGGCAGCAGGTGCGACTACGGCAACAAACGGTGGTAATTTGACAGGTGGTGGTTTTGTACCAACAAATCCTGGCGGTATTGGAAATACTATAACATCTGATGGGACACCTGGTGTATTTTCATTAACACCATTTTATTCTGTCGGAGGAAGTGGAGGTGGTGGTGGAGGAACAACTCCTGTTTCAGGTGGTGCTGGTGGTAATGGTAATATTGGATGTGGTGGTGGAGGAGGTGGTGCAGGTACTTCACCCACAGGTGTTGGAGGTGTTGGTGGAAGAGGTGGTGATGGTTTGGTAATAATACAGTGTTGGTAAAAATATAACTATGGATTTTGCATATAATTTAACAAATATTGGTCATAAAGTACAAATCTTCAGTAGTGCGGGTGTTCATAATTGTGCATTACCTAACGGTGTTTCTATGGTACATGTTGTTTTAATAAGTCCAGGCGGTGGTGGTGGTGGAGGTTTTACAGATGCAACTGGAGCTGCTGGTGGTGGTGGAGGTGGAGGTTCAGGTGCGATTAACCGTATTATTATTCCAAGGATATTTTTAACTGATAATTTAATAGTTACTGTTGGCGCTGGTGGGGCTGGAGGTGCTGCAAATACTGTTGGTTCTAACGGAGGTTCAACTTCAATTGCAACAAATGTTGGAGGTGTTGGAAACGCACAAACGTATCTACTAATTAGTCTTAACGGTGGTTCAGGTGGAAACCCTGGAACTGTAGGTGCGGGTGGTACAGGAGGTAATGGGGGTACTGGCACAGCGGCTAACATAGCTGCCATGACATCCTTAGGTGAATTTGTTGCAAGGGCGGGTATTAATGGTATTGCGGGTAGTGCAACTGGTGTTCCTACTGTAAACACATACGGGACAGGGGTAGTCCCACTTGGTTCGGGATGTGGAGGTGCGGGTCGTACCGCAGGTAACGTGACCTCAGCTGGAGGTTCTATTACAGGTGCAGGGTTTGTTCAAAATGTCGCAGGTGGTGCAGCAGATGGTGGTAGAGGTATTGACGGTATGTTTATGTGGAAACCTTTTGTATCTCTTGGTGGTACAGGAGGAGGTTCGGCAAACGTTGCTGGTGGTAATGGTGGTGATGGAGGACCTGGTAGTGGTGGAGGTGGTGGAGGTGCTGGAACCACAGGTGGAACAGGTGGGAGAGGTGGAAATGGATTAGTAATTGTAACTTGTTGGTAATTATATAATATGACATACGTTGAAATATCCAATATTAATGGAACACCTCCCTTTCAAATTTATTTATGTGATTTCGCGGGTAATAATTGTTCTTTGGTTCAAACGGAATATGACCCTGTTTATTGGCCTGTTATTGTTAATTTACCTATATCTCTTACAGGGTCAACAACAGTGTTTTGTAAAGTTATTGATGGTAATTCTTGTGAAACAACTCAAATACTTTCATGTTAAATAAATTAAGTGTGGATAAAAACAGTTTTTTTGTTATTTATAAGTAATGGCTTTTGGATTTCAAAATTGTTGTGATATTGAGGACTATTTCTATGTAAATGGTATACCTGGTTCTGTTTCAGAATATGAAATTTATTATATTGAAACAACACAAGGTGATACGTTATGTGGAACATACGTTGAATTACCTGAATTATTTTATGAACCTTTGATTTATGATTTAGTTGGTATGACTGCACAGACATCTTGTGCTAATTGTATTTTATTAAATCCTTGTCCAACAGGTATTACAATTGATTTTGGTAGTCAGAGTACAGGTATTTTTACAACAGTAAATGAATGTACTGTTAAAACAATTTTTCCATTCTATGTTGAATGTGATAGTGTGTTCCCAACATTAGACGGGTCAACAACTGGTTCAGTTAGTTTATTTGTTACAGGTGGTACACCACCATATAGTTTTTATAGTGCGGGAACTGAAACTCAAATTGGTCAAGCTATAGAGCCAACAAATAATACATATTTACTTTATAATGATGTTATACCTGGTACATACTCAACAATAGTTGCGGACTATTATGGTGATAATGTACAAACTATTGATTGTGTTATTCCTGAGTTACCTGATAACATTTATGCTGAGTGTCAGGTTACAAATCCTACTATTAATGGATTTAATGATGGTAGTTTAACATTGTATGTTACAGGTGGAACACCACCATATAATTACTATTACTCAGGTTCTTCTATAACATTACCACTTACTAATTTAAGTGCTGGAACATACAACATAACTGTTGTTGATAGTGGTATTGGAATTTATTCACAAACTGCAACAACATCTTGTTTGGTTGAGAATCCTGCTGAGATAATTTATCCTGATAAATTATGTATGAATTTTGATTATTGTGGTGTTGAGTTTTATTTGAATTTTACAAGTGCATCAACCTACAATTTAAGACCGTTATATACTCTTGATAATCCTTCTGAGATTTCTGTTACAGGAATGAGTTTATTTTGGGATACAAGTTGGGTAAGTTCAGTTGAAAACCATAATGCTCCATTACCAATACCAACACAGTGTCAACAAGAACAAACTTCTTCATTTACTATTCAAAATCCTTTTGCGATTAAACCACAAGATAGTGGTTGGTACGGTTCAGGTACATTTACACCTGGGCCAAGTATATCATCAATTATTGTGACTTCAGGTGTTTGCTCGGCAATAACACCTACATTAACTGTACAAGTTGAAAATTATTGTGATAATTCAACACAGTGTCAAGGTGGTGTAACTTTAATACCTAGTTCATCATTTGGTGGGCCATATATTTATTTTGTTGATGATGTTGAACAAAACTCACCTGTATTTTTTGGATTATGTAGTGGGGGACACACAGCTCAAGTAATAGACGGTGATGGTAATTTAAGTGATATTGTTTCATTTAATATTACATCAACAACACCTTCAACTATCACGTATTCAAATTGTGCATTTTCTGCTGGGGCTCTTGTTAATTTGAATACAGGTGGTAATCAAAAATGGAATTTTAAAACTGTAATATCTAATATACCTTCATCGTGTCAACTAATTGGTAAAGTTAGAATTACTTATCAATATTTTTACTCTGGTGCCACGGCAAGTATTGGGATATCGCCATTATTACCATCGGGTACTTGGAACTTAATTATTGACCAATCAACAACACAACCTGCGGTTGGTAATTGTCCACCATATGTAATTTATACTAAAGTTTACGAGTCAACAAATTATACACTAAATGTTTTTGGGTCAACAATTCAAATAAATAATTGTGGTTTTGCATGGGTATTTAATAATCCATCCGGTCTTTGTAGTAATAAAGATGTACGAGGTATTGTAACAGTTCAAATGTATTCAATCACTCCTAGTGGGGCTCAGTGTTGTATAACCATACCTCCTACTTATACTATTGGAACATCTACTGTTCATATGAGGTATAATAAAACATCACCACCAATTCCAATTACACTAACTAATACGTCACTTATTTGTAATCCAAGTGCTCCTTCACCACCGGAAGAAAACACACAATAAAAATGAAACAAAGATAATTATAAACAATGGGATATATTATAAAAGAAAATCAAGGATTATTAATTACAAGATTAACGGATACTGGACGTAAAAAAATTTCTGAAGGTAATTTTAATGTTTCTTATTTTCAAATCGGAGATAGTGAGGTTAATTATAATGCAATTACAAATTATGATATAACTAATTTTCAAATACTTGAACCGTCATATAATGCTCAAAATTCTACAGGGGTTCCTAACTCAACTAAAAATGATGTAAAATATCCTTTTTATTTACAAGGTTCTTCAGGACTAACTTATGGTATTCCATTTATGGCATCTTCGGATGAGTCAGTATTTAATACTGCATCACCTAACGGTTTCTTTGTAACCGCGAGTACGGCATCTACTTGTTTTAGTCCTTATCATACAAGTGCATATACCTATAATTCAGAATATGTTGTAAACTTATCAGGATTAACTGGTAACACTTCAGTTTTAACACTTATTTCTAATCCTTGTCCTGATTCTGTATCAGCAACAACTATTTCTGCGGGAACTCTTGTAACTATTTTTATGAGTGGTGGAAGTTCATGTGGATGTATTGATTCTTGTTATCCTGTATTAACCTACCAAGTTCAGAGTTGGAATTCAGGAACAACACAACTTGTTGTTGATAGATTATTACCTAATTTATCAGGTAATACTGGTCAAGCTAGATTATTTTTCTACCCATCAGGTATGACAGGTTATGATTTACCGACACCTATGAATTATTGGAGTGATAGTGTTATTAATTATGAATCAGTTTGTACACCTGAAGATGGGTTAGTTAAAATTTGGAATATGAATATTCCGTGGTCTGAAAGTCCTGCGGGATTAATTTCCACATTATATAGTCAATATGGTGAATTTGGTTCCAAAGATTATATTAGTACCAAAGAATATTACGGGTATATGTCTTCAAGTGGACAAACAGATACATCAGGTGTTACATATTATAATTCATACGGTGAACAAATATTAGTAACCCCTGAAGAACAAAAAGCAATTTCAATTGTTCACTATACAAACAATACAATAATTAATTTTTATGGTGAGAAATTTGCTTGTGAGGCATATGATACAACAAATCCTGGTGCAACAGGACAAGCAAGGAATTTTACAATTAACCTACCTTGGTTAATGTGGCATAAAAATCCAATAAGTTGTTGTAGTGGAGAAACATTTTGGATTGACCCTCCAGGGTTTGATGGATATGATTTATTAACACCTTATTATATTCAATCAAATGAAAATCTTGATATGAATAATCCGGGTATTAGGTATTTTCATTTATATGATACTCACCCAAATCCTGATGGAAGACCAAGTAGAGTTGGTAAAGTATTTCCTGATGATAAGGTAATTGTTTTTGATGATGAGGAAATTATTGCGGCAATGACTTATGTTGCAAATAGAAACTATACACTACCTGCACCAAAACTTGGATATAGTGCACCTGGACTTTGTAACGATACATCAACTGATGGATTACTTGACAATGATAATCAATGTGTATGGGTAACATATGGTTTTGATAGTCCTTGGACAGGGATGCATTGTAACTATTATCAAAAGATAATTGGGCCTGTTACTGGATGTGGTCTAACTGAACAAAACGTAACAGTTAAATTTGGAAACGAATTTAAATGTATGACAACAGGTACAACACAAGGATTTTCTGCAACTGACTTTTACATTTTAGCACAAACAGGAACAACATCTCAGAATAGACCTAATCCAAACAATTGGGTTAGAATGAACTATTCTACCGCATTATCAGGTGGTTATATCAATCCATCAGGTCTTACGGCAACAACATTTACAATTACACCTACAACTTATGCTAATGGGGCAACATATAATTTAGGTAATCAATTAGAATTACCAACTATTAGTGGTAGTTCGTCAACATTATATTTTGGTGATGAATATTTCTTCTACGGAAATGTTAATACTGATATTCAGGCAACAATTTACGAAATGAGATATCTTATAAATTTACCAAACGCTCAATTTGTAAATTCATCAAATCCTACTTGGACACAAGGTGTTACACCTTATATGTCTGAAATAGGATTATATGACGCTAACAAAAACTTACTTGTATTATCTAAATTCCAATCACCTCAAGTTAGACAAGGTATACAACAAGCAGTTGTTAAGTTAGATTTCTAAATTATTTACAATTAAGTTAATTACTTTAATATTAAATCTAATAACTAATATTAGATATGGCAAAAAGTATAAAAAATTCTCCTAAGATTTTGGGTTTAGACGTTTCAACTAAAACTATTGGTGTTGCGTTATTTGATTTATCTTCAAGAGATTTATTAGAGTTGACACATGTTTCACCACAACCGAAACCTCAACCCGATAATAAGATGGAGGAACTACTTCTTAAGTCTGCAACATTCAGAAAGAAGCTTGAGGAATATAAAGGTGTTGGTGTTGTTAGATGTGTAATTGAAGAACCTTTATTAAATAGTAATAATGCTTATACCATTGGTACTTTATTACGATATAATACATTGATTAGTAAAGAGGTATATGATGTGTTAGGTATTGTCCCTGAATATATCTCAACGTATAATTCAAGAAAAGAGGCTTGGCCTGAATTAGTTAGAAAAAACGAAAAAGGTAAGTTTGTTTTATTTGGTGGTTACCCAAAAGATTGTGATAAGAAGATGATTATATGGGAACTTGTTGCGAAAAGAGAACCACAAATTAATTGGTTATATACAAGAAACAATACTTTAAAGAAAGAGAATTTTGATATGACAGATGCTTATACTGTTGTATTAAGTTATCTAAACGCTAAAAAATAATAAGATTTTTATTTAAAATTTAAGGTGTCATTCGACACCTTTTTTGTTATGTACATAATACTGATACAGTATTTGATATACTATTTTCAACGTAAATTCTATCGTATTTAGCGTCATAAGCAATACCTCTTGGACCGTCACCAACAGTGATTGTTTTAACGACTTCATTAGTGTTAATATCGATTACTGATACATTATCAGTTACTAAATTAGTGACATATAATCTATTACTATTAACATCAAATGCCATACTTTGAGGATTTGTACCAATACCAACTGTAATAGTTGTTCCTGTTGTATTTGTTACTGGATTAATTGTTATTACTTGGTTAGTACCATTTAATACTGTGTATACCGTATTATTTGTTGGAACATATAAACAATATCTTGGTAAAGAACCTGAAGGCATTGTTATAGTTGATGCGGTAATACCTTTTATTGTATCAATAGATACGACGGTATTACTTAAACTATTTGGAACGTATACTTGTAAATTATTTTCATTAAATCCTGGTTGAATTGGTCTAGTACCGGTAGTGTAAGTGTTAACAATTGTACTAACAGGTATTGAACTCACAGTTCCTGCGTTATATTCAGCAACATATAATACCTCATTAACTGTATCATATGTTAAACCATAAGGGCCATTACCAACAGGTATTGTTGATAGAACGGTAAGTGTAAGAGGATTTATAACTGATATTGTATTATCTGCGAAATTAGTAACGTATAGTAATTTACTATCATTACTTAATACCCCACCTCTAGGTTGATTACCAACAGAAATTGTTGATACAATAGAGTAATCATTAATATCGATTACTGAAACATTATTACTTGTTTCGTTAATTACATACATGTATTCATTAACTTCGTCAAATACTATAAAGAATGGACCTGTTCCCACTGATATTGTTTGTATTATGTTTGGACATGATTGAGTGGCAGTTGGTGTTGGTGTTACAGTTGGTGTTGGTGTTGCGGTTGGAATTGGAGAACAAAACTCACAATCAAATAAATTACCACTTTCAATAGATTGAAGAATATTAGTAGGGGAACCTAAAATATCAGAATCGTAAGTTACACAAACAGATTTAAAATCAATTATTGCGCTAAATGTAGAACCTGTATTAAAAGGTATTGTTTCACCGACAACGTATTTGTTAGATGAGTTACAATCTAAAAGTAACTTTGAATATAAACTTGTAAATTTAGATGAAAACGTATCGTATATTACCGAACCACTTACAACAACACCTTTAACTGCATTTGTCGGTGTTACACTTGGTGTTGGTGAAGGACCTGGATAATTGTAGTTTACACCACTAAACGATAATGATTTACCATTACATAAAGGAGTTGGTGTAGGTGTTGTTGTTGGTGTGTTAGTTGGTGTTAACGTTGGTGTTGGTGTCGGAGTTGCTCCTGAAGTTACGTTACAATCAAATACTGCTGTAAAATCAAAAGTGTTACAAGCGTCGGTATTTGATGGGGTAGGTGTTGGACATGACGACCCAAAATAGGTTACATCTAAATCAGGGCAAACGGTATTACTACCTGTTGGCCCAAATAGTTTACATTCACCGTTTACACAAGTTGATAGACACCATCTTGTTTCACCTGTGTTGTAGTATATGTAATAAGGATTTGTATTATCTGGTTTATAAAATACATTTTTACCATTAAACACATCATAGTTGTAATAAGTGCCATCATAATTTGTATAACCACTCAAATTTGTGAATACACAATAACTCGATTGTGGACATGCGGTATATACAGGTGATGGTGTTGGGGTTGATGTTGGAGTTGTTGATAATGTTGGTGTTGGTGTTTCACAAAAAGTTGGTAAAGGTGTTTTAGTAACTGTTGGTGTTGGAGTTGTTGTTGGCGTTATTGATAAAGTTGGTGTTGGTGAACTTGTTACAGTTGCTGTTGGTGTTATTGTTGGTGTAACACTTGGTGTTGGGGTAACCGTTCTTGTTGGTGTATGTGTTGGAGTAATACTTGGTGTTGGGGTGTTAGTTGGTGTTTTTGTTACTGTAGGTGTATTAGTTGGTGTTATACTTGGAGTTGGTGTTATAGTTGCGGTTACTGATGGTGTTGGAGTACTAGTTGATGTTTTGGTTGGTGTTGGGGTTTTAGTTTGTGTTGGAGTATTAGTTGGGGTTTTTGTTACCGTAGGAGTAGGTGTTGGAGTTTTTGTTGGAGTGGGGCTTGGCGCTGGTGTTGATGTAGGTGTTGGTGTTGGACCGGGGACACAAGGATTAACTGTGGTACATGCGGTACAAGATGAATATGATTTTACATCTAAAGATATAATATTGTATATTGGTGTTCCTGTTACAAAACCTGTTGTTATATATTGTGAACAACCTGTGTAAAAATCTGTTACCAAATAATACGAATAACCGGAAGTGAACGTTCCAGCAGAATACGTTGATTGAATTTGGAACGTAGTTCCACTACAACAACCCGAAAATGAATACCAACTTAATGCCAATTTTTTATATACTTGTGCAACCTGTTATTATACACCCATCTGAATCAACGACCTTCATACAATAGTAAGTAAATTTTTCTATTGGAGAAGGAACTGTAAAATCATAAGGTAAATCGCCGCTATCAATACTTGTAATATAATAACAAGGAGAACCACCTGAAAGACATATATAAACATCAAAGGGGGATGCTCCTGAAATAACGTTACTTAGTGTAATTGTTGTTGGCATATGATATAAATATAAAAGGGTTTAAAACTTTGTGAAGTTTGACAACAATAAGTTTTTATCTTATTATTAAGAAAATGGACGAAGACGAAATTTTACTTGAAATTATAAGGGACTTATTTGGTAAAGAGAAACATTATTATGCTTCAAAGGGTCAGATTTCTGTAAATTGTCCTTATTGTGATGATGGAAAAAACAAGGGGAATCTTGAGATTAATATTAATGAACACGTTTATAAATGTTGGGCTTGTTCTGAGTTCAACGGGACACATGGTGTTTTAGGTAAACTAATTGATTTATTTGGGACAAAAAATCAAAAGAAAACTTACGATTTATTTAAACCTGAAGAACACAAATCAAAACATGTTGAATTAAAAAAGTTAAAGTTACCAAAAGAGTTTATTTCTATTAAGGATGCTAACCCACTTCATATTCCACATAGAGAAGTTTTAAAATATATTAAGACACGTGGTATTACTGATGAGATGATTGAAAAGTTTAACATTGGTTTTGCAACTGAAGGTGAATATGGTGGACGAATTATTATGCCGTCATATGGATTAGACGGAGAGATTAATTACTTTATTTCAAGAGCTTGGTTTAAGACAAAGAACAAATATAAAAACCCTGAATACCCAAAGGAAACAATTATATTCAATGAGAAACTAATTGATTGGGAGAAACCTATTTATATCTGTGAAGGCGCCATAGATGGGTACTTTACACCTAACCCTGTTGTTCTATTAGGTAAGGTGCTATCCGATTTATTATTTGAAACAATATATACCAAAGCTAAGTCCGATGTTATTATATGTTTGGACGCTGATGCTTGGAAAGACGCTCAAAAACTTTATAACCAACTAAATGGAGGGAAGTTAAGAGGGAGAGTGAAGATTCTAAAATTACCAAAAGATTCTGACATTGCAGATTTGAAAGGTAAGATAGATGATTATTTTTATGAAATGAGTTATTAAAATGGAATTAAAAGAAATTGCTTTAGAATTACGAGAAATTTTAGAGAACAAAAGAAAAGAGTTGGAGTTAACCTTTATTGAGGATACCCACACGTATTTTATGAAAGATGTTGATGGTGTTGTTAAAAACAATTTCCCATCAGTATCAAAGGTGTTAAAGAAGTTCTACCCTGAGTTCCCAACTGACGAAGCTGCGGAAAAGAAATCAAAAGGTGACCCTGTAATTAAACAACAACTGATTGAGGAATGGGCGGCCGCTGGTGATTATTCTACCAATATGGGTAGTAGGGTTCACTTCTTTTTGGAGAAGAAGTTGATTGAAAGTAGTGGAAGTTATAAAGAAGTTCGTCAACCAATTTTTGATTGTGATGTTACACAGATTCTAAAGGGTGATAGTATGATTACTGCAGGTTCCAAATTTCTAAAACTAATGAAAGAACGTGAAGTTGTTTTGTTGGATACGGAGATTGTTTTGGGTCATCCTGAATTAGGATATACAGGACAACCCGATAAGGTTTGGTTAGTGATAAATAAGAAGAAAGACGGGTTTGGGTTATTGATAACTGACTGGAAGACAAACAAACCTAAAAACTTTGAAAGTAATAACTTTACAAAACCTATGTATAAACCATTCCAAAACCTACCAAATACGGCTCTTGGGCACTATTATGTTCAACTACCTTTATACGGTAAGTTAATCTTAAAAATGTTGGAAGGAACAAAATACGAAAACATGAAATTATATGGATGTATTGTCGTATTATTGCAAGAGGATTCAGAGTTCAAAGAGTTTAGAGTACCACAAGATGTGATAGATACTGTGATGACTATGAATGTAAAGGACTATCTGAATTGACAATCCCACTAAAAAGTTATATATTTAACAACTATGATAAAACTAACATTTAACACAACAGACAAAACAGCGTTTGTTGATTTTGGAAATCAAACGAGTAATAACTATCTTAATGTGTCAACCGTACAAGTAAGGGAAGGTTACTACGAAGTAATGATTAAAATTGATGAGAAATCTAAACCAGTACTTAGAGTACCGATTAATAATACAATAATGTTTATAGAAGAATAATATGGAACTAGAAAAACCAAGAATTAATTTACGAGAAATGGATTTCATCGTTTGTGACAAATGTGGTCATAACGAGTTTAAAGAAGTCACTTACCTAAAACGTGTACCAAAGTTACTAACTGGCTCACCTGATGATACCGTTGTACCATTTCCAACATACGCTTGTTTAGCTTGTGGTAATGTAAATGAAGAGTTAAACCCATTTCATATTGAATCTCCGAAATTAGAACTATGATAAAAAAATTAGTTCATTTTTCTGATTTACACATTAGGTTGTTCAAAGACCACCAATTGTATAAGTCAATTTTAGAAGAGGCGTTTAAACAATGGAAAGATATTGCTCCTGATAGAATTGTATTCACTGGTGACTTGGTTCATAGTAAGAACCAAATGACACCTGAACTTGTTGAGTTCATCGCGTGGGTATTGACCGAGTGTTCAAAGATTGCTAAAACAATCTTAATACCTGGTAACCACGACTTCCTTGAAAACAATATGGAACGATTGGACGCTCTAACACCTGTGGTTGATTCACTTAAAAATGATATGGTGGTTTACTACAAGAACAGAGGTGTGTATCAGGATGATAACATTGATTGGTGTGTGTATTCACTTATGGACCATAACATCCCACCTACAATTGAAAAAACTGATAGAGTTAAGATTGGATTATTTCACGGGCCAGTTCAGGGACTTACAACCAACTTAGGATTTAAGTTTGAGGATGGGTTTGAAACATCAAAGTTTGATGGATGTGACTTGGTATTATGTGGTGATATTCACAAGAGACAAATCTTTGATATACCTGGTGGTAAGAAGGCTTATATGATTGGTTCAACCATTGGACAGAACTATGGTGAAACGGTAACCAAACACGGATATGGAATTTACGATGTTGAAAAGGATGAATACACGACAGTTGATTTATTCAACCCAAAACCTTTCATATCATTTAGAATAAACTCATACGAAGATATTGAAAATGGAACAGAAAAATTCGTTAACTATTGAGTTATCTAAACAGGATGTTGAGGATTTTAACTCGTTCTGTAAGATTAATGAAATAACCGACCCTAATGGTTTTGTTAAATTATGTTTCCGTAAAGGATACTATATTGAAAAATATGGATTACTTAACCAAGGGAACTTACCTGATGTAATTGACAGAGAATTTGAAAAGGAAGTTGTTGTTGAGGATAACTCAAAGATTGAAGAACTACAAAATGAAATTTACATTCTTAAAGGTAAATTGGAAGATAAAAAGGAAGTAGAATGTGGTAAACTACAGGAAACCCTTTTTGAACTAAACAGACAATTAAGTGATAAAAATAACACAATAAAAGAATTAACAAGAAAGGTGAATGAGCTTGAAGATATGACAAAAACTTCTTATGCTTTCTACCTGAAGAATTCAAACTTAACAAATAGAATATGACACAGTTAGTATTATTTATGATTTTAGCCTACGGGTTTTCAACAATTATGGTTTATGGAACCATCTTTAAAGGAATGAGAGATTTTATCAAAGCTTATGGAAACTCCGATTTAATTTTTTCAGACACATTCAATTTTATTTCAGGTATTTTATCCTGTATGATGTGTTGTTCCACTTGGGTAGGATTTTTCGTGGGAGCAGTTTTATTCTCACCTACATATCAATTTTTCGGAACAAGTCCATACATTTCATGGTTCTTTGACGGATTATTCGCGTCAGGTGCGGTATGGGCAATCAACGCTTTCATCGAATGGTTTGAAGTAAACCGACCAGCTAAAATAGATTAATTTAAAAACCAAATAAATATATGCCAAAGTCAAGATTAAGACCAAACCACAAGCAGAAGGTTGCTGCGTGGAAATTAAGAAACATCCATGCTGAAAGACGCTATCAAAGAACAATGTCAGAATTGTTTGAAAAAATGAGACAAGCGGCTTCTGAAAAAACAGAAGGTGAAGAAACAAATGGACCTGTTCAGCCCGCAAATTAATTTCACAAAAGTTAGAATGATAAAAGATTTAGATTTTTCAAAACTTGAGAATCCTTACGTACAAGTAGTATGGGAAGACACACCAGAGAATTTTACACAAGAAAAGTTAAAAAGTGTGAAAGCATACTTTCAAAAAAAGTATTCAACTACAAGCGTAAATGTTATTACCAAGTTAAAGAAAACAGAAGAGGTACAAGACAATGTTGATGTAACTATCAACATTATGGACGAGAACTATCAACACGATTTGATTAAGTCCATCCTTCAATCTAAATCTCAAGAAAACCTTTACGAAGATATACTGAAGATTGACTCGGCGGTAAACAATAAGATGATTGCCGAACAAGATGAGATTGCTTCATTTAAAAAGTGGTATATCAAGAAGATTGAGTTTTCTAACTTTCTATCTTATGGTGAAAACCAACATATAAACTTCGAAAAGTTGGGTGGGATTACTGTGATTGAATCAGACCCACCTAACTTTGGAGGTAAAACTGTGTTGTCTGTGGATTTGTTAATGTTCTTGTTTTTCAATACAACAACAAAAACAAACAAAGCTGAAGAAATATTCAACAGATATTCTGACAAAGATAAAGTATCTGTTCGAGGTGAAATTGTGATTGATGGTGAAGATTATATTATTGTTCGTGAACTTGAACGTAAGAAATCTAAGTCAGGTGAATGGAATGTTAAAACAGAATTAGATTTTTTTAAGAAGTTTCCCGATGGTTCATTGGTTAAATTTACAGGTGAACAACGACGTGAAACTGAAAAGTTCATTAAGACATCCATTGGAAGTTATGAGGACTTCTTGATGACGATATTAACTACTGGTACTAACCTTGAGGACTTGTTGGAGGCAAAACCAACGGCTCGTGGACAAGTCCTATCAAGATTTTTAGGATTAGATTTTCTTAAAAGAAAAGAAGAGACTGGTAAAGAAATCTATTCAGAGTTTTCCAAGTCAATGATTTCAAACATTTACAATACTGAAACATTGAAGAATGAGAACGAAGAACTATTGGTTAAAAACCAAGAGTTTGAAAAGAACATTATAGAAAGTGAAGTTAAGATTGAAGATGTTAAGGGTAGGATTGTTAAAGGACAAGAATATCGTGATAATCTTTTGAAATCAAAGGTTGTTGTTGATAGAGAAATTTCATTACTTAATCCTGACAATACAAAGAAAGAAGTTGAAAACTTTGAACATCAAATCAAACAAAACGTTCAGTTAAGAGATGGTGTTAAGATTGTTGAACCTTCGGAGTTTTATTATGAGAATGAACATGATAAGGTTAAGGAAGAGTATCAGAAAACCTATAAGCAAAAGGTTGAGTTAGATACCAACATATCATCCATTCAAAAGTTAAAGAGTTCGGTAAGTGGTGGTATCAAGTGTGAACACTGTGGTATTGAACTTATGAACGCCGCAATTACCCAATCAAGAATTGCTGAACTTGACGGACTTATCGGGAAAAAAACCCAAATTGAGGGGTTAATGCAAGAATTATCGGACAAAGAACAAGGATTTGTTAAACTTAAAAAGGACTTTGATGAGTATGAAAGAAACAAACTTGTATACGAAAAATACCAAGCGACTATTGAAAACTTTGAATTAAAGAAAGAAAGTTTGTTAGACAAGTTAAAAAGGTATGATGAGCTACAAGATGTTATTAAATCTAACGAACAGATTGAAAGTCAAATTATTAAGGCAAATCTAAGATTAGAAGAATTAAAACGAGAGGAACAACTTGTCCAACAAGAGGTTTCTAATACAAGATTTAAGATAACTAATAACCTTGAAAAGATTAATTCTAACAACAACTTAATCATTAAGATTTCCGAAGAACAACAAAAAGAAGTTAAGTATAAAGTTTATTTAGAGTTGTTTGGTAAGAACGGTATTTCAAAAAGAATTATGAAGAGTATGATGCCTTTGATTAACTCTGAA
>Ga0315906_10002249_pt1 | contig 27445 bp, 18 predicted proteins | sample LakEriMetagenome_4_FD_203526 | JGI IMG/M metagenome (GOLD analysis project Ga0315906, IMG submission 203526) | Freshwater fungal communities from buoy surface, Lake Erie, Ohio, United States - Buoy 2 MA122 | ecosystem: Environmental > Aquatic > Freshwater > Lake > Lake biofilm | place: USA...
GGGCGGGCTGGCCGTCGAGGGCGACCTCTCCGCACCCCTTAGCGGCACCCTCACCTTCGAGGAGCTCTCCGTCGCGAGCGGCGGCCAGCTCCTGCAGCGCGGCTCGACCCTGCTCGTGAACCAGAACCTCGCGACCACCTCGGGCGGAGTCTGCTACCTGCAGGGCGCGATCCTGGCCGAGGCCGTGACGACCGCGGTGGGCGCTCAGAACCGCTGCGCAGGCGACACCGACGTCTTCGCGAACTACACGAACGCGGGCACGACGGTCGTCCAGCGCGGCATCCTCTACATCTACGGGTCGCTCGTGAACACCGGCACGATCACGGGCGAGGTCGACACGAACTTCCTGCCGCCGGCCCCGGGCGACGGCTACTCGATCGGCGGAGACTACGCGGTGTCGGCGGCCTCTTCGCTGATCCTGCCCGATCCGGTCTGGTGGCTGCGCGTGGGCGGCGACCTCGACATCGCGATCGACAGCCCGAGCCGCTTCGTGATGGACGAGGCCACGATCGAGCTGACCGGCCTCGGCGACGCGCCGACGCAGGCGCTCGAGGTCTTCGCACGCGATCTCGGCGCTGTGAACGAGGGCTTCGCGGCCTCGAACTACCTCCTCGGCGCGCTGCGCGTCCGCGCGGGCGCGTCGGTCGGCCTCGTCGACAACCACAACAACGCGACCGGCAAGGGCGGCGAGGCGATCTACACGAACGAGCTGTTCGTGCCCGCGGGCGCGACGCTCGTGACGAACGGCTACCGGATCTACACCCGCGCCGCGACCATCGCCGGCACGGTGTCGAACCCGGCCGACATCATCGTGGTGCCCGGCACACCGCCGTGCCCGGCGGACATCGTCGCCGACGACGTCGTGAACGCGGCAGACCTCGCGCTTCTCCTCACCAACTGGGGTCCGTGCACCGGCTCCTGCACCGCCGACCTCGACGGCAACGGATCGGTGGGCGCCACCGACCTCGCCGCGCTCCTCGCATCCTGGGGTCCGTGCGCGAATTGACGCGTTGAACCGGACGCACGCCCCACACATTCGCTTCTCTCATCTCGCCCACCTCCAGTCACCGACCCACCCGCGGCCCTGCCGCACATCCGAGCAAGCACATGCGCGACCTTCTCAACAAGTCGATCGTCTCCATCATCACGCTCGCCGCTGCAACGGCCGCGCAGGCCCAGACGCTCAACGACCTCTATCCCGAGATCGCGACGGTGCTGGCCGCCGATGGTGCGGCCGCGGACAACCTCGGCGCCGCGGTCGCGCTCGACGGCGACACGCTCGTGATCGGAGCCTCGACCGATGACGTCGGTGCGAATGCCGATCAGGGAAGCGTCCGGGTCTTCGTGCGAAGCGGCACGACGTGGACGCTCCAGGCGACCCTTACGGCAGCCGACGGCGCCGCCAGCGACTTCTTCGGCTCGGCGGTCGCGATCACTGGCGACTGGATCGCGGTCGGGGCGCCGGGAGACGATGTCGGTGCGAACTCGAGCCAGGGAAGCGTTCGGATCTTCTCCCGGTCGGGCACGACGTGGACCGCGGGCGCCACCCTGACCCCGGGCGATGGCGCGGCCTCGGACAACTTCGGTGGCGCGCTCGACTATGAGTACAACACGCTCGTTGTCGGAGTGCGGTCCGACGATGTTGGCGCGAACATTGAACAGGGAAGCGTGCGGGTCTATACGCGGAACGGTGGAACCTGGATTGCCGTCACGCTTCTCGCGCCCGATGGCGCGGCGGGTGACGCGTTCGGTTCTTCCGTCTCCATCTCCGGCGATTCGATCGCGATCGGAGCGCGGTTCGATGACGTCGGCGCAAACGCCTCACAGGGCAGCGCGAGGGTCTTCGTGCGGAGCGGCAGTTCCTGGGTGCAGCAGCAGTCGGTCGTCGCGGCGGACGGCGCCGCCGAGGACGGCTTCGGGATCTCGGTGTCGATCCTCGGAGATACGCTCGCGGTGGGTGCAAGCGGCGACGATGTCGGCGCGAACGCAGACCAGGGCAGCGTGCGCGTGTTCACACGGAGCGGAAGCACGTGGTCCGCGCAGGCGACGCTCTTCCCTGCGGTGAACAGCGCATTCGGCTACTTCGGTGTTTCGGTGGCGCTCGAGAACGATGTGCTTGTCGCGGGCTCGGTAGCGTCTGCTTCGGGCACGCCTCCGGAAAGCGCGGGAAGCGCGTGGGTCTTCGCTCGGAACCAGACGACTTGGACCGAACGCGTTCGGCTGCTCGCATCCGACGCCGCGGGGTCGGACTACTTTGGCGACGCGGTCGCGATCGACGGGGCGACCATCGCGGTCGGCGTGCCGTACGACGACGTGAACAGCAACGTCAACCAAGGCTCCGTCCGGATCTTCGGCATCTACCGCGTCTTCAACGACACGACCAACGTTGCATACCAGAGCCTTGCGGACGCGATCGCCGGCTCGACCGCTGGCGCGCGTCTCATCGTCGGCGCGCCTGCGTTCAACGAGGCGACCGGCATCGTCGACGCCTCGCAGAAGCGCTTCAACTACGTCGCGGTCGAGCCGATCGCGGTCAACGCGAGCACGCTGATGACGGTCGCGACCAACACCGTCTTCGAGAAGTCGCCGGATGTCGCGGCGGGCGGGCTGACCGTCGCGGGCGACCTCTCCGCACCCCTGAGCGGCACCCTCACCTTCGAGGAGCTCTCCGTCGCGAGCGGCGGCCAGCTCCTGCAGCGAGGCGCGACCCTGCTCGTGAACCAGAACCTCGCGACCACCTCGGGCGGCATCTGCTACCTGCAGGGCGCGGTCCTCGCCGAGGCGGTGACGACCGCGGTCGGCGCGCAGAACCGCTGCGCAGGCGACACCGACGTCTTCGCGAACTACACGAACGCGGGCACGACGGTCGTGCAGCGCGGGATCCTCTACATCTACGGATCGCTCGTGAACACCGGCACGATCACGGGCGAAGTCGACACGAACTTCCTCCCGCCGGCGCCGGGCGACGGCTACTCGATCGGCGGGGACTACTCGGTGTCGTCGTCGTCGTCGCTGATCCTGCCCGACCCGGTGTGGTGGCTGCGGGTGGGCGGCGACCTCGACATCGCGATCGACAGCCCGAGCCGCTTCGTGATGGACCAGGCGACGATCGAACTCACCGGCCTCGGCGACGCGCCGACGCAGACGCTCGAGGTGTTCGCGCGCGATCTCGGCCCGGTGAACGAGGGCTTCGCCACCTCGAACTTCCTGCTCGGCGCGCTGCGCATCCGCGGCGGCGCGACGGTCGGTCTCGTCGACAACCACAACAATGCGACCGGCAAGGGCCAGGAGGCGATCTACGTGAACGAACTCGTGGTGCCCGCGGGCGCGACGCTCGTGACGAACGGCTACCGGATCTACACCCGCGCGGCGACCATCGCCGGCACGGTGTCGAACCCGGCCGACATCATCGTGGTGCCCGGCACACCGCCGTGCCCTGCGGACTTCAACGGCGATGGCGTCGTGAACGCGATGGACATCTCGGTGCTGCTTGGCTTCTGGGGCGCGACCAACTCGCCTCCGGCCGACATCAACCGCGACGGCGTCGTCAACGCGCTGGATCTCGCGGCGCTCCTCGCATCCTGGGGTCCGTGCGCACAGTGAACCCGACCATTCGCTGGCGGAACCCCCGCCATCGAGACCCGCCAGAGATTCCGAACGGACGAAATCCGACCCAATGACGCCTACAGCCACATCGATTCTCGCCTCCATCGCCGCGCTCGCCTCAGCCACGCTCTCCCAATCGCAGACGCTCAACGACCTCTGTCCCGAGCTTGCGACGCTCGTCGCGAGCGATGGCGCGGCGTTCGACGGCTTCGGCGGTTCAGTATCGCTGTCTGGCGACACGCTCGCGGTGGGGGTGCCATCCGACGACGTGGGTGCGAACGTGAATCAAGGCAGCGTACGCGTGTTCGTACGCAGTGGCTCGGCATGGACGCTTCAGTCGACTCTGACGGCCGCGGACGGTTCCGCGAGCGATCAGTTCGGCGCCTCGGTATCGCTGTCTGGCGACACGCTCGCGGTCGGCGTGCCGACCGATGCCGTCGGTGCGAACACGAACCAAGGTAGTGTCCGCGTGTTCGTACGCAGCGGGACGGTCTGGACGGCGCAGGCGACGGTGACGGCGAGCGACGGGGCCGCGTATGACGGGTTTGGTCGCTCGGTCTCGCTCTCGGGCGACTGGCTTGCAGTCGGTGTCCAGCAGGACGACGTCGGCGGGGTCGTCGATCAAGGCAGCGTGCGGGTGTTCCTTCGGAGTCTCGCGGCCTGGGGTCCTCAGGCGACGCTGACGGCGAGCGACGGGGCGGCGTCCGATCGGTTTGGCGTCACGGTCTCGCTCGATGGCGACACGCTCGCGGTCGGCGTGCCATACGACGTCGTCGGCGCGAACGGTAGCCAGGGTAGCGTGCGGGTGTTCACTCGTGGCTCGGCAGGCTGGACGGCGCAGGCGACGCTGACGGCGAGCGATGGCGCTTCCGCCGACCTGTTTGGCCACTCGGTCTCGCTCTCAGGCGGCGTGCTCGCGGTTGGTGCGCCCTACGACGATGTTGGCGGGATCGCCGAGCAGGGCAGCGTGCGGATGTTCGCTCGAAGCGGGGGCGTTTGGAATCCGCAGCAGACGCTGACGGCGAGCGATGGGGCGACGGCCGATCTGTTCGGCGATGCCGTCTCGCTGTCTGGCGACACGCTCGCGGTCGGTGCGCGGAACGACGCCGTCGGTGCGAACCTCAACCAGGGAGCCGTAAGCATTTTCGTTCGGAATGACACGGCATGGACGGCGAAGGCGACGCTGACGGCGAGCAATGGGATTGCGTTCCAGGATTTCGGCGCGGCGGTCTCGCTCTCGCCCGACACGCTTGCGGTCGGTGTACCGGGCGACGACATTGGCGCGAACCAGAATCAAGGCGGAGTTGAGATTTTCGGAAGCTACCGCGTCTTCAACGACACGACGAACGTCGGCTATTCGAGCCTCGCCTCCGCGATCGCCGGCTCGTCCGCCGGCGCGCGGCTTCTCGTCGGCGCACCCGCGTTCAACGAAGCGACCGGCATCGTCGACGCCTCGCAGAAGCGCTTCAACTACGTCGCGGTCGAGCCGATCGCGGTCAACGCGAGCACGCTGATGACGGTCGCGACCAACACCGTCTTCGAGAAGTCGCCCGATGTCGCGGCGGGCGGGCTGACGGTTGCGGGCGACCTCTCTGCGCCTCCCGCGGGTACCCTCACCTTCGAGCAGCTCTCCGTCGCGAGCGGCGGCCAGTTCCTGCAGCGCGGGTCGACGGTACTTGTGAACCAGAACCTCGCGACCACCTCGGGCGGCATCTGCTACCTGCAGGGCGCGATCCTCGCCGAGGCGGTCACGACGGCGGTCGGCGCGCAGAACCGCTGCGCAGGCGACACCGACGTCTTCGCGAACTACACGAACGCGGGCACGACGGTGGTCCAGCGCGGGATCCTCTACATCTACGGATCGCTCGTGAACACCGGCACGATCACGGGCGAGGTCGACACGAACTTCCTGCCGCCGGCGCCGGGCGACGGCTACTCGATCGGCGGGGACTACTCGGTGTCGGCGAGCTCGTCGCTGATCCTGCCCGACCCGGTCTGGTGGCTGCGCGTGGGCGGCGACCTCGACATCGCGATCGACAGCCCGAGCCGCTTCGTGATGGACGAGGCCACGATCGAACTCACCGGCCTCGGCGATGCGCCGTCGCAGACGCTCGAGGTGTTCGCGCGCGACTTTGGAGCGGTGAACGAGGGCTTCGCGAGCTCGAACTACCTGCTCGGCGCGCTGCGGATCCGAGCGGGCGCATCGGTCGGCCTCGTCGACAACCACAACAACGCGACCGGCAAGGGTCAGGAGGCGATCTACACGAACGAGCTGTTCGTGCCCGCCGGCGCGACGCTCGTGACGAACGGCTACCGGATCTACACGCGCGCCGCGACCATCGCCGGCACGGTGTCGGATCCGGCGGACATCGTCGTGGTGCCCGGCACGCCGCCGTGCCCGGCGGACATCTACACCGACGGAGTCGTCAACGCCGCGGACCTCAGCGCGCTGCTTGTCGCGTGGGGTCCGTGCGCTGGCTCGTGCACGGCCGACCTCGACGGGAACGGATCGGTGGGCGCCACCGACCTCGCCGCCCTCCTCGTCTCCTGGGGCGCCTGCGCGAACTGAGTGCGAGGACGCGCGACATCGCCAAAACGCGAAGACGGAAGGCCTCGGCCTTCCGTCTTGCGTTCCATCAGTCGGGCATGCGGGATTTGAACCCAGGGCGGCCTCGGTTTTCGTTGGGAAGTGACGGGTCGGAGCGGTGGCATCCGCGTCGCGGATCGGTCGTGGTGCGGTCGAAGGGCACGCCGATCGCACCAAATCTTGAAGCGATGACGCGCGAACGACCATCGAGTTCGCAGGCAACGGACTCCAGCTGGTTCCCGAGACCTCGTGGGTGTGGTCTCCTGCGCTTCGCTGGCTTCACGGTGCTCTTCGGATCGCTCGCGTGGCGAGGTGCCGCCGGATCCGTCCGGGTTTGCAAGCCGCGCGCTTGAAATCCGCGCGCTCTACAAGACTGGCACCGGCAGAGACTCGCCAGAAGCTCGTGGACACGGAGCCGGTCGCTCGACAGGCAGCGGTTCCAATCCGATCGGAACGATTCCGCCGCCTGGGGGTCTCCGCGGTCCGAATGCTGTTCGGATTGTCCCGTCTCTGCGGGCAGGATCTTGGGATCCCATCGGAATTCGCGTGAATCACCCCTCCCATGTGCTAGGTTCGTCCCTCGATGCCGAGCCTCAAACTCAAGGTCCTCGTCGCCACCGTGTTCTCGCTCTTGCTGCACTCGGTTGCCGCGGCGCAAGCCGGTTGTTCCACCGATATCAACGGCGATGGTGTCGTGAGCGGATTCGATCTCGCTGCACTCCTCTCGGCATGGGGCAGTTGCCCGGGATGTCCGAGTGATGTTTCGGGTGACGGAGTTGTCAACGGCGTCGATCTTTCGTATGTACTCACGGCGTGGGGAACGACCTGCTCGCCGATTGTCGCGGCGGTCACGCCAGCGGTGGGCCCGACCGCTGGCGGCACGACGGTGACGATCAATGGAGCCCGGCTCGGCCATCCGACAGGAGTGTCGTTCGGTGGAACTGCGGCGACGATCGTGGCATCGACAGGCGAATCTGTCACGGTGATCGCGCCCGCGCGCCCCGCCGGCATCGTGGGCGTGACCGTCACCACGCTGGGCGGTTCGGCGACCATTCCATCCGCGTTCACCTACTACGCCGCTCCACGCGTGAACTACGTGTATCCCACGGCTGGCCCGTTGCAAGGCGGGACGGTGCTCACGCTTTCCGGCGCGGGCTTTGGGCCGAGCGTGGGCAATCCGCCGGTCAGCGTTACGGTGGGAGGGGTGGCGGCCACCAATGTTCAAGTCGCGAACTCCGTCACGCTGACGGCGGTCGCTCCCGCCAACTCGGCGGGTCCGAAGTCGATCATCGTGACCACGCCGGGCGGCAGCGCGACGCTGCCCAACTCGTACACGTACGTCGCAGCGCCGACCATCGCCTCGATCACCCCGGCGAGCGGGCCCGTCGCGGGAGGTTCGCTCATCACCATCACGGGGTCGTCTTTCTACGGTCCGGTTTCAGTGAACGTCGGCGGAAGCGCCGCCACCGCGGTCACGTTGGTCAGTCCAACGACGATCACGGCGGTGACGCCCGCCAGCACGCTTGGTCCCAAGTCGGTCACCGTCACGACGCCTTCGGGTTCGGTGGCGATTCCGCTCGCGTTCACCTACTCGAGCTACACCGTACTCGAGTTCATGCCAGACCCTGCGGTGGTGTACAGCTCTGCGCTGCGCAGCGCCATCATCGCGACCGGGCTGCCGTGGCGCGTGCGCGACAACGCGTCGCAGATCGAGATGCTTCTCGTGCCACCCGGCACGTTTTCCATGGGATGCTCGGCGTTCACCGGAACTTCGTGCCTACTCGACGAGTTGCCGATCCATCAGGTCACGCTTACGAACGCGTTCTATCTCGGGCGCTACGAGGTCACGCAGGCGCAGTGGCTCGCGAGGATGTCGTCGAATCCATCCGAGTTTCAAGGCGTCGCCTATCCCGATGCCGCGAACCGTCCCGTCGAGCGCGTGAGGTACTTCGACATCCAGAACTACATGTCCGCCACGGGACTGCGGCTTCCCACGGAGGCGGAGTGGGAGTACGCATGTCGTGCGGGAACGACGACCGCACTGCACGGTTCCGCGGTGTTTCCCAATGGAAACGGTTCGAACAACGGGTCGCTGGTCGGCGAAATCGCATGGTGGTCGGGAAACAATGGAGCGAACGGAACGCCGCAATGGGGCACGAAGGCGGTTGGACAGCTGCCTGCGAATAGCCTCGGCTTCCATGACATGCTCGGCAATGTGTGGGAGTTCGTATTCGACATTCCGACGGCCTATCCCTCGGCGCCGCAGACGAATCCTTCGGCCGCACCGGGACAGGGCACGCCACCGATCTACGACCGTCTCCTGCGGGGCGGGGGCTGGGGCTCGTTCGCAAGCGAATGTCGCGTCTCGAGGCGCAACCAGGCGCTTCAACTTCACCTCGCCAACGACGCTGGGTTCCGGGTCGCGCGGAATCCGTAACCCCGATGCGGCCAGGCCGGTTGAAAACGGAAGAAACGGAAGGCGAGGCCTTCCGTTTCTTCCTTTCAGTCGGGCATGCGGGATTTGAACCCACGACCTTTTGACCCCCAGTCAAACGCGCTACCAAGCTGCGCTAATGCCCGAGTTGGGGAGGACAGGATAGCAGGGAGCCGCGGGAAACGCACGGGCTTCGCCGATGCGCCGAAGCGCAGTTCTCGGCCCGCGCGCGCGGTCAGGCCAGCCCCGGTCCGAGGCGCCCCGTCGCCTCGCGCAGGCGCACGGCGCGCTCCGCCTCGTCGGCGAGGCGCGCGCCGACAAGCGTCTCCTCGTCGACGACCATGTGCGCGCCCGCGCGCTCGAGCTCCGGGTGCACGAGGTGGTAGCGCGCGCGCGCGACGACCGTCGCGTTCGGCGCGATCGAGCGCGCGAGCGCCGTCACGTGCGCGACCGCGCCGGCATCGGACATGCTCAGGACGATCGCGCTCGCTTCGGCCGCGCCCGCATGCTCGAGCACCTCGCGACGGCCGGCGTCGCCGATCTCGGCCATCGCGCCGCGCGCGATCGCGCGCTCGCGCATCGCCGGATTCGAGTCGATCACGACCGTGCGGCGGCGCATCGACTCGTGCATGCGGTCGAGCATCGTCTGCCCGGCGGGTCCGAAGCCGACGAGGATGATCGCCGGCACCGCGTTGCGGTCGTCGCCGCCGCCGTGGCCCGCACCTTCCCCTGCCTTTCCCGCGCGCGCGGGCGCCGCGCGCCTTCGATCGAACGGCCCCGCGATCCGCGCCGCGACCGACACCATGAGCGGCGCGAGCGCGAGGCTCGCGACCGTCACGGTCACGACGAGCCGGAAGGTCTCCTCGTTCAGGAACCCGTCGTCCCGCGCGCTTTCCGCCACGATGAAGCTGAACTCGCCGATCTGCGCGAGCGCGGCGCCCGCCGCGAGGGCGGTCGCGCCCGAGATGCCGACGATCCGCATCGCGCCCGCGGCGAGCAGCGCCTTGCCGACGATCACGATCGCGAGCGTCGCGAGAACGAGCGGCGCGTTGCGCGCGGCCCACGCCGGGTCGCCGGCGAGGCCGATCGCCGCGAAGAAGAGGGTCAGCAGGATGATGTGGAGCGGCGCCACGTCGGCGCGGATCTGCGCCGCGAACGGCGATCCCCCGAGCAGCACGCCCGCGACGAACGCGCCGAGCGCGGGCGGAAGCTGCGCCGACTCGGCGCCGATCGCGCTGCCGATCGCGCACACGAGCGCGAAGACGATCGCGAGATCGCGGTTCCGCACCATCGCCTGCGCGCCGAGCACCCGGGGAATCACGAAGCGCACGAGAAGCACGAAGCTCGCGACGAGGAGCCCGGCGTAGAGCGCCGCGCGCACCGCCGCGTCGACGAGCGCGCCGCCGCCGCCCTCCGTTCCCGCGAACGAGAGCGCGAGCACGATCGGGACGACCGAGATGTCCTGGACGAGCAGCACGCCGATCGCGTTGCGCCCGTGCGCCGTGTCGATCGTGCGCGTGTCGATCAGGAGCCGCGCCACCACCGCGGTGCTCGAGAGGGCGAGCACCGCACCGAGCGCGAACGACGCCCCGTGGCCGAGGCCGGTCGCGGCCGCGATCGCGTAGCCCGCGGCCACCGTGACCACGACCTGCAGCACGCCGGCGGCGAAGGCGCGGCGCCCGAGTTGCTTGAGCCGTCGCACGCTGAAGTCGGTGCCGATCGTGAAGAGAAGGAGCGACGCGCCGAGTTCGGCGAGGTAGTCGACTCGGTCGCTCGGGTTGACCCAGCCGAGGACGTTCGGACCGACCAGCGTCCCCGCCACGAGGTAGCCGAGGATCGCGCTCAGCCGCAGCCGCTCCGCGAGCATGCCGAGCGCGAGCGCCGCGGCAAGCAGGATCAGGATGTCGACCACGGTCTCGTGCATGGCGCCCCCGGACGGCCGGAGCGTAGCGCAACGACAGGCCGGTCACCCGTTCGCGCCGCGCTTCCGCTAGTTTCCGCAGCGATGACCAGCGCCGCCACCATCCTCGGAGCGATCCTCACGATGTCGACCCACTCCGGCTCCGTTCCGCCGCCCGCACCGATCGGCCCGCTGCCGCATCCGCGCCAGCTCGCATGGCACGACCTCGAGTTCACAGGCTTTATCCATTTCGGCCCGAACACCTTCACCGACAAGGAATGGGGCCACGGCGACGAGCCGGCCGAGGTCTTCGATCCGACCGCGCTCGACTGCCGCCAGTGGGTGAAGGTGATGAAGGACGCGGGCATGAAGGGCGTCGTCATCACCGCGAAGCACCACGACGGCTTCTGCAACTGGCCGACGAAGCTCAGCGCGCACTCGGTCGCGTCGAGCCCGTGGAAGGGCGGCAAGGGCGACGTGCTGCGCGAGCTCTCCGACGCCTGCCGCGAGGGCGGCCTGAAGTTCGGCGTGTACCTCTCGCCGTGGGACCGCAACAACCCGAAGTACGGCAGCGGCGAGGAGTACAACGAGTACTTCCGGCAGCAGCTCCGCGAGGTGCTGACGCAGTACGGCCCGGTCTTCGAGGTGTGGTTCGACGGCGCGTGCGGCGAAGGCCCGAACGGCAAGCGCCAGGTGTACGACTTCCCGAGCTTCCGCGCGGTCGTGCGCGAGCTGCAGCCCGACGCGGTGATGTTCAGCGACGTCGGCCCCGACATCCGCTGGGTCGGCAACGAGCAGGGCTGGGCGGGCGAGACCTGCTGGGCGATGCTGAAGGCCGAGGGCCACGGGATCGGCAACGACAACCCGCCGAGCACGAAGTCGCTCAACGAAGGCGACGAGCACGGCGAGTCGTGGATCCCGGCCGAATGCGACGTCTCGATCCGTCCGGGCTGGTTCTACCACGCGCACGAGGACGACAAGGTGAAGTCGCCGAAGCAGCTCTTCGACCTCTGGGAGCGCAGCGTCGGACACAACTCGAACTTCCACCTGAACTTCCCGGTCGATCGCCGCGGGCTGATCCATGAGAACGACGTGAAGTCGGTGCTCGGCCTGCGCCGGCTGGTCGACGCCGCGTACGGGCCCGGCACCGATCTCGCGCGCGGGCGCCCGACCGCCGCCGACGACATCCGCGGCTTCGAGCCGCGCGGCGCGAACGAGCCGCTGCGCGACGAGCCGTTCGGCAGCGACAAGGCGGTCGACGGCGACCCGAAGACCTACTGGGCGACCACCGACGGCGCCTCGAGCGCGTCGATCGAGGTCGAGCTCGATGCGGCGAAGGCGTTCGACCGCGTCGTGCTGCGCGAGCCGACCTCGCTCGGCCAGCGCGTGCGCAAGTTCCGCATCAGCGTCCCTGCGACCCCGAGCAACAACCACCGCGACTGGACGGTCCTCGCCGAGGGCACGACCATCGGTCGCAAGCGGATCGTGCGCGTGCCCGAGACGAAGGCGACCCACGTTCGCATCGAGATCCTCGACAGCCGCGCGTGCCCGTGCCTGAGCGACATCTCCGTGCACCACGCCGCCCCGGCGCTCGCGAAGGAGTAGGGGGTCGGGGGCGTCGGCCTCCGGCTGAGGGTCTGGAAGTTCGATGTGTCGACTCGGCTGGTCGCCGCCGCCGAAGGCGGCGGGTGCCCATTCCGAGAGCAATGGGTCGCCCAGTCGAACGATCCCGAGTGGGCCGCGGCGGGAAGCGCCGTCATGGTCGTCCGTTTCCCGTCGACCTTCGTCCGACGGCATCGAGCCGAGATCGTTGGATCTTGCGACCCATGTTTGAGCGCTCGCCGCTGGGGCGGCTCGCTGTGGTGCTACGGGCGACGGCATCGTGCCGAGATCGTTGGATCTTGCGACCCATGTTTGAGCGCTCGCCGCTGGGGCGGCTCGCTGTGGTGCTACGGGCGGAGGCATCGTGCCGAGATTGTTGTATCGGCGACCCATTGCTCCGGGAATGGGCACCCGATGTTCCTTCGGAACATCGGCGTAGGTCGTGATCGTGACGGTCCGTCGTCGGCCTTCGGCCGGCGGTCTGGAAGTTCGGCGTGTCGTCTCGGCTGGTCGCCGCCGAGGAACGTTGTGGAAGTTCGGCGTGTCGACTCGGCTGGTCGCCGCCGCCGAAGGCGGCGGGTGCCCATTCCGAGAGCAATGGGTCGCCCAGTCGAACGATCCCGAGTGGGCCGCGGCGCGGAGCGCCGGTTCGGCCGTCCGTTCCCGTCGGCCTTCGGGCGACGGCATCGAGCCGAGATTGTTGTATCGGCGACCCATTGCTCCGGGAATGGGCACCCGATGTTCCTTCGGAACATCGGCGTCGGTCGTGATCGTGACGGTCCGTCGTCGGCCTTCGCTCTTCGGTCCGGAAGCTCGGCGCGTCGTCTCGACTCGCCCCGACCCGATCCGCATCCTTGTCGCGCTTGCGGAGATTCGAACATCGGACCGCAGGTCCGATGTCCGTAATCTCGAAGACGCGGCGCCTTTCGGGCGCCGCGGCTTCAACTCTCGCGGCCTCGCCGCGAGAGTTACCCCTGGACGCGAGAAACGCCTCGTGCCCCACGGCCGAAGGCCGTGTGCCACGCGTCGTCTCGACTCGCCCCGACCCGATCCGCATCCTTGTCGCGCTTGTGGAGATTCGAACATCGGACCGCAGGTCCGATGTCCGTAATCTCGAAGACGCGGCGCCTTTCGGGCGCCGCGGCTTCAACTCTCGCGGCCTCGCCGCGAGAGTTTCCCCTGGACGCGAGAAACGCCTCGTGCCCCACGGCCGAAGGCCGTGTGCCACGAGGCGTTTCGAAGCGGACAGGGGGAGATTCGAACTCCCGATACGGGGAAACCCGTATACAGCATTTCCAATGCTGCTCCTTCAACCGCTCGGACACCTGTCCAGGTGCTGAGGGCGGATAGTGTAGCGAGAGCCATGACCGCAGCGAAGCCGAAGAACCCGCCGGAAAAGGGCCGGAAGCGCGCCGTGAAGGTCTCGAAGGCCATGAAGGCCGCGCAGGCGTCGACGCGGCCTGCGGCCGAGAAGCCCGACACGCCCGACACGGCCGACCCCTTCGCGCGCCTCGCCGCGATCTCGCGCCGCCTCGACCGCGCGCTCGCCAGACAGCGGTTCGCGCCGCCCGTCGCGCATGTCTACGCGCCGCTCGCCTACGCGCGCGAGCCGCACGAGCGCTACCTCGCGCTCGCGCGCACGGGCATCGACGCGCTTCTTCTCGGCATGAACCCGGGGCCATTCGGCATGGCGCAGACCGGCGTCCCGTTCGGCGAGATCGCCGCGGTCCGCGGCTACCTCGGGATCGACGGCCGCGTGCGCGCGCCGCGCGACACCCACCCGAAGCGGCCGGTCGAGGGCTTCGCCTGCACGCGCAGCGAGGTCAGCGGCGAGCGCTTCTGGGGGCTCTTTGCCCGCGAGTTCCCCGCGCGCGACGACTGCTTCCGCCGGATCTTCGTGTGGAACTACTGCCCGCTCGCCTTCGTCGCCGCGGGCGGCGCCAACATCACGCCCGACAAGTTGCCGCGCGCCGAACGCGACGCGCTCGACGCGCCCTGCGCCGCCGCCTTGCGCGCGGTGGTCGAACTGCTGCGGCCGCGGCTCGTCGTGGGCGTCGGCGCCTTCGCGCGCGAGGCGGCCGAGCGCGCGCTTGCCGGCGCCTCGCCCGCGCCCGCGTTCGGCCAGATCCTCCATCCGTCGCCCGCGAGTCCGGCGGCGAACCGCGGCTGGGCGCCGATCGCGCGCGCGGAACTCGTCCGGCTCGGCGTCCTGCCGAAGTAGGATGGCCGCATGGCCGATGCCCCTTCGGACGACCGTCCGCTTGACCGCCGCACGCTCCTCGCGATCGCGGTCGCCGCGCTCGGCTACTTCGTCGACCTGTTCGATCTCGTCCTCTTCTCGATCCTGCGCATCCCGAGCCTGAAGGCGCTCGGAATCACGGATCCGGATCAACTCACCGCGGTCGGCAAGCGGCTCCTCGACATCCAGCTCGTCGGCATGCTGCTCGGCGGCCTCGCGTTCGGCATGCTCGGCGACCGGCTCGGGCGGCTGAAGACGCTGTTTGGCTCGATCCTGCTCTACTCGGTCGCCAACATCCTGAACGCGTTCGTCACCGACGTCTGGCAGTACGAGGCGCTGCGCTTCGTCGCCGGATTCGGCCTCGCGGGCGAACTCGGCGCGGGCATCACGCTCGTGGCCGAGCTCCTCCCGACGAAGCGCCGCGGCATCGGCACCACGATCGTCGCCGCGGTCGGTCTCCTCGGCGCGGTCGCGGCCGGCGTCGTCGCCACCTACGTCCCGTGGAACTGGTGCTACCTGATCGGCGGCGCGATGGGACTCGCGCTCCTCGCGATGCGCGTCGGCGTCGCGGAAAGCGGCCTCTTCGAGCGCGCGCGCTCGACGCACGTCCATGTCGCGCGCGGCAACCCGCTGCAGCTGCTCTGGCCGCCGCGCCGGTTCGCGCGCTTCGCGCTCGTCGTGCTCTCGGCGATGCCGATCTGGTTCGTCGGCGGCGTGATGTTCGTCTTCGCGCCCGAGATCGGCCGCGCGATGGGGATCGCCGAGCCGATTCTCCCGGCGAAGGTGATCTTCTGGGCGTACCTCGGCGTCGTGGTCGGCGACGTCGCGAGCGGCGCGTTCTCGCAGCTGATCCACAGCCGCACGCGCACGATGGTCGCGTTTCTCGCGCTCCTCGCGGCGTCGCTCGCGCTCTTCTTCACGTTCGCGCCGCGCGGAGCCGCGCACTTCTACGGCATGATGGCGCTCGTCGGCGCCGCGACCGGCTACTGGGCGATCTTCGTGACGACCGCGAGCGAGCAGTTCGGCACCAACCTGCGCGCGACCGCCGCGACGAGCGCGCCGAACTTCGTCCGCGCGATGGCGGTGCCGATCACGACCATCTGGCTCGCGATGAAGGGCACGCCCGCCGCGCCCGGCCTCGACGTCGTGACCGCGACCTGGACACTCGGCATCTGCTGCATCGCGATCGGCATCCTCGCGACGCTCGCGCTCGACGAGACCTTCCACCGAGACCTCGACTACCTCGAGCACTGAGGAGCATCGCGTGAAGTTCCCGACCCACATCCTCCTCGCGGCCGCCACGATCGCGGGCGCCGCCTCCGCCTCCGCCACCGAGTCCGTCGACCCCGTGCGCGCGGCGCGTCTGCCCTCGGCGGCGGCGCTCGCCTCGCATCACGAGCTCCTCGCGAGCGAGCCGCACGTCGCGGGCACGCCCGGCGACGCGCGCATGATCGAGCGTCTCGCCGCGCAGTTTCGCGCGATGGGCGAGGGCATCGAGGGCTGGGAGGTCGAGGTCCACGAGTTCTTCCCGCTGCTCGCGCGGCCGGTGAAGGCGAAGCTCGAGATCGTCGGGCTCGACGAGGCGGCGACCGCGCCCGGTGCGCGCCGCGGCGTCCTCTCGCTCGGCGTCGTCGAGCCGAACCTCGCGATCGATCCGGCCACCGCGCACCCCGACCTCGACATCGCGTGGAACGCCTACAGCGCCTCCGGCACGATCGAGAGCGAGGTCGTCTATGCGAACTACGGCCGGCGCGAGGACTTCCTGAAGCTGAAGGAGCTCGGCATCGCGACGCGCGGCAAGATCGCGCTCGCGCGCTACGGCGGCAACTACCGCGGCTACAAGGCGAAGTTCGCCGAGGAAGCCGGCTGCGCGGGCCTCGTGATCTTCACCGATCCGGCCGACAGCGGCTTCACGCGCGGCAAGACATGGCCCGACGGCGGCGGTTGGGCGAACGCCGAGTGCATCCAGCGCGGCTCGCTCTCGACGCTCGGCTATTCGGGTGACCCGCTCACGCCCTTCCGCGAGGCGACGAAGGAGGCCGCGCGGCTCGACCCGGACGCGATCGCGCTTCCGCGCATCCCGGTGCAGCCGATCGGCTACGGCGCCGCGCAGCAGATCCTCGTGCGCATGAAGGGCGCGGAGGCGCCGAAGGAGTGGAGGGGCGGCCTTCCCTGCCCGTATCCGCTCGAGGGCGGGCCGCTCCGCCTGCGGCTCGAGGTCGAGCAGCGCCGCGAGATCGCGCGCACTGCGAACGTGATCGCGCGGCTGCGCGGCGCGACGCTGCCCGACGAGGAGATCGTCGTCGGCGCGCATCACGACGCGTGGTGCTTCGGCGCGGCCGATCCGCTCGCCGGCACGATCTGCATGCTCGAGAGCGCGCGCAACTTCGCCGCGCTCGCCCGCGAGGGCGTGCGTCCGGACCGCACGCTCGTCTTCGCGGCGTGGGGCGCCGAGGAGTACGGCATCATCGGGTCGAGCGAGTTCGTCGAGCGCGACGCCGACGGCCTCGCGCGCCGTGCGGTCGCCTACATCAACCTCGACATGGCCGCGATGGGCCTGCGCCCGGGCGCGTCGGTGTCGCCGACGCTGCGCGCGGCGGTCGCGCAGGCGCTCGCGAACGCGCCCGGCGTCGACGAAGGCACGACCGCGCTCGAGATCTGGGGCAAGTCCGCGGCGGGCGCGCCGAGCTTCGGCGATCTCGGCGGCGGCAGCGACCATGTGGGCTTCTGGTGCCACGCCGGGATTCCGTCGATCGCGCTGTCGGCCGGCGGAAGCGAAGGCACGAGCTACCACTCGAACTACGACACGGTCGCCTGGTACCGCGCGACCGTCGGCGACGACTACCGCGCCGCGCGGCTCGTGACCGGCATCGTGAACGCCGTCGTCGCGCGGCTCGGCGAGCGCGACGAGCACACGGTCTCGCCGAAGGCGCTCGTCGCCGACTGCCTGCGCCAGTGCGAGTCGCTGCGCGCCCTTGCCACGCAGAAGGGGCTCGCGGCCGACGCGCTCGCGCGGGTCGACGCGGCCTTCGCAGCGCTCGCACCGCTCGCCGACGAAGCCGAGGCCCGGCTCGCCGCGACCCCGCGCGAGGGCGACCGCGCCGCGCTGCGAGGGCTCGTCCGCGCGTGGTTCTCCTCCGACGGCCTGCCCGGGCGGCCGTGGTTCCGGAACCTCTACGCCGCGACCGACCGCCACTCGGGCTACGGCTCGAGCGTCTGGCCGGCGCTCCGCGAAGCGATCGAGGACGGCGATGCTGCCGCCCTCGCCGCCGCCGAAGCGCGCTATCTCTCGGTGGCGGCGGAACTTCGGCGCGGGCTCGACGCGCTGCGCCGCCCGTAGGGCGCGCCGAGCCGCTGCATTTTCGGACGCGCGCGCCGGCAGTCCGCCGCCACCGCGCCCCGCGTCCGCGAAACGGACGATTCTCGCTTCGCAACCGAACTCGTCGTGGAAATGCCTCTTCCCGGGCCTATCTTCCGAATATTGCGCACCGCGCGGCGTTCCTCGGAGTCCAGACCGAGGCTGATCCGTGCGGGCGCGGTTGCCGATCGAACCGATCGGGACGGATGGCCCAAGCGACTCGATAGAGGAATCATGACGAAGACCCTTCTCAGCAGTACGTCACTCGCCGCCTTCGCGCTCGTCGCCGGCCTCGCCGCGACCTCGGGAGCCGAGGCCCAGAACGTCCGCACCAAGCGGATCGTCTCGACAGGCCTGACCTTCCCGACCTACGTCACCCACGCGCCTGGCGACACCAGCCGACTCTTCGTGCTCGAGAAGGCCGGCCGCATCCGCATCGTCGACATCTCGGGCGCGACGCCCACGCTTCTTCCGACCTCGTTCCTCAACATCGATCCGATCGTCACCGGCGGTGCGTCGACGAGCGACGAGCAGGGCCTGCTCGGCCTCGCCTTCGATCCGAATTACGCGACGAACGGCCAGTTCTACGTCTACTACACCGGCACGGGCACCAACAACCTCGCCCGCTATACGGTCAGCGCGAAGGATCCCAACGTCGCGAACGCGACCGGCGTCGTGATGATGACCTGGAGCGATCCGTACACGAACCACAACGGCGGCTGGATCGACTTCGGCCCCGACGGCAACCTGTACATCGCGGTCGGCGACGGCGGCAGCGCCAACGATCCGGGCAACGTCGCGCAGAACCTGACCTCGCGCCTCGGCAAGATGCACCGCATCAAGCCGTCGGTGGGCGGAGCCGCGCCGTACTACACGATTCCCGCCGGAAATCCCTACGCGGGCGGCGCCACCACCGCCGACGACACCGTGTGGGCCTACGGCCTCCGCAATCCGTGGCGCTGCTCGTTCGACGCGCAGACCGGCGACCTCTGGATCGCGGACGTCGGCCAGAACGCCGTCGAGGAGATCGACTTCCAGGTCGCGGGTGCGACCGGCGGCCGCAACTACGGCTGGCGCTGCACCGAGGGCACCTCGAACACCGGCCTCACCGGCTGCACCTTCGGGTCGCCGTCGCTCACCGCGCCGATCCACACCTACACGCACGTCTCGGGCACGACCGGCGGCTACTCGATCTCGGGCGGCTACGTCTACCGCGGCTGCCGCATGCCGACCCTGCAGGGCACCTACTTCTTCGCCGACTACGTGAGCGGCAACATCTGGAGCTTCCGCTACAACTCGGCGACGAACACCAAGACCGAGTTCACCCTGCGCAACACGCAGATCACCCCGTCGCTCGAGGGCGCGGTCGTGAACCAGATCGTGAGCTTCGGCGAGGACGCCAACGGCGAGATGTACGTCGTCGACCACGGCGGGCAGATCTACAAGATCGTTCCGACCGACGGCGACGGCTCCTGCGCGCCGCCGTGCGCGCCGGCCGACCTCAACTGCGACGGCGTCGTCAACGCGACCGATCTCGCGGAGCTCCTCGGCAACTGGGGCAACGCGGGCGTCGGCGACATCGACGGCAACGGCGTGGTCAACTCGGTCGACCTCGCCGAGATCCTGAACGCCTGGAGCTGATTTCAGCCGTTCCGAGAAACGAATCACGGCGCAGGGCCCTCCGGGGCCCTGCGCTGCTTTTCCCTGCGCTACCTTGCCGTCCGGGAAACCGCGCGGCTCGGCACGCCTCGGCTGCAGCCCCGGAGACGGTCGGGCGGAACACTGTGGGCGCCGCGCGCGTCGGGAGACGCCGCTCCGCTCGGAATCGACTCATCATGCACACCACGCTTCTTCTCGCGACGATCCTCGCTTCCTCACTCGCCTCCGCACCGCAGGCTGCCCGCCCCGCGGTTCCCGGCGCGCCCGGCCAGCAGCAGCAGCAGCAGGTGCCGTCGCCGATCACGGTCGCGCCGCCGCTGCTCGACCTCGGCGCGGTCGCGCCCGGTTCGACGAACCCCGGCAAGTTCATCCTGATCAACACGAGCAAGGCGCCGGTGACCGTCCGCGACGCGATCCCGAACTGCAAGTGCACGGCGATCTCCGACGTGAAGGGGAAGACCATCCCGCCGGGCGGCACGCTCGAGATGACCGCCGCGCTCACCGCCGGGCAGACGCCCGGCGAGAAGGAGGCGAAGGTCACGCTCGTGTTCGATGGCGGTGGCGCCGTGGTCGCGGCGATCAAGGGCGACGTGCGCCTCGCCGTGAACGCGGCGCCGGCGTACATCGACGCGCTGAAGGGCGTCTCGCGCGGCACCTCGAAGGTCCGCTCGGCCGACGGCAAGCCGTTCACGATCCTCCGTTCCGGCGCTCGCGCGCCGGCGTTCGTCGGCTTCGACCCGGCGAAGGACGCGCCGCGCGCCGAGTACGAGATCGCGTGGGACTTCGCCGGCGTGGCGCCGACGGCGATGCCGCTCTGGTGGTTCGTCTTCACCGACCGCGCCGACTGCCCGGTGATCCCGCTGCGCGTGCGCCACGAGAACACCGGATCGAAGCACGACATGGCGCGCTTCCAGCGCTACTGGATCATCAAGGAGGCGCTCGCCCTCGGCGGCGCCGTCGGGCAGGGGAAGCCCGCCGAGATCGAGATCGTGATCGAGCACTACAACCCGCCGAAGCGCGGCGCCATCGATCGCCCCGACTGGAACGCGGTGCAGTCGGTCCGCTCGCTTTCGCCCGACGTGACCGCGCGCTTCGTCTCGAAGCGCGACGCCGGCGCCGACGAGAGCGTGCTCAAGGTCGAGATCGTGCCGACGCGCGCGGGCGTGATCGAGTGCGAGCTCGAGGTCGTGACCGCGACCGGTTCCGGACGCGTGCCCTTCGCGATGAAGGCGCTCGAACCGTGACCGCCTGGATGCGCAGCGCGTCGGCGTTCGCCGACCTTCTCGAGGGCGCGGCGGCCGCGATGCGGGATTCGCCGCTGCGCGAGGGATCGGTCGTGCGCCTTCCGCGCCGCGGCCGCCTGCTCGTCACCGGCGACATCCACGACAACCCGCTCCACTACGACGCGGTGGTGCGCGCCGCCGAACTCGGCCGCTCGCCCGACAACCATCTCGTGCTGCACGAGCTGATCCACGGCGAGCGCCTGATGGGCGGCGTCGACATGAGCCACCGCATGCTCGCGCGCGTCGCCGAGCTCGTGCTGCGCCATCCGCTGCAGGTCCATCCGATCCTCGCGAACCACGAGATCGCCCAGTACCGCGGGCAGCACATCTCGAAGGGCGCCGGCGACAACCTCGAGCTCTTCGACGCCGGGCTCGACTGGGTCTACGGCGACGAGGCCGAGGTCGCGGCCGCTGCGATCGGCGCGTTCGTGGCGGCGATGCCGATCGCGATCCGCTGCGAGAACGGCGCGTTCGTCTCGCATTCGCTGCCGGCGGAATCGCAGTACGCGCGGTTCGACCAGACCGTCTTCGCGCGCGATCTCGTCGAGGCCGACTTCGACGGCCCGACCGGCGCCGCCTACCTGATGACGTGGGGTCGCGGCCACTCCGCGGCGCATCTCGAGCGGCTCGGGCGCGAGTGGGGCGTGCGGCTCTTCCTCTCCGGTCACGCCCACGCGCCGGACGGCGTCGACTATCGCCCGCCGAACCAGCTGATCCTCAACACCGACCACGATCAAGGCCGCTTCCTCGAGCTCGACCTCGCGGCCGACGCGCCCGAGGCGAAGACGCTGCTTTCCCGCGCGCTTCCGGTGCGAAGCTATGTCGACCTCGCTTTGCTCGGTGGGGCCGACGCGTGACGCGGGCGATCCTCGCGGTCGACTGCACGCAGCGCGAGACGGTGCTCGCCGTGGGTGGTGGCGGCGTCGGCGGCGATGCCGTGCGCGAGCGCCGATTCCTCTCGGCCGGCAGCGACGGACACGAGCGCTACTACGACGAACTGCGCGCGCTCGAGCGCGAGGCGGGACTCTCGCCCGCCGATCTCGGCGCCGTCGCGGTTGCGACCGGGCCGGGCGGCTTCACCGGGCTGCGCGTGTCGATCGCGTTCGCGAAGGGCGTCGCCTTCGCGCGGGGGATTCCCGCGGTGGCGGTGCCGTCGGCGCTCCTTCTCGCAGCGTCGTCGGCCGAAGCGGGCGAGCCGGGTCCGTGGCTGGTCGCGCTCGCGACGAAGGGTGCGACCGCGCACGCGACCGTCGTCGGGCGCGGCGCCGTCGAGTCGAGCGTGGCGGCGATCGGCGAGGCGGGTGCGCTCCTCGGCGGGGAAGCGCTGCTCGGCGCGGCCGAATCGGTCGCGGTCGCCGGCGGCGTCGTGATCGCCGACGAGCACCTCGATCCCGGACTCCGTGCCGAGCTCGCGCGTCGAGGCGTCGGGATCCGGCCCTTCGCGGTGTCTTCCGCCGCGTTCATCCGCGTCGCGCGCGCGATGCTCGAGCGCGGCGGGGCGGTCGACCCGCTCGAACTCGCGCCGATCTACGCGCGCGAGCCCGAGGCGGTGACCAAGTGGCGGGAGCGTGCCGCGGCCGGCCCGGGCGCGCCGCGCGCCTCGGGTTGAGACCTGATTCGAACCGATTCGCGGATGTTTCGCGTGAGCCGAATTCGCGCAGTTTCTGCGCGATCGCGGCCGTGGTTCGGTGGTCGAGATTCCGACAGTTCGGATAGACGGAACCGCGGCTTCGGGTGCTTCGCGGGAATACGGCCCGTCAGGTCAATCGGCGCGGGCCTTCCTCCGATCACCTGTGGCCGCACATGGTGGTGCGGCGAGAGAGTCGTCCGATCGGCGGGGAGCCGACCGGATGCGCGAGGCGTGAGGAGCCCCGCGCGACAGGGAGGTCCCGTGCATCCGTCCGATCCATTCGCCAGCAATTCCGACGCCGGGGACTCCGATCCGCAGTCCGCGGGGATTCCGCTCGGCGGTTCCAAGCCCGGCTCCGAGGCGCGCGCCCTCTGCATCGGATTCGATGCGGTGCGCTCCGCACAGCTGTCGACGGTTCTCGAAGGCGAGTCGATCCGCCATGAGCATGTCGCGACTCCCACCGAAGCGCTCGCGCATCTCGTCGCGGGGCCGGTGGATCTCGTCGCCTATGCCGACGGCCTTTCGCTGCGCGATCTCACGCCGCTCGCCGCACAGGCCCGCCGCATCTCGCCGGCGACGAAGATCGTCGTGGTCGGCGACCGTCCGCGCGGAGGCCGGCTGCTGTCGGCGATGCGCGCCGGCGCGGTCGACTGGGTCGAGCTCGAGGGTGAAGGCGATGCGGCGTCGCGGTTTCGCGCGGCGCTCGCGATGAGCCGCGAGGAGCGCCAGCGCGACGAGCGCGTGGCGAGGCTGAAGGGAATCTGCCGGAAGCTCTCCGTCGCGCGCGACGATTTCGCGCGCCATGTCGACGCGCTTTCCGACGGGCTCGAGCATGCGATGAGCGACGTGCGCGGCAAGCTCGACGAGGCGGCGCTCGCGGGCGAATTCCGCGGCCTGCTCTCGCAGGAGCTCGACGTCGAGGACCTTCTTCGCACCGCGATGCAGTACATGCTGACGAAGACCGGCGCGACCAACGCGGCCGTCTTCCTGCCCGGCAGCAAGCCGACGCAGTTCGGACTCGGCGCCTACGTCCACTACGACTGCCCGCGTGCGACCGCCGAACCGCTGCTCTCGCGCCTTGGCGACGAGATCTGCCCCCGGCTCGCCGCGGAGCCGGACATCGTCCGGTTCGCCGACACCGCCGATTTCGTGCAGGCGATCGGCGCCGAGGCGAGCGTGCTCGACGATTGCGAGCTCGTGGCCTTCTCCGCTCGCCACAACGACGAGTGCATGGCCGTGTTCTTCCTGTTCCGGCATCGGTCGGAGCCGTTCCGCGACGAGCTCGCGGGCCTGCTCGATTCGCTGCGCCCGGTCTTCGCCGCGCAGATGGCGAAGCTCGTGCGGGTGCATCACCGCTCGAAGTTCTCGTGGCCGCAGGCGGCCGCCGAGGGCGACGACGACGCGACGGGCGAGGACGAATCCGAGGGCGACGGCTGGCGCAAGGCCGCGTGACGGACGGCAGTCGCCATGCCGTAGCATGGCGTCATGCCACGACGCACCATCGCCGAGTTCCGCGCCGAGCGCGCGAAGGGGCAGCAGGCGCTGCTCGCCGCCGACCATCTTGGGATCAAGCGCTTCCTGCGGCTCGACAGCGCGACCTATGAGGACGGCGCGCTCGACGGGCGCACGAAGGAGCTGCTCGGCCTCGTCGCGAGCGCGGTGCTGCGCTGCAACGACTGCATCGACTACCACCTCGAGCAGTGCGTGAAGCTGGGCTTCTCGAAGGAGGAGCTGGTCGACGCGCTGAACGTGGCGCTGGTGGTGGGGGGATCGATCGTGATCCCGCACGCGCGGCATGGCATGCTGTCGCTCGAGGAGCTGTTCGCGGAGAAGGCGGCGGGAACGCTGCCTTCGGCGGAAGCGGGGGGCGTCGGACAGGAGTGACGAACGGGTGAGGATCCGGGGGGTGCGGGCGTTGGCGCGCGGCGTGCGCGGAACGGCCGCGGCTGTCCGACCGCCTATCCCCGACGGCCCCCCCGACGGTGCCTGGCACGTGCCAACCGGTGCCGTGCACTACATGGCACGTGCCAGGCACCGGGTGTCCCCCTTCCTGGGCCCGCAGCGCGGTCGCGCGCCTTTCCGCGCCTCGGATGCCCGGCATGCGGCCCGCCGGAGAACCCATGCGCGCGCGTGGCGTCGGTGCACGGCACGTGCCAACCGGTGCCTGGCACCGGTTGGCACGTGCCAGGCACCGATGGGGAGCGGGGGACGTGCGGCCACCGCCGCGCCGTTGGCGCGCGCTCGCGCCACCGCCATCGCCTCCCCTCGGACCCACGTCGTTCCACCATCGCGCCGCGCTCACGCGCGCTTCATGCGCACCAGCACCGTCACGCCGCCCGTGACCCGCGTCCCCGTCGAGACCCGCACGGCCTCGACTTCCGCGGTCGGCACGATCAGCTCCGTCGTCGAGCCGAACTTGATCATCCCGTAGCGCTCGCCGCGCCCAAGCCGCGCCCCCGCCTTCAGCGGATTCACGATCGTCCGCGCGACCTTGCCCGCGATCTGCTTGACGCCGATCGCGACGCCGCCCTCGCTTCGAAGGCGCATCAGCAGCGACTCGTTCACCTGCGCGCTCTCGGGGATGCGCACATCGAGGTACTTGCCCGGCGTGTGCACGAGGTCGAGCACCTCGCACGCGCACGGCGAGCGGTTCACGTGGACGTCGAGCACCGAGAGGTAGATCCGCACGATCGTGGCCGGGCCGCCCGTCGCCGGGTGTTCCGGCACCGAAACCACCGCGCTCACGAGCCCATCGGCCGGGCTGACGAAGTCGCGCGGATCGTCGGTCGCGGGGCGCCGGCCGAGCGGATCGCGGAAGAACGACACCAGCGCGGCCCACACCGCGATCGCCGCGATCGCCATCCAACCGTGGCCGAAGAACACACCCGCCGCTGCGGTGGCCGCAGCGGCGAGGGTGATGATCATCCATTCACGAAGGCCGTAGCGCGTGAGCAGCATCGAAGCCGGTCACTCGCTGGCGCGGCCGACGAAGAAGCCGACGAGGCCGAAGACCGCGGCGATGCCCGCGAGGCTGCCGCCCCACATGGCGAGGTTGCCGGCGAAGCTCGAGGCGACGGCCGAACCGCTGCCCGCGACCGCGCTGACCGCGATCAGGCCCGCGACAACCAGTCCGACGATCGCAGCGATCATCAGTCCCACGCCGACGCCGCTCCACGCGCCATCGACCTGCTCGGGCATCATCATGCCGCCGGCGATCACGGGGGACGCCGCCGGGGTGGCCACGTCGCCGCCGGTCGCATCGAAGAGACCCGACGCACCGGCGACGCTGCCGTCGCCTTCGTTCGAGTAGACCTGGTCGATCAGTTCGGCGCCGAGGGCGGTTTCCTCGCTCTCGCGGGTCAGGTCGAGGAGACCCGAGCCGGAGCCGACGGTCTCGAGGCCGATCTCGACCGCGTCGCCGCCCTTGCCACGCCCGGTCAGGGCGCTGATGCCGGTGCGCTCGGACGAATCGGCCGGGCCGCGGGAGCCCGCCGAGCTGTCGGCGAGGCCGAGGACCGAATCCTCGAGCGGCGACGGGGACTTGAAGCCGGGCCGCGAGGCGGCGGCAGAGCCGCCGGCGCTGTCGGCGAGGCCGATCGGACCGATGTCGTCGCCGAGGCGGAGCTCGCCGCCGTCGTCGTTGCCGGCGAGCAGCTCGACCTGCTCGACCCGGAACTTCGCCTGACCCTCGTGCATGACCCGCTGGAGCAGGCCCTTGTCCGCGAGCGCGGTGACTTCCGAGGAGGACTTGCCGAGGCGTGCCGCGGCTTCTTCGAGGGTGAGGAACGACTTGCCGGCCATGGTGGACTCCGAATCGCGCGGGGGACTCCCGCGGAAGAACCGTACGCTACCCCACGGCGGCGGATGCCGCAAGGACGGCGGAACGGTCGGATGGCGCGGAAACCACCCTCACGAAGCACCCCTCCGGCCCCGAAACCGGCCAAAACGCAGCCTGCGAAGGTCGCGGCGGCCGCCATCGCCGCCGACCGCGCGCTCGCCCGCGCCGTGGTCCGCTGGTTCCGCACCGCCGCCCGCGACCTGCCGTGGCGCCGGGCCCGCAGCGGGTACGCCGCCCTCGTCAGCGAACTGATGCTCCAGCAGACCCAGGTCTCCCGGGTCGTCGAGAAGTTCGAGCCGTTCGTCGACCGCTTCCCGACCCCCGCGGCCCTCGCCGCCGCCACCGAGGACGAGGTGCTCGCCGCGTGGCAGGGGCTTGGCTACTACCGCCGCGCGCGGCTCCTGCATGCGGCGGCGAAGGCCTGCGTCGAGCGCCACGGCGGCGAGGTGCCGACCGACCTCGCGAGCCTGCTCGAACTGCCCGGAGTCGGCCGCTACACCGCCGGCGCGATCGCCTCGATCGTCCACGGCCAGCCGGCGCCGATCGTCGACGGGAACGTCGCGCGGGTGCTGCAGCGCGTGCACGCGCGGGAAGGGCGCTCGGGCGACCGCGCGACCGACGCGTGGGCGTGGCAGCTCGCCGAGCGCTTCGCGATCGCCGCGGGACGCGACGTCGCCGAGGCGAACGAAGGCCTGATGGAGATCGGCGCGACGGTCTGCGCGCCGGCCGCGCCGCGCTGCGACGCCTGCCCGCTCGCCGCGCAGTGCCGCGCCCGCGCGGAAGACAGCGTCGGGCGCATCCCGGCGCCGAAGGTCCGCGCCGCGCGGCGGGAACTCGTCCTCGTCACCGCGCGCGTCCGCCGCTTGGACGGCGCGATTCTCCTCGAGCAGCGTCCGCGCGGCGGACTGTGGGGCGGCCTCTGGCAGCCGCCCTCGATCGAGCATCCGGAAGGCGAGGAACTCGCCCCGCGTGCCGCGGCGCGCGCGCTCGGGCTCGATCTCGCGCTCGAGCCGGCCGGAACCGTCCCCTTCGCGACGACCCACCGTGCGGTGCGCTTCGTCGTCCTCGACGCACGCGTGCGCGGCCGCGGTGAATCGCTCGCGACCGGCGGCCGCCGCTGGGTCGGCGCCGACGAACTCGCATCGCACGCGCTCTCGAACGCGGCGAAGAAGGTGATCGGGAAGTTGTAAGCGCTCGCCGCTGCGGCGGCGATGTTGTAGGCGCTCGCCGCTGCGGCGGCGATGTTGTAGGCGCTCGCCGCTGCGGCGGCGATGTTGTAGGCGCTCGCCGCTGCGGCGGCGATGTTGTA
>Ga0315906_10002251_pt1 | contig 27435 bp, 23 predicted proteins | sample LakEriMetagenome_4_FD_203526 | JGI IMG/M metagenome (GOLD analysis project Ga0315906, IMG submission 203526) | Freshwater fungal communities from buoy surface, Lake Erie, Ohio, United States - Buoy 2 MA122 | ecosystem: Environmental > Aquatic > Freshwater > Lake > Lake biofilm | place: USA...
CGGGCGACCGTGACCGCGCCATCTTCAAGCGTTCTGGCCTGCACCACAAACCCAGCGGCCTGAAGACCGGCATGCAGTGAGGCATGCTCCGCAATCGGGCAGCGGGCGTGCAGCGTTGCGCCGAATGCTGCCAATCGGGCCAATGATTTGCAGGCTTGCGGATGAAAACTGGGATCGATGAAAAAGGCGTCCACGGTCGCCACCAACTCCCGCAGCCATTGCCGGGTTTCGCCGAGGGCCAGAAGCAAGCGCACACGGCCTTGCTCAAAACTCAGCACATGCAGATTCGGTGTGAGGGGTGGCCACTGGGCTCGCAATGAGTCGGCCAGCTCAGCCCAGTCTGCACCGGGCAGCAGCGCTTGCATCTGCGCCAAGTCGTCGCGCACCAGCGGGCGGGTTTCCAGCGCAATGAAGTCAAGTGCCGCTTTCGGTTCTGGTCGCCGTTGCCAATCTCTCCATGCGGCCAGAAAGCGCTGACCCCAGGCGAAGCGGGTGTCGAGCACGGTGAACCGTGCCGCACTGTCGTTGGGCCATTTGAGTCCGCCCCATAACGCAGCGCTGTCCTCCAACGAGGACGCGTGCTGCGGATCACCATCCTCGCCATGCGTGGGCGAAAAGTGCTGCCCTTGGTCAGTCAACGACAGCGCGGCAGGTTCAATGGGTTTTGTATTCAAAACAGGGCAGGCACAAAAAAGGGCACCGAAGTGCCCTGATTTTGAGGGGCGCCAACCGGGCGCAAAAAATCAAACGCGCTTGCGGTACTCGTGCGTGCGGGTGTCGATTTCGATTTTGTCGCCAGTTTCCACAAAAAGCGGCACCGAAATTTCAAAGCCGGTGGCCAGTTTGGCGGGTTTCATCACCTTGCCTGAGGTGTCGCCTTTGACGGCGGGTTCGGTGTAGGTGACTTCACGCACCAGGCTCGTGGGCAACTCGACCGAGATGGCTTTACCGTCGTAGAACACCACTTCGACGGGCATGCTGTCTTCCAGGTACTGGATGGCGTCGCCCATGTTTTCGGCTTCGACTTCAAACTGGTTGTAGTCGGCGTCCATGAAGGCGTACATCGGATCGGCAAAGTAAGAGTAGGTGCACTCTTTTTTGTCCAGAATGACCTGGTCCATTTTGTCGTCGGCCTTGAAGACGACTTCGGTGCCGGAGTTGTTGAGCAAACTCTTGAGTTTCATACGCACGGTGGCCGAGTTGCGGCCGCCACGGCTGTATTCAGTTCTCAAAACAACCATGGGGTCTTTGCCCTGCATGATGACGTTGCCGGCGCGAATTTCTTGAGCGATCTTCATAACGAGTTCCGTGTGGAGTGCATCCAACAAAGGCGGGATCCGCCGGATGCGGTGAGCGCGCGGTCTGTGGGTCAATTTCCCCCACCGGTTCGCGCAAAACCCGTGATTTTACCGTTGTTCTGATGAAAAACGCATCAACTGGGTGCACAGATCGTCTTGGGCACATAGCTGAGTGCGCCAGTGCTGGCAGTGAGCCATCCAAGGCGTCGCGGGCGGCAGCTTGCACGAAGACGCCGTCTCGGTGTGGATCAGACCGTTCCAAACCCGGTGCAAAGAGGTGACGGCTCGGCGCAAATCCACATCAGCGCTCGCCAAAAAACGGTCCAAAAATGCCATTAACTTGGCATCGTGCGCAGCATCGTCTTGGGGGTAGATCTGCCAGACGAAAGGACAGCCCGCCCACTGGGCGCGCACAAAGGAGTCCTCACCGCGCACGAAGTTCAAGTCGCAGGCCCATAGGAGGTGGTCGTATTCGGTTTGATCGACGTGAGGCAAGGGGTGCAGGGTCAAGTGGGTATGGCGTGTTGCATCTGCCAACAACTGTTGCGCTTTCGATGCCAAAGCGCCCGGCGCTACCAGCAACCGGGTCGGGACCTCTGCCAAGGCCTGTAAGAGTTGTGGCAAGGCCGGGTTGTCATAAGCGAAGAGGCTGACCCAGCGCTCGCCGGTCCCGCTGGGCAGGCCGAGGCTGGCCCGCCAAGCATTGGCATCAAATGCTTGCCGTCGATTCTGCAAATCCTGCTCGCGCAACAGCCCGCCGGTTTTGCCCGTGAACCCCGGGTAAAAAAAATGTTTGATCAATCCTTGTCCGGGTCCGCTCCATTGCGGCGAAGGTAAACCGTGGCAACGTTCGACGTAGTCTTCGGCGCTGAGGTACTCCAGGTTGATCCAACGAGGCCGTTTGGAGCTTTGTTTCATCCGCTCCACGATGAAGTCGGGCAGCTCGCAGCCAAAGGCTTCAATCACCACCTGACCCAGCTCAAAAACACGGGCATCGGATGGCCAAGGCAAGACGGTCACGCCCTTGGTCCCGCGCGGCGCCATCCAGGCCAAGGCGCTGGCATCGTCCACCCACAACCGAACCTGCTGGCCCCGAGCGGCCAGATCCGCACTCAAGCGCCAGCACACACCAATGTCACCAAAGTTGTCGATGACACGGCAAAAAATATCCCAGTGTGGGGTCGTTTCTTGGAGCGGATGCGCAGATGCCATCCGCAAATTATCAAGGGCGGCAAAATGCGGGCTATGTCAGACACGATTGATTTCACACCGCCCGCAGACAGTCCAGATGAAGATCCACGCCGTCAAAAAGTGCTGGCCGATGTGGCTGCCTTGCCCAGTTTGCCTGGCGTGTACCGTTACTTCGATGCTGCGGACGCCCTGTTGTATGTGGGCAAGGCCAAAGACCTGAAAAAGCGGGTGTCCAGCTATTTTCAGAAGAACCATGGCGGCACCCGCATTGGCCACATGGTGAGCAAGATCGTGCGCATGGAAACCACGGTGGTGCGGTCCGAGGCCGAGGCTTTGCTGCTAGAAAACAACCTCATCAAAACCTTGCAGCCGCGTTACAACATTTTGTTCCGCGACGACAAGAGTTATCCCTACCTGAAAATCACCGGCACGCGCCGCAGCAAGAATGACGAGGGCGTCACCCCAGGTGCCTACCCGCGCATGGTTTATTACCGTGGCGCGGTGGATGCCCGCCATCGCTACTTCGGCCCCTACCCCAGCGCCTGGGCAGTGAAAGAGTCGGTGCAGTTGCTGCAAAAGGTGTTTCGTCTGCGCACCTGTGAGGACACGGTATTCAGCAACCGCTCGCGACCTTGTTTGTTGTACCAAATCAAACGTTGCTCGGCACCGTGTGTGGGCCACATTGGCTTTGACGACTATGCCCGCGACGTCACCAATGCCGAACGTTTTCTGAATGGCGAGCAGCAAGAAATCATGGAGACGCTTCAAGCGCAAATGATGATGCACGCTGACGCGCTGCGTTTTGAAGAAGCGGCAGAAATTCGCAACCAGCTTGGCGCACTGTCCAAGGTGTTGCACCAGCAGGCGGTGGAAGACAACAGCGACAGCCGTGTCAAAGACGCCGACATCCTCGCGGTGAAAGTGCAGGGCGGCCGTGCCTGTGTCAACCTGGCCATGGTGCGTGGCGGCCGGCATTTGGGCGATCGGCCTTACTTTCCCGTTCACGTTGAAGCTGCGGTCGACCGTGCCCAGGAGGGCAGTGAACCCGTGGGTGATGAAGCAGCCCCTGATTACGAACCCATCGATTCGAACATCTTGGAACGCCAGGTCCTGGAGGCGTTTTTAGCCCAGCATTATTTGGACGGGCAGCTACCCCCGCTGCTGGTTTTGAGCCACCCGGTTGATAAAACGCTCATCGACACGTTGGGTGAACAAGCGGGCCATAAGGTCACGGCCCAGCACCAACCGAGGGAAGCCCGCCGGGCCTGGTTGGACATGTGTCTGCGCGGTGCTGAGTTGAAACTCGCGCAGTTGCTGGCGGAGGAGGGGTCGCAACAAGCACGCACGCGCGCTTTGGCGCAGACTTTGGGCTTGGACCTCGACAAACTGGAGCTGCTGCGCATCGAATGTTTTGACATCAGCCACACCGCGGGCGAGGCCACCCAGGCCAGCTGTGTCGTGTTCGAGGGCCACAAGATGCAAAGCGCCCAGTACCGCCGCTACAACATTGAGGGCATAGAAGGTGGAGATGACTACGCCGCCATGCGCCAAGTGCTGACGCGGCGCTACGGCAAACTCGCCGCCCTTTTGGCTGAAAACACCGGATCCACGGATTCAGCCGGTGGTGCGCGTCTGCCGGACTTGGTTCTTATCGACGGTGGCAAAGGCCAGGTGGGTGTGGCACGCGAGGTGTTTGAAGAGCTGGGCCTGGATGTGGCCTTGCTTGTGGGTGTGGAGAAAGGCGAGGGTCGCAAAGTCGGCCTGGAAGAGTTGGTGTTTGCGGATGGGCGGCCGAAAGTGTCTCTCGACCCGACCTCGGCTGCGCTGATGCTGGTGGCCCAAATTCGTGATGAAGCGCATCGTTTTGCCATCACCGGCATGCGGGCCAAACGGGCCAGTGTGCGTACGGGCGGCAGCCAACTCGAAGACATTCCCGGCGTGGGTCCGCGCAAGCGTGCCAAACTCTTACAGCGATTCGGCGGCGTGCGCGGTGTGGCCAATGCCAGCGTGCAGGACCTGCAAACCGTCGACGGCATATCCAAAACACTGGCCGAGGAGATCTACCGTGTCCTTCATTGAAACCTTGCGTCGTTGGGTCGCGCGGCTGCTCGCCATGTCGCTCGCCGCTTGCTCCAGTTCCGTGCCGCAACGGGAGCCCGGCGATTGGCCGGCGCCGGTCCCAGCGCCTGGCAAAACGAGCCGCCCCGAAGCCATGTCGCCGCCAGCGGCTGCTCCTTCACTGGCCCCACCCAGGGCGGCTCGCAGCTGGGACGAGTTTCGCAAGCAGGCGGGACTTCGCTTGGTGGCAGCCAACCCTCAGGGCACGTACACCGGCGTCGTGCCAGACATCTTGCTGGCCATTCCCGTCATCACAGTGGAACTTCATGCCGATGGCAGCATCCGCCGTATGGAAGTGATGCGCCACCCCAACCAGGCGAAAGACACCACCCAATTGGCGATGGACGCCCTGCGCCGCGCCGCGCCCTTTGGCGACGTCAGTCGCCTGCCTAAGCCCTGGAAGTTCAATGAAACCTTCCTGTTTAATGACGACCGTCTCTTCAAGCCGCGCAGCCTTGATTGAAGCGACTTCGGTGTGATTGACTTTTTGTCGGCACAATCCAGCCATGTTTTTCAATTTGCCGACACTCCTGACTTGGGCACGCATCGTGGCGATTCCACTGGTGGTGGGCGTGTTTTATTTGCAGATTGCACCGAGCATGCAAAACCTGCTGGCCACTGTCCTTTTTGTGGTGGTCGCTTTGACCGACTGGGCAGACGGTTACCTGGCGCGCCGTTTGAACATGACCTCTTCCTTTGGTGCTTTTCTGGATCCTGTGGCGGATAAGTTTCTGGTTTGTGCAGCACTCTTGATCCTGGTGCACCTGAACCGACTGCATGCCTTGGTTGCTTTGGTCATCATTGGCCGTGAAATCGCCATCTCTGCTTTACGCGAATGGATGGCACAGATAGGCGCCTCTCGCAGCGTGGCGGTGCACATGCTGGGCAAAGTCAAGACCACGGTGCAAATGGTGGCGATTCCGTTTTTGCTGTTTGATGGTCCTTTGTTTCAGGTGATTGACACGCATTTTTGGGGCACGGTCCTGATTTATGTCTCGGCGGTGCTGACCATCTGGTCCATGGTCTATTACCTGCAAAAAGCTCTGCCCGAAATTCGCGCTAAGGCGAGGTGAGGTGAGTATTTCGTTGCGCCAGGACCCGGGTGATTAAACCTACCCCTAACAACTGGCTGAAGGCCATGCCGCTGGTCTTTGTCCTGATCTGGAGCACGGGGTTTATCGTTGCCCGTTTCGGCATGCCTCATTCCCCGCCCGGAACGTTTCTGTCCATTCGTTATGCCTTGTCGCTGCTTTGTTTGGGGGCGTGGATTGTGTTGGCGCGCGTGCCCTGGCCGCAAAGCCGTTCGCAATGGCTGCATCTGAGTGTCACCGGCATGTTGATGCACGCCGGCTACCTCGGCGGTGTGTGGGCTGCTGTAAAGGCTGGCATGGGGGCTGGGACCATTGCTTTGCTCGTGGGCTTGCAGCCTGTGCTGACGGCAATGTGGTTAAGTGCCAGTGTCCGTGCGGACGGTGGCGATGAGAACCAGGTTTCGCGCCGACAGTGGATCGGGCTCTTGTTGGGTCTGCTGGGCCTGACCCTGGTGGTCTGGCGCAAACTGGGTTCAGGTGAAGTCAATCTTTGGAATTTGTCGCTGGCCGTGGGCGCTTTGCTCAGCATCACCATCGGTACGCTCTACCAAAAGCGCCATGTGAAGGCTTGCGACGTACGCAGCGCCAATGCGGTGCAACTACTTGCCGCTTTGGCAGTGAGCCTGCCCTGGGCCTGGATGGAGGACGGCGCCGTGGACATGCACATCGAGTTTTTGGGGGCCATGGCCTGGTCGGTGCTGGTGCTCACACTGGGCGGCAGCTCCTTGCTCTACCTGTTGATTCAGCGAGGTGCGGCCACACGCGTTACCAGCCTTTTGTACCTGGTTCCACCCACGACCGCTCTGATGGCGTGGTTGATTTTTGGTGAATCTTTCACTTTCTTGATGGGGCTGGGAATGATGCTGACTGCCGTCGGCGTGTCCATGGTGGTGAGGTCGCCAGCCAAGTAGAAACGGCTTTGCCGCAGCATGGGCACAAGCTAACGCAGAGCTTGGTTCCACGCATACGCTTGCAGTGCCAGGCCCAGGTGCTGATGCAACTGCTTCAGACGCTGCGGCCGCGGCATGTCGGTGGATCGGGGGGGGAGCACCCAATGCACGTCTGCGTCACGGATACCCCAATCGGGCAACACCTGAACCAACTCTCGGCGTTTCAGCGCGTCGTGCACATCCCACATGGACCTCAACATGATGCCGTGTCCGGCCAGAGCCCAATCTCTCACCACCTCGCCACTGTTACTCGACAAGGGACCTGCGACGCGCACTGAGAAAGTTTCTCTGGCCGCGCAAGAGCGCTTTTTCCCCAACGCTTCGAGTGTCCAAAGGCTGGGAATTTGGTCTGCCTCGCGTACCACCAGACAGGGATGTTGTGTGAGCTCCTGAGGCGTGCGCGGAACGCCTGCCCGTTTCACATAGGATGGTGCAGCAACCAACACCCGATGGTTACGCGCCAGCGTTTGCACCCGCAGATTCGATTGCTTCGGGTTCCACAGCCACACTGCAGCGTCAAAGCCTTGTGCCAACAAATCAGGTAAGTGATCCACCAACTGAAGTTGGATTTGAATCAACGGGTTCTCGGCTTGAAACGACGCCAGCAAGGGTGCCAGCACATGGCGCCCGAAGCCGAAGCTGCAGGCCAGACGGATAGGGCCACGCAGTCCATCGTGTCGGTCCAGCATGTGCTCGGCGAGTTGAGCAAAGGCGGCCAACACATGTCGCGCTTGTCGCACAAAGGCTACTCCGTCGCTGCTGATTTGCAGTCGACGCGTGCTGCGGTGAAACAACTCAAAACCCAGACGAGATTCCAACTGCGCTAACTTCTTGGACACGGCGGGGGGCTCCATGGCCAGGGCTCGCGCAGCGCCAATCAGGCTGCCAGCCTCGAAGACTGCGACTGCCAAGGCCAGGTCAGTTCGGTCTACCGCGCTCAGGCGATTGATGTCTGTATTCATGTGAAAAAGGAAATTCTGAAAGGGTCCATTGTTGCTTGATGGATGTTGGCTCCCCACATCAAAATCTCCAGATGTTCAAAACATTTCAGATTCGAGACTTTCATTTGTCTGCCGGACGTATTCGCGGCCGAGTGGGCGGACGAGGCGCCCCCCTGGTGCTGCTGCACGGACATCCACAGAACCACGCGCTATGGCACCACGTTGCAGATGCATTGGCCACTTGTTTTCGTGTGGTGATGCTGGACTTGCGTGGCTATGGTGATTCGTTTCGTCCGCCCGCCGATGCGCAACACTTGAATCACAGCAAACGTGCCATGGCCCGGGATGTCGTTGAGGTCATGAATCAACTGGGCCACTCACGCTTTCAGGTGTGCGCCCACGACCGCGGCGCTCGTGTGGCGCATCGCTTGGCCATGGATCATCCGCAAGCCGTCGAACGCTTGATGTTGCTTGACATCGCACCCAGCCTGGCCATGTATCGCGATACCAGTGAGGCTTTTGCCAAGGCCTACTGGCACTGGTTTTTCTTGATTCAACCCTCGCCGTTGCCCGAACGGCTGATTGAAGCCGACCCTGTCGCGTATCTGCGCGATTTGATGTTGCGCCGTACGGGGCCATCGGTGTTTTCGAACGAAGCCTGGTCTGAGTACGAACGCTGCGCTCGTATTCCGGGAACTGCCACCTCCATGTGCGAGGACTACCGTGCCGCAGCCACCATTGATCTCGACCACGACCGTGCAGACCGCACCGCAGATCGACGCGTTTCCCAGCCCTTGCGTGTGCTGTGGGGTGGTGAAGGAACCGTGGCGAAATGCTTTGACGTGTTGGCGTTGTGGCGTGAGGTGGCTGATAAGGTGGATGGACGCCCACTCGATTGTGGACATTACATCGCCGAAGAACGCCCTGAAGAGTTGCTGACCGAGATATTGAAATTTTTCAAACCAGACGAAAGCCTCACCCATGGATAAAAAACACCGAATTGCCGTGATCGCTGGTGACGGCATAGGCCAAGAAGTCATGCCTGAGGGCATACGGGTGCTTGACGCTGCAGCGCGCCGTTTTGGCATATCACTGCAGTTTGATCATTTCGACTTCTCGAGCTGCGACTATTTCGAACGCCATGGACAGATGTTGCCCGACAACTGGAAGGACCAAATTGGAGGCCACGACGCCATTTATTTTGGTGCGGTGGGCTGGCCTGCCAAAGTGCCCGACCATGTTTCTTTATGGGGCTCGTTGTTGAAGTTTCGCAGGGAGTTTGACCAGTATGTCAATTTGCGCCCCGCCAAGTTGATGCCCGGTATTCGTTCGCCCTTGGTCAACAAATTGGGATTGCCGCTTGCCCCGGGTGAGATCGACATGCTCATCGTGCGCGAGAACACCGAAGGGGAATACTCCAGCGTCGGTGGGCGCATGTTTGAAGGCACCGAACGGGAGATCGCCATTCAAGAAACGGTGATGTCTCGTGTGGGCGTTGATCGAGTGCTGAAATTTGCTTTTGAGTTGGCGCAAGCGAGGCCGCGAAAAAAACTTACCTCGGCGACCAAGAGTAACGGCATCGCGATCACCATGCCGTTTTGGGACGAACGGGTTGAGGCCATGTCCCGGCAGTACCCCGACGTTGCCGTAGATCGTTTCCACATTGACATACTGACTGCCCATTTCGTGCAGCGACCGCAGCAGTTTGATGTGGTGGTGGCCAGTAATTTGTTCGGAGACATTTTGTCGGACTTGGGGCCAGCATGCACAGGCACCATCGGCATTGCGCCCTCGGCCAATCTCAACCCAACCCGTCAATGGCCATCATTGTTTGAACCGGTTCACGGGTCTGCGCCCGACATCGCCGGCCGTGGGTTGGCTAACCCCATTGGTCAAATTTGGTGTGGTGCCATGATGCTGGGCCATTTGGGTTACCGTGAGGCAGAGGCGACCATCATGCAGGCGATAGAAACCTTGCTGCAAGCAGACTCGCAAGCGCCCAAGACCCCCGATATCGGGGGTAATGCCACAACATCGGATGTTGGGCGCGCGATTGCAGCGTTGGTTTGAGGTCCGATGCCAACTACACCGCTGTCAGACAGGTCACCTGAGCTCAACTCTTGGGGGCATCAGGGAAAGCAAGGATTCAAGGTGAATTGATTCGCATAGAATGCGTCCTCCGCGCTTGACACCATACATTCTCAGGGCTGTAATCACCAAGCTGAGTGGGCGCGATTGTGAATATCCATTCCAACTGAATCCGGCGGATGACGAGCTCTTGAAGGCGCCAAAATAGCGTGGGCAAGCCAGTCATCCAAGCATCCATGTAAGAAACCTTTGAGAGGGGGTCCCTTCGTGAACAAATCTGAATTGATCGAGCACATTGCCAAGCAGGCCGACATTTCCAAGGCTGCAGCCGCCCGTGCTTTGGAGGCTTTGATTGGTGGCGTGAAATCGACGCTTAAGAAAAACAACTCTGTTTCCCTGGTTGGTTTTGGCACGTTCAGCGTGACTAAACGCGCCGCCCGGTCTGGACGTAACCCCCGCACAGGTGCAACGATTAAAATCAAGTCGGCCAAGGTTCCTAAGTTCCGTCCTGGCAAGGCTCTGAAGGACGCGTTGAACTGATCGTTTTTGCCGGGTGCTTAGCTCAGTTGGTAGAGCGGCGCCCTTACAAGGCGTAGGTCGGGGGTTCGAACCCCTCAGCACCCACCACCGGTTAAAATTCATTTCAAGCTCATCACAAAGGCGAACCTTGGTTCGCCTTTGTTGCATTTGCGTAGGGCCATTGCTGCAATTTCACCGTTTGAGGCGAATTGATGTTTGATTTCATACGTTCCAACACCCGAGTTCTGTTTTTCATCTTGCTGGTGTTGATCATTCCGTCCTTTGTTTTTGTGGGAGTCGATGGTTACCGCCGCATGGACGAAGGTGCGAATGTGGCAGTGGCCAAGGTACGCGGGCAGAAGATCAGCCAGATTGAGTTAGAGGCCGCCATTCGCCAACAGGGTGACCGCATCCGCAGCCAACGGCCTGACTTTGATCCGGCCCTGCTTGAGACGCCTGAGTTCAAACAACAGGTGCTTGATGATTTGGTGCGCCAGCGTGTGATGACCGCCGCAGTGAACGAACTCCATCTGGTCACGACCGATGAGCGGTTGAAACGGCTTTTCAGCACGGACCCCCAATTTGCAGCCCTGCGCAACCCCGATGGCACAGTGAACAAAGAAGTTCTGGCCACGCAGGGCATGACCTCCGAGATGTTCGCCCAGCGCTTGCGCCAGGATTTGTCAGTTCAGCAGGTGTTCCGCGGCGTGGTTGACAGTGTGGTGGCAACACCCGCTGTCACGCAGGCTGCTTTGGATCCCTTGTTTCAACAGCGGCAGGTCCAGGTGGTGACGTTTCCGGCGCAGCGCCATCTGGCGAGCGTCAAGCCCACGGACGCCCAAATTGAAGCCTTTTATGCTGATCCGGTCAACGCATCTCGCTTCAAGGCAGCTGAGCAGGCGGACATTGAGTTTGTGGTGCTTGACGTGGAAGCCATGAAAAAAGGCATCACTGTCACCTCCGAAGAGGTGCAACAGTTTTACGACAAAAACATTTCACGCTACACAACACCAGAGCAGCGGCGTGCCAGTCATCTGCTGGTGAAGGCCGGTGCTGACGCGTCATCAGACGAAAAATCCAAAGCCAGAGCCAAAGCTCAAGCGCTGCTGGATCAATTGCGCGCCAAGCCCGCTGCCTTTGCTGAAGTGGCTCGCAAAAACTCTGACGACTCTGTATCCGCTGAGCGCGGTGGGGATCTGGATTTTTTCGGGCGCGGTGATATGACGTCGGCCTTTGAAAAGGCCGTGTTCGACCTCAAGACGGATGGCGATTTGAGCGACATTGTGGAAACAGAGTTTGGTTTCCACATCATTCAACTGACTGGCAAACGCGGGGGTGAAAAACGTCCCCTGGATGCGGTGCGGTCAGAAATTGAAAGTGAACTGCGCGCCGAACAGGCTCAGAAAAAATACGCAGAAGCAGCGGTTGATTTTTCCAACGTTGTGTATGAACAGGCTGACAGCTTGAAACCAGTTGCAGACAAATACAAGCTTGACATCCAAACCGCCAAAGCTGTGACACGCGAGGCCAAAGCTGATCCTGCGAGCCCTTTGGCCAACAAGCGGTTCATCGAACAGCTGTTCGCTGAGGACGCAGTGCGTAACAAACGCAACACAGAGGCTGTTGACCTGGGCGGTGGCCGCTTGGCTGCGGGGCGCGTCGTGAAACACACCCCATCGAGGCTGTTGCCCCTGGATGAGGTCAGAGAGACGGTTCGAGGCCTGCTCACGATCAACCAGGCTGCCGCACTGGCGCGCCAAGACGGAGAGGCGAAGTTGGCGGCGCTCAAAGCGGCGCCTGACACCGCACTGAATGAACCCTCCCAAAAGGTTTCCCGGCTGCGGCGCAACGAGTTGGCGCCAGCCCTCCTGGATGCGATCTTGAGGGCGCCAACCTCTCAGTTGCCAAGTTTCGTTGGCGTTGACCTTGGGGAACAAGGGTACGCGGTGGTCAAGATACTGGAAATTTTGCCGCGTGACCCTGCTGTTGCGGACCCGGAGCGCAGTCGCAGCCAGTATGGACAAACCTGGGCGGATGCGGAAGCCCAAGCCTATTACGCAGGTCTTAAGAAGCGCTTTAAGGTGGACATTAAAGCCAAGGCAGTGGCCGCGGCTTCTAGCGGGCCAAATTAATGAATCTCCTCGGGCGGTGAATTCTCCTCGTCTATAATGTCGACTCTGCGGTGGCTGTAGCTCAGTTGGTAGAGTCCAGGATTGTGATTCCTGTTGTCGTGGGTTCGAGCCCCATCAGCCACCCCAAGTTTTGGAAAACAAAAGGCCGACCAGGCCTTTTGTTTCTTCAACAGTTGCAAGCCAGCTTGCTTACTCGGCGCCAAAGTTCTCCACCAGCACCTCGCAGCAAATCCCACCGGTCTCCAGTGCGCGCCACTGAACGCTGCCCCCCAGTTGTTTGACGCGTTTTCTCACACCGCCCAAGCCCAAACCGTGCGACCAGGCCTGCGGGTTCGTGCCCGTGCCATCATCACACACCAGGATATGCAGTCGTTCCTCGTGCAGATGAATGTTGATGGTGACCGTCCTTGCGTTGGCATGTGACATCACATTGCTAACCAGCTCACGCAAAACTCGTGTCAGAGCCGACCACTGCACCACGGACAGCAACACATCGTTGTCGGCATTGAACACCCACTGAAGCGTCAGGTCTGCGGCCGACAAGCGCTGTGTGAGATCGGCCTTCCATTCCGCGGCCGCATGCGACAGGCGTTGATTCGCCACTGCCAAGCCGCGGGTCAGTGTCTTGAGATCTTGCAGTGTGTGCCGAACATAAGCTTCCATTTCAGGTGTACTCGACTGATACATCAAGGTGAGCAAACGCGCCCCGATGTCATCATGCAGGTCTTGTGCCAAGCGCATGCGCTCTTCGCTGCGCCCCTGTTCCACTGCCCTGTCGAACGCCACGGCGCGGCGCAACTGGTCGACGATGCGTTCCGCCAGCACCGCATCGTCACTGTGAAACAGGCGCTGGCCCTGTTGTGCGTAACGCAGCACGATCGACAGAGGAGCGCTTTGACCTGGTTGACTCCAGCTTTGGATGGGCAGTAGTAACGTGGATCCACCATCGACGATCCGGGGTGCCAGCAAGGCTTTATCTGATGCGCTAATTTGAAGTGGATTGAACAGATCACGCAGCAACCGAACGATCATGTCTGCACTGCGTTCGGGGTGGGCTTCTATCGCGCGGGCGCTCCGGTAAAGCTGCTCGAACATGCGTTCAGTGGTATGTAGACGTTGCCCACGCACACGATCGATCAACCACTGTCTTGTGCCGGCATAGACAGCCAGGGACAAAAACAATGCCAGCGTCAGTGATGTGAACTGACTCAAAGACAGCAGACTTACAAAGCCCAAATCGAGCAGCGTGGCGATGCTGCTGACACCGGCCAACAACATGAACTCGCGCAACATCTGCTGGGAACGTGCAACAAAGGGCATCACCAAGAGCAGACAGGAGAAGAAAACGCTCCATACCACCGCCGCGGTGGGCACCACTTTGACCTGTAGCGACGCAATGCTTTCGCCGCACGTCGCCAGCCCGATCACCATCAGCAAACCCACCAATCCTGCCAATGTGAAGCGCTGAATGACCAAGGTGTATGGATGGGCCAGTAAGCGATAGGAGCTGTGTTGTGCCCAGAGAGAGGCTGCAGCGGCCAGCGCCAATCCGGCATGGGCCAACCACCAAGTGATTCCTTGATCTCGCAGCACGACCAGCAATGTCAATGAACCCACCATGAGCCAAGCGACAGTGATCCAAGTGGTTGATCGAGTCAGCCGTTTGGGATGAATGCAACTGGCGTGGACCATCGCTGCTGCCGTCACCAAGTCCAGCACGATGGGAAGTGGCACCTGCAGCATCAGCCAGGTCTGGGGCAGCCCCACGGATGCTTGTGATGCAACACCAGCGAAAACCAGATTGATCGATTGGCATACCGCCATCAACGCGTACAAAGCATTGCCTAGCTTGGGTTGAGCCAGGAACAAAACGGATGCAACCAGATAAAGCAACAGGGCTATCGTGCACAACAGCCACAGCACCGAGGGCAACGACTGCACACCCCGTGCTTTGGGGGCAATTTGAAGGACGTCGCCATTTTCAAAGACAAGCTCAACCGCAGGTTGGGTCAACAGCGCAGTAAATAACAACGCCTGTCTTGTGGCTTGTGTGCGTTCATCGGCGCTGGATGTCCAGCGGGCCGAGCGCATCAAGGGTGCGATGGAGATGACCTCGCTACCGCCAAGCGCTCTCAAGCCACGTAAAGACTGTCCTGCAAAGGGCTGCAATGCGCCGTCGCCTGCGGAATGGAGCAGCAACTGACCCTCATGATTGGGACTCCAGTGCCCCGCGATAGTGGGTGATAGGGCCAGCCAACGCAGTGTGACAAACAAGGCAAAACAACCGAACAAGGTCAATGTGACCAAGATGCGCATGCGCCAACCCATCCACTTTGATGGCGACGCTGAACTGTCTGGCTTCCGTGGCGGCTCAGCGGCGGTTTTCCCCTCCGAATTGCCGAGGGCGCTTTCGCTGGCCGCCGCAGGGGCTGTCATGCGTCAAACCAGCCCCTGTTTGCTGGCCAGCACCGCTGCCTCGGCCCGGCTGGAAACGTTGAGTTTTTTGTAGATGGACTTGATGTGGTCGTTGACGGTAAACCACTTGATGCCGGTGAGGCTGGCAATCTCTTTGATCGTGAAGCCTTTGCTCAAGTAAGTAAGCACCTCGGTTTCACGCGGTGTGAGTTTTTCGTGATCCAGTGGTGCGCCTCTTCCCATGGGCAAAGGTCGGCTGCTGGAAAAGCCTGAAGGCTCCGCCGGTTTGGCCAGGGTCGAGTCGCCACCCATGCCGATCGTGTTACTACGGAAATGGGTGAGCAGCCGCCTTGCGATGGCAGGAGACAGCGGCGGTTGACCCCGCACAATTTTCTGCAACTCTTCTACAAGGACTTCGAAGCGGTCTTCTTTGAGCAAGTAGCCATCGGCGCCGCATTGCAGGGCAGGGAAAAGGTGATCGTCGTCAGAGTAAAGGGTGGTCACGATCTTGGTCGCTGGGTAGCCCGACAACTCTCCAAGCAGTTCCATCCCATTTCCGTCGGGCAGTTCCAAATCGACCAGGACCAATTTGAATGGCCGACGTGCTGGATCACCTTCGGTGTCGGGCACTGAGACGCGGTCTGCCATCTGCGTGGCCGTCACCTGTTTCCGTGCGGATTCCAGATCGCCTGCCTCGGAGATGACGATCTCATCGCTGAAGCTTTCGCGAACCACGCGACCTAGGAAGCTGCGTGCGACCGGGTTGTCTTCAACAATCAGGACCTTGATTTCCATGCTGTTTTTCCGAGTTTGCAGTGAGGCCGCGCCTCACCACAGAGGCGGCGAAGCTCCACCGCTCTTGTCGTTGAATGCTAGCAGGCTGCAACTGACTGCTGATCGTGAAGTTAGGGGGGCACCGACGCGTTCTGGATACTCGTGGGTTCATGTACTGAATGCAAAGGACTCTCTACAATGCCAGGATGAGAATTCTCGTGGCCAATGATGATGGGTACCTCGCGCCTGGTTTAGCGGCCCTTGTATCGGCTTGTGAAGGCTTGGGCGAAGTGGATGTGGTTGCACCCGAACAGAACGCCAGTGGTACATCCAACTCTTTGACCCTGAACCGCCCGCTTTCGGTCTACACCGCCCCCGATGGAACCCGTTACATCAATGGCACACCATCGGATTGCGTTCATGTTGCGCTCACTGGTCTGCTGTCGTACCGGCCTGATTTGGTGGTCTCGGGCATCAACCAAGGCGCCAACATGGGGGATGACACGCTTTACTCCGGCACGGTAGCGGCTGCCATGGAGGGTTATCTTTTTGGCGTGCCGGCCATTGCTTTTTCTCAAACGGAAAAGGGTTGGACCCATCTGGATGTGGCCACTCGTGTGGCACGCCGAGTGATTGAGCATGCGTTGCGCTCCTCTCACTCCAGCTTTTCGGTGGGCAAGCCTTGGTTGTTGAACGTGAATATCCCGAACCGGGCTGACGCCGACCAAATGCCTTGGTGCATCACCCGCTTGGGACGTCGACACGCCAGTGAACCCGTGATACGTCAGACCAGTCCCCGCGGCGATACCCTTTATTGGATAGGTTCTGCCGGAGATGCCCGTGAAGCGGGCGAGGGTACTGACTTTCACGCTACTGCATCCAACAGGGTGTCCATCACCCCTTTACAAGTGGACTTAACGGACCATGCAAATTTGTCCAGCTGGGCTACCGCCTTTGCCGGACGAGTGGCCTGAGATGAGCGAACCGTCCCGCCCACCCAAATTCCCGCTGCGACTGGAGCAAACTGCGCCCAAACGCCATGCCGTGGCGGGGCAACGCAACGCCCCAGTTTTGACCGCAGCGGCGGTCTTGCGACCGCAAGCTCCTTTGGCGCACGCTGTGGCTACTGCACAAAATGCGTCTGCACCTACGGGCCTGGGGTTGGATTCGGCTGATGTGCGGCGACGAATGGTGTTACGGTTGCAGGCGTCGGGCATCAGCCATGCGGGTGTTTTGGGCGCATTCCAAGCCGTTCCACGCCATTTGTTCGTCGACAGCGCTCTGGTCAATCAAGCCTATGAGGACACCAGTTTGCCGATTGGCCACGGCCAGACCATTTCCAAACCTTCGGTCGTGGCGCGCATGTTGGAGTTACTGACCGGAGGGCAAAATGCTGCGTCGACTGCACAGGAAGGCGGCACCAAGTTACTCGGTCGCGTGCTGGAGATTGGCACAGGTTGTGGTTACCAGGCGGCATTGCTGTCTCTGCTGGCCAAGAGTGTGATCTCGGTCGAACGACTCAAACCCTTGCATGACAAAGCCCGCGACAATTTAGTGGCCTTACGATCGGACAACCTGCGTTTGGTTTATGGTGACGGCATGCTGGGGCACCCTCCAAATGCTCCTTACGACAGCATCATCGCCGCGGCCGGCGGTCAAGCCCTCCCGCAAGCATGGTTGGATCAACTGGCTGTTGGCGGGCGGTTGATTGCGCCTGTGGCACAGGCACAGGGCCAACGTGCGGCTCAGGCCTTGATGGTGGTCGATCGAACGTTTGAAGGTTTTCGCAGTCAGATGTTGGAAGGGGTGTTTTTCGTCCCCCTAAAATCTGGATTCGTCTGATTGAAGCACTCTTGAATGAGATTGGTGTCTTGATGTCTGGTTTGAGTTTCCTCGTTAATCCGCTTGAGTTGGCGACTGTTCGTTCTAGGTTGCTGCCCGCCGCTTTGCTGCTGTTGGTGCTGGCGCTCGTCGGCTGCGCCTCCAGCCAACACAAGGCCCCCGTCGAGGAGCGTGGTGTCGCGACCCGTGCCACCGCCCCCGCCAGCACGGCCCCTGCTGCACCGTCCTCAGCTGTTGCCGCAGCGCCCGAGGCCCCTAAAGTTCTGCCTGGTGCTGAGAACGCAGGCAAGCCAGGCTACTACACCATCAAACCTGGCGACACCCTGATTCGTGTGGGTCTGGATCAAGGACAAAACTGGAAAGACATCGCCAAGTGGAACAATATTGATAATCCCAACCTGATTGAAGTAGGGCAGGTGATACGTGTTGCGCCTCCTGGTGCTGACGCTTCAGCGATGGGCGCACGGCCTGTGACTTCGGCTAAGGTGGAGTCCAAGCCCTTGGATAGCAAACCGCCCGCCAGCCCAACGCCCGCGCCGGCGGGCGCATCCGCTGCGGCCGCTACCTCTGCCGGGACGCCGCCAACGCCGGCCCCTGCCGCCCCATCTGCCAAAGACACCGACGACGACGTGAACTGGCAATGGCCAGCTAGCGGCGCAGTAGTGTCTCAGTTCGATGAAGGCAAGACCAAAGGGCTTGCCATCGCTGGCCGTGCGGGGGATCCTGTGTTGGCCGCTGCGGATGGGAAGGCGGTCTATGTGGGTTCCGCGATTCGTGGTTACGGCAATCTGATCGTGATTCAACACAACAGCCGCTACCTCACTGCTTATGCTCACAACCAAACCTTGCTCGTCAAGGAGGGGCAGACTGTTCGCCGTGGGCAACGCATTGCAGAGATGGGGTCGACGGATGCGGACCGGGTGCAGCTGCACTTTGAAATTCGCAGGCACGGCAAACCCGTGGATCCGGCCAAACTGCTTCCTACGCGCTGAGTTTTTTGGATCTGTTTAGAGGGGCTTGCCTGGCAAGCCCTTTCACACCTTGCCTTTCCAACCCATGACCGCTTCTGAAGAATGGCTCCGCGTGGAGTCCCTGGACCTCGACGCGCAAGGCGTGTGCCACAACAGCGAGGGTAAGGTGGTCTTTGTCGAGGGTGCTTTACCGGGTGAAGAAGTCCGGGTGTCCGTCTTCCGCAAGAAGAACAACTGGGAGCAAGCGACCCTTCAGGCATTGCGAAAGGAAAGTGCCCAACGCGTAAAGCCTCAATGCAGGCACTTCGGTCAATGTGGCGGCTGCAAGATGCAGCATTTGCACGTTGATGCGCAAGTGGCCAGCAAACAGCGGGCGGTTGAGGATGCCTTATGGCACTTGGGGAAGGTGAAACCTCATCAGGTGCTCAGGCCGATTGCAGGGCCAGCTTGGGGTTATCGTTATCGCGCTCGGTTGTCGGTGCGGTATGTCGTGAAGAAGGGGGTTGTTCTCGTCGGTTTTCACGAGCGCAAATCCAGTTATGTGGCAGACATGGACAGCTGCGAGGTCTTGCCTCCTCACCTGAGCAAAATGCTCGTGCCGCTGCGGCAGCTCGTCGCCCAAATGCAGCAACGCGACCGATTGCCCCAAATTGAGGTGGCGGTGGGGGATCAAGTTACCGCTTTGGTCTTGCGTCACTTGGAGCCACTGAGCGAACATGACTTGGGGCTGCTCCGCACCTTTGCAATAACGCATCAAGTCCAGTGGTGGTTGCAGGCCAAAGGCCCAGACACCGTGCTGCGGCTGGATGATGCGGGTCCTGCCTTGGCCTATACCCTGCCTGAATTTGGTGTAACGATGCCGTTCAAGCCCACGGATTTCACCCAAGTCAACCATGAGATCAACCGCGCATTGGTGGGCCGTGCGCTGCGACTGTTGGAGGTGAAAAAAGCCGAGCGGGTCATCGATTGGTTTTGTGGCCTGGGTAACTTCACGTTGCCCCTGGCAACCCAAGCCCAAAGCGTGTTGGGCTTGGAAGGTAGTTCCACGCTGGTCGAGCGCGCGAGAGACAATGCGCGACTCAACGGACTGCTCCAAAACACCCAGTTCGCGGTGCAGAATTTATTTGAGGTGACGCCTGCCGATTTGCTGAGCCACGGGGTTGCTCAAAAATGGCTGGTTGATCCTCCCCGAGAGGGGGCGTTTGCGTTGGCCAAGGCACTGGCTGACATTCATGCCGATCCACAACTCGTACCGGGTTATGTGCCACCCCAGCGGATTGTCTATGTGAGCTGCAATCCTGCGACGCTGGCACGTGATGCCGGATTGCTCGTACATCAGGCGGGTTACCAGTGCGTTGCAGCTGGCGCCGTCAACATGTTTCCTCACACTGCACACGTTGAAAGCATTGCTGTGTTTGATCGCGTTTGAAATGCATGGGGCGCATAAAAAAGGCCTCGCTGTGCGAGGCCTTTTTTTGAAATCAGCGGCGATCAGTCATTGCTGCTGGTCAACCCAAGAATGGCAAGCAGAGACTGGAACACGTTGTAAATACTCAGGTATACCCCCAAGGTGGCAGTGATGTAATTGGTTTCCAAACCGTCCTGCACGCGCTTCAAGTCATACAAGATGAAGGCAGAGAAGATACCCACCGCCAGCACCGACAGCGCCATCATGAGAGCGGTCGACTGGAAGAAGAAGTTCGCGATACCTGCAACCATCAGCATGATGGCGCCGATAAAGAGCCATTTTCCCATCGACGTCAAATCACGCTTGATGATGGATGACAAAGTGGCCATACCCAGGAAGATTGTGCCGGTGCCGGCGAATGCCATCATGATGAGGCTGGCGCCATTGTTCAGGCCAAGCACCGCACCGACCAACCGCGACAACATCACACCCATGAAGAAAGTGAACGCCAACAGGATGGGAACACCAGCAGCTGAATTTTTGGTTTTTTCAATGGCAAACATGAAACCGAAGGCTCCAGCCAAAAACACCACCATGCTAATACCTGGTGACATGGCGCGGGCAATTCCAGTGCTCACGCCCAGCCAAGCACCCAGCACCGTCGGCACCATGGACAGCGCCAGCAGCCAGTAGGTGTTGCGCAACACGCGGTTGCGCTGTTCGACAGAAGAGCCGTACCCGGAAACCCCGGCGTAGGCGTTTTGCAGGCTTTGGTTCATGATGCACTCCAAGTGGTTGTTTCAGGCCGTCTGACCCGACGCGCGGATTCTAGTTCCCTAGGGTGAACTTGGTTTAATTCCCTTTTGGTTGTGGCTGAATTCGCCAGTCGCTCCCCAGGTGGCGGCAGTTTTGCAAAAAACACCGCGAAAGTCCGAGTTCGCGGTCGTTAAAGTGACGACTTCTTTCAACGAGCTGATCCGCCAATATGAATCAAAAGCCCACACTCACCCTCGACGACATCAAGCGCATGGCCGCAGCCTGCGAAAAAGAGGCCCAGCAAAACCAATGGGCCGTGACGTTTGCCATCGTCGACGACGGCGGCCACCTGCTATGGTTACAGCGCTTGGACGGCGCAGCGCCACTGTCGTCTCATATCGCGCCAGCCAAAGCGCGCACGGCCGCTCTGGGTCGACGCGAGAGCCGAATTTACGAGGAAATGATCAATCAAGGGCGCGTCTCTTTTTTGAGCGCACCCGAAGTCAGCGGATTGCTGGAGGGCGGCGTTCCGATCATGGTGCAAGGGCACTGCGTTGGTGCGATTGGTGTCAGTGGCGTCAAGTCGACCGAAGATGCGCAAATCGCCAAGGCTGGCGTCGCTGTTTTGGGCGGGTGAACGGCAGTCGGAAGCGGGCGATTTGGGGGGCGTGCCCGGCATGTGCCCCAGCCCGACGGGGCTGGGTCGGCTATACTTGACGGGTTTACCCGCAACCACACCGCCCGCTCGACACCCGCCGCTCATTTGGCGCTGATTCCTGCACCAGATTCATGCCGAAAGACGCAACAAAACGGCGTCTGACACGGCGCGAGTTGGGCGCGCACATACCGGAGATTTCTGTGCTGCCTGACTTGGTCCACGCGTTGGTCCCCGCGCTGCCCCCCGCTCTACTCGCTCTCGCAGACGGCACCACCTTCCAGGGTACATCTATCGGCGCTTCTGGTCATACCGTGGGTGAGGTGGTGTTCAACACCTCGCTCACCGGCTACCAGGAAATTCTCACCGATCCCAGCTATTGCCGCCAAATCGTTACCTTGACGTATCCCCACGTCGGCAATACGGGTGTCAACGAAGAAGATGTCGAGTCCTCGAAGGTTTTTGCCGCTGGTTTAGTCATCAAAAACCTGCCGCTTCTGGCGTCCAACTTTCGCATGGGTTTGACGCTTTCGGCGTATCTGCAGCGTGAAGGTACTGTCGCCATTGCCGATATCGACACCCGCCGGTTGACGCGCATTTTGCGCACCACAGGCGCACAAAACGGCTGCATCACCAGTTTCGCCAGCGGCCATGTCATCAGCGCGGACGACATCGCCCAGGCCGTGGCCCGCGCCAAAGCCGCGCCGAGCATGGCCGGTTTGGATTTGGCACAAGTGGTCTCTCAAAAAGAGGTCACGTCTTGGACCGAGTCGGAGTGGGTGCTGGGCAGCGGTTACGGGCAACAAGCGGCGCCCCGTTTTCATGTGGTCGCCTACGACTTCGGCGTCAAACGCAACATCCTGCGCATGCTGGCCAGCCGTGGGTGCAAAGTCACCGTGATTCCTGCGAAAACACCGGCCTCAGAAGTGCTGAGGCTTCGGCCCAACGGCATCTTTTTAAGCAACGGCCCTGGAGATCCAGAGCCTTGTGACTACGCCATCGATGCAGTCCGCGAATTGATCAACACCGGCACGCCAACGTTTGGCATCTGCCTCGGCCACCAAATCATGGCGCTGGCCTCAGGGGCCAAAACTTTCAAAATGAAGTTTGGCCACCATGGCGCCAACCACCCGGTCAAAGACCTCGACTCTGGTCGAGTCAGCATCACCAGCCAAAACCACGGTTTTGCGGTAGACGAGAAAACCTTGCCTGCCAATTTGCGTGCCACCCACGTATCGCTGTTCGACGGTACCTTGCAAGGTTTGGCGCGCACCGACCAACCCGCTTTCTGTTTTCAAGGCCACCCCGAGGCCTCGCCTGGACCCCATGACATTGGTTACTTGTTTGACCGCTTTATTGCGTTGATGGACAAAGCGGAGAAAAAAAATGCCTAAGCGCAGCGACCTCAAATCCATCCTCATCATCGGCGCTGGCCCCATCGTGATTGGCCAGGCCTGTGAATTCGACTACTCCGGTGCACAGGCCTGCAAGGCGCTGCGTGAAGAGGGTTACCGCGTCATTTTGGTCAACAGCAATCCCGCGACCATCATGACCGACCCCAACATGGCCGATGCCACCTACATCGAGCCCATCACCTGGCAAGTGGTTGAAAAAATCATCGCCAAAGAGCGGCCCGATGCTGTGCTACCGACCATGGGTGGACAAACTGCGCTGAACTGTGCGCTTGACTTGCACAAACAGGGCGTGCTCGCCAAGTACGGCGTGGAAATGATTGGCGCCAATGAGCACGCGATTGAAAAAGCCGAAGACCGACTGAAGTTCAAAGACGCCATGACCAAGATTGGCCTGGGCTCGGCCAAAAGCGGCATCGCCCACAGTCTGGATGAGGCGTGGGGTGTGCAGAAATCCATCCAGGCCGAGATTGGTGGATCGGGTTTCCCGATGGTGATTCGACCCAGTTTCACACTCGGCGGCACCGGTGGCGGCATTGCTTACAACCCCGAAGAGTTTGAAGAAATTTGCAAGCGTGGTTTGGACTTGTCCCCTACTAAAGAGCTGCTGATTGAAGAGTCGCTCATCGGTTGGAAAGAGTACGAGATGGAGGTGGTGCGCGACAAAGCGGACAACTGCATCATCGTGTGCTCCATCGAAAACCTCGACCCTATGGGCATCCACACCGGTGACTCGATCACCGTGGCTCCGTCACAGACCCTGACCGACAAAGAGTATCAACTGCTTCGTAACGCCAGCATCGCCATCTTGCGGGAAATTGGTGTGGACACGGGCGGCTCCAATGTGCAGTTCTCCATCAATCCCAAAGATGGCCGCATGGTGGTGATTGAGATGAACCCCCGTGTTTCTCGGTCATCCGCGTTGGCATCCAAGGCCACGGGCTTCCCGATTGCCAAGGTCGCGGCCAAGTTGGCCGTGGGCTACACCTTGGACGAGCTGCGCAACGACATCACTGGCGGCGCAACCCCCGCGAGTTTCGAGCCCAGCATTGACTACGTGGTCACGAAAATCCCGCGTTTTGCTTTTGAGAAGTTTCCCGCCGCAGATTCCCACTTGACCACTCAGATGAAGTCCGTGGGCGAGGTCATGGCCATGGGCCGCACCTTCCAGGAAAGTTTCCAAAAGGCGCTGCGTGGTTTGGAGACCGGCATCGACGGTTTGACCGAGAGAAGCACGGACCGCGACGAAATCATCGAAGAAATTGGTGAAGCCGGACCCGAGCGCATTCTTTATGTTGGCGATGCGTTCCGCATGGGACTGAGCCTGCAAGAAGTTTTTGAAGAAACAGCCATCGACCCGTGGTTCTTGGCGCAGATCGAAGACTTGGTGAAAACTGAAAGCCAGGTCGCTAAACGTTCGCTTGACAGCCTCTCTGGCGCCGAGCTGCGTTACCTGAAACAGAAAGGCTTCTCAGACCGCCGATTGGCCAAGCTGCTGGGCACCAACCAGCACGAAGTGCGAGCCAAGCGCCATGCGCTTCACGTGCGTCCTGTCTACAAACGGGTAGATACCTGTGCCGCAGAGTTTGCGACGCAAACGGCCTACATGTACTCGACTTACGAGAATGTCGATGGCGAGTGTGAAGCGGCCCCTACCGATAAGAAAAAAATCATGGTGCTCGGTGGCGGCCCGAACCGCATTGGTCAAGGCATTGAGTTTGACTATTGCTGCGTGCACGCGGCGCTGGCCATGCGTGAGGACGGTTTTGAGACCATCATGGTCAACTGCAATCCCGAGACAGTGTCCACCGATTACGACACCTCAGACCGTCTGTACTTCGAGTCGCTGACGCTGGAAGACGTCTTGGAAATCGTGGACAAAGAAAAGCCACTGGGTGTGATCGTGCAGTACGGTGGCCAAACGCCTCTCAAATTGGCACTGGACCTGGAGCGAGCTGGGGTGCCTATTGTGGGTACCACGCCAGACAGCATCGACATCGCCGAAGACCGTGAGCGTTTCCAAGCCTTGCTCCACACCCTGGGTCTGAAGCAGCCGCCAAACCGCACCGCGCGCACCGAGGAGCAGGCGCTCAAACTGGCCCAGGAGATTGGTTATCCGCTGGTGGTGCGCCCGAGTTACGTGCTTGGTGGCCGCGCCATGGAAATCGTCCACGGTGACAAGGACCTGGAGCGTTATATGCGCGAGGCCGTGCGTGTGTCGGAGAAGTCGCCTGTACTCTTGGACCGGTTCTTGGACGATGCGATCGAGGTCGATGTCGACTGCATTGCCGATGGGTCCGATGGCCCGGACGGCTGCATGATCGGCGGCATCATGGAGCACGTCGAACAAGCCGGCATCCACTCCGGTGACTCGGCCTGTTCGCTGCCACCGTATTCGTTGCCAAAGTCGCTGCAAGATGAATTACGTCGCCAAACCGTGCTGATGGCCAAAGCCCTGAAGGTCAAGGGCTTGATGAATGTGCAGTTCGCCATCCAAGGGGAGGGCGAGCAGGCGGTGGTGTATGTGCTGGAGGTCAACCCACGCGCTTCTCGCACCGTCCCCTTTGTGTCGAAGGCGACAGGTCAACCCTTGGCCAAGATTGCCGCCCGCTGCATGGTCGGGCAGTTACTCAAAGACCAAAAGGCCCTCAATGGCAAACCACCGGTCGAAGTGATTCCGCCTTATTTCAGCGTGAAAGAGGCAGTCTTCCCGTTCAACAAATTTCCGGGTGTGGACCCCATCCTTGGACCAGAGATGCGCTCAACCGGCGAGGTCATGGGAGCAGGGCGCACTTTCGGTGAAGCCATGCTGAAGAGTCAGTTGGGGGCGGGTTCTCGTTTGCCTCGTTCCGGAACGGTGTGTATCACGGTGAAAAACACCGACAAAGCCCGCGCCGTGGTGGTGGCGCGTGACCTGGTCGCCCTGGGTTTCAAGATCCTGGCTACCAAGGGCACGGCCGCAGCCATTGCCGAGGGCGGTGTGCCTGTGACGGTGGTGAACAAGGTCAAAGACGGTCGGCCACACATTGTGGACATGGTCAAAGCGGGAGATATTCAACTGGTGTTCACCACGGTCGATGAAACCCGCACAGCGATTGCCGACTCTCGCCACATTCGCCAGGCTGCTTTGGCCAACCGCATCACTTACTACACCAGCATGGCTGGGTGTGAGGCCGCCACCGAGGGCATGAAACATCAGGATGGCCTGGTGGTGAAGTCCCTGCAGGAACTTCACGGCGAGTTGCACTAAACTCCCGTTCCACTGACTTCGGCCGCCGCCAGAGCTCCTGGCGGCGGTTTCATTTTGGCTTCAGGATATTTTGATATGACGACCATCCCCATTACCAAACGCGGCGCTGAAAAACTCAAGGAAGAGTTGCACCGTCTGAAGACCATTGAACGCCACGCGGTCATCCAGGCCATCGCTGAAGCGCGTGCCCAAGGCGATTTATCCGAGAACGCCGAGTACGAAGCGGCCAAAGACAAACAGGGCTTCATCGAGGGCCGCATTTTGGAGATTGAAGGCAAACTCGCAGCCGCCCAGATCATTGATCCCAGTTCCTTGGATGCGGGCGGTCGTGTGGTGTTTGGTTCAACCGTGGATCTGGAGGAAGAGGCCTCCGGTGCGGCGGTGACGTATCAAATTGTGGGTGATGACGAAGCCGATCTGAAGCAGGGCCTGATTTCCATCAGCTCACCCATCGCCCGCGCGCTGATCGGCAAAGAGGCTGGTGACGTGGCGGCGGTTCAAGCGCCGGGTGGCGTGAAGAACTACGAAATTGTCGAGGTTCGTTACCTCTAGGCAAGAACGCAGTGCAGCAGCTGCTGCACTCCATGAGCTTATTCCGCCGCGGTTTTTTTCACACTGGTGTTTCGTTTGCGGGCACGTTTGAGCTCACCGCCCGCAGTGATGCGCTCGTTGCCCAAGACTTTGATCTTTTTGACCTGGGCGCGGTGGTTGCCACTCTTGGAAAATTTCAAGATCTTCACGATTTTGGGACCTGGCATGCGTCCTTCCCGTTCGACTTTTTCTTTCTCCGGGATGGGGCGCCACAGCACGAGCAATTTGCCGATGTGTTGTACTTGCGCTGCCCCCAGCGTTTCTGCCAAGGTATTAAAGATGGATTCGCGGGTTTCGCGTTCATCGGAAAAAACGCGGACTTTGATCAAGCCATGGGCATTGAGAGCAGCGTCGACCTCTTTCTGAACGGCAGGCGTGAGCCCGTCGTTCCCGATCAGCACGAGAGGATTCAAATGATGTGCATCTGCACGTTTGGCACGGCGCTCGGCCGTGGAGAGGATGATTGCGGGCATGCCCCTATTATCAGTCGAGTATGAAAATTCAATCCAAAAGTAAAAAAGTAAAAGCTTGGTTGCAAGACCATGTGAACGATCCCTACGTCAAACTGGCGCAGCGTGAGGGCTATCGAGCCCGCGCCGCTTACAAGCTTAAAGAAATCGACGAAACAATGGGTTTGCTCAAACCTGGGCAGTTGGTGGTTGACCTGGGCGCCGCGCCCGGAGCTTGGAGCCAATACGTGCGCCGCAAATTCGCCCCCAAACACGCGGGCGCTGGAGGTGCGGCAGCAGGCGAACTCAATGGCACCATCATTGCGCTGGATGTTCTCGACTTCGAGCCCATCGAAGGCGTTCATTTCATCCAGGGCGATTTTCGTGAGGATGCAGTTGCGGCCCAGTTGATCCAGGCACTCAAGGGACGTTCTGTGGATGTGGTGATTTCAGACATGGCCCCCAATTTGTCCGGTATAGAAAGCGCTGATGCAAGCCGGATGGTGCACTTGGTGGAACTCGCAGTGGCCTTCGCCCAGGAGCATTTGACTGATAAGGGCGCCTTGGTATGCAAAGTTTTTCAC
>Ga0315906_10002254_pt1 | contig 27385 bp, 28 predicted proteins | sample LakEriMetagenome_4_FD_203526 | JGI IMG/M metagenome (GOLD analysis project Ga0315906, IMG submission 203526) | Freshwater fungal communities from buoy surface, Lake Erie, Ohio, United States - Buoy 2 MA122 | ecosystem: Environmental > Aquatic > Freshwater > Lake > Lake biofilm | place: USA...
ATGAGCGAGTTGAGGTTGAAGCGAGCTTGCATGTCTTCGATCTGCGCCTCGACGATCACGCCATCGATCGCCTCCAACGGACCGAGTGGTGCCGCCCAGGGTTGGCCCGGGCGGATCACGTCGGACTGCTCGGCCAACTGCTCGCGCAGCACCTCCGCAGCCAGCGCCTCGGTACCGCTCGCCACCCACAGGGCCTGCTCCTGCGCCGCGCTGCCCTGTGCACGCCTCAGCGCCATGCCCGTATCGAAGGTGATAGCTGCTGCGATCGCCGTGGCGAGTGCAAGCAAGATGAGCGCGGTCAGCAGCGCCATGCCGCGCTGACGGCTCATCCAGCGACCTCGACGAGTCGGACGATCTTGCCGAACTGCAGCGTGTCGAGCGTGATCTCTACGGCCCGCGGGCGCGATCGCGAGCGCTGGGGTTCGTTGGCCTCAACGGGCCATTCCGTTCGCCACTCGCCCGGATCATCGAGAAAGCGCAGCTCGACGCTGCGAACGCCCCGCAGTAGCACACGCTGTCGCGGTGTACTCGATTGCGTACGCTCGAGCGCAGGCCAGACACGCCGCACCAGGGCTTGGTCGCGAAGCTCGTACTCGATCCGCTGCAGAGTGGGCTGCTGTGTTCCTGGAGGGATGACTCGTCCACCGCGGGTGAGTGCAACGAGTTCTGTTCCTCGTCGATCGGCGCGCAAGGCGGGCTCGACGCCTCGACCGAGTACATCGCGCACCGGACGCGCCGACAGTTGCGCGAAATCTTGCACGATGGTCCGCACCGCGCGTTGCAGCTGGGCAAGTTGCTGCTGTTGATCGCTGACGCTGGCGCGCTGGCGAATGACCTCGGTGAGCGCGCCGTATCCGAGCGCAAGCATTAGCGCCGTAATGAACATGGCCACGAGCAACTCGAGCAGTGTGAAGCCTCGGGCGGTCCGTTGCGTCATGGCGGGCTCCGGCGCGCGATGTCCCAGGCGGCATCAGCCCCAGGCGGTGACGCCACGCTCGCACCATGAAATCCGATCAAAGTCACGAGCCACTCCTCGCGCGCACCATCGGCCGCTTTGGGCCGCGCCGAGACCTTGATCTGCAGCATCCCCTTGATCGGTGTGCGGCCGATGTCCTCGCGCCACTGCCACATTGAGCCTGCGAACTCGACTTCGCCCTCGCGTGAGCCGGGCTTCGGTGCTTCCCGAGACGTGCGGGCCTCGACGAGGCGATTGCTGGCCACCCATTCGGCGAAACTACGTTCACGCAGCCGCGCGGTGCTGTCTGCGCCCGTGGTCAGCGCCGACAGGACTGCAGCGGAACCGAGCGCCACGATGACGAGGGCCACGAGCACCTCAACGAGCGTAAAGCCCATCGAATGTGTCCATCGCGCCTGCCGCGCGGAATAACGTCGCGTCACGGCGCGCCCCCTTCGGCGAGCTGCTCGAGTTCGCCGTTCATGTCGGGTCGAATGCGATGAACGTAGGGTTCCGCATCACGCCGCAACACCAACTCGAAGGGGGTGAACTCTCCGCCCGAGTCGATTCCGAGTTGCGGCGCAGGAGGAGGACGATCGTCCTTATTTTTGGAAGCCTTCGCCGAGACGGTCGCCTCCGCCGAATCGGGCTCGCCGCCATCAAGCACGATACGTCGACCTTCGATCCAGGCTTCGATCGACAGTCCCTCGGGCAAGCGACGGGTTCGCAAGGCATCATCGGTCGCGGGCTGCCAGAGTCCACTGCGCGGGTCGAACCACGCGAACGCGTATCCCTCGCGCGTGACTCGCACGCCGTAGTGCCGAGTTTCGAGTTCGGCGCGATCCCGCGCATAGTCGAGCACGGCCCGCAGTCGGTTGGCCTCATTTTCGAGCGAGCGATCGCGCCCGACGACGCCGATTGCGAGCACCGCGCCGCCGATCATGAGCCCGATGATGGTGATCACGACCAGCATCTCGATCAGCGTAAATCCGGCGGGCGCCGCGTGGCGCACCGCTCGCGGCTGAGGTCGTGACGCGATCAGTCTGCCGTATCCCAGTTGCCGATGTCGTCGCCACCCTCAACGCCATCCGGCCCGAAGGAGTACAAGTCGTACTCGCGCCCGCGAGTGCCCGGGTATCGGTACTGGTAGGGGTTACCCCACGGATCGGCCGAGACCCGGGCGATATAGCCGCCGTCCTTCCAATTGCGCACCGTGGCGTCGTCCGGCTTGCTCACGAGTGCAGCAAGTCCTTGCGAGGCGCTCGGGTAGCGGGCGGTATCGAGGCGGTACATGGCGAGGGCGGTTTCGATGGTCTGCAGATCGCCACGCGCCTTGGTCAGCCGGGCATCGTCCACCCGACCCATCACTCGGGGCACGATGAAGGCCGCAAGCAGGCCGATGATGACCACGACCACCATGATCTCGATCAGCGTGAAACCACGCGCACGTGCGCGGGGCGCCGGGATTCGATGCACGGAATGCTCCTTCGATCGATACGCAGAACACCTGCAGTGAGATCATAGCAAAGCGGGACTACGGCACTGTGACGCCGGCCTCCGTATAATCCGCCGCGGCCGCTCGGGCCGAAGCATGACGCCAGGAGAGATCAGGGATGTCGGTTGCGTTCGTTTTTCCAGGGCAGGGCTCGCAGTCGGTCGGCATGTTGGCCGGACTCGCCGAGCGGCATCCGGTCGTGCGCGAGACCTTTGATGCCGCATCTCAGGTCCTGGGTTTTGATCTCTGGGCCCTGGCGCAGGGTGGACCCGCTGAGGCCCTCTCCCTGACCGAGAACACCCAGCCGGTCATGCTGGTGGCCGGCGTGGCGACGTGGCGGGTGTGGTGTCTCGCTGAGGGGTCGCGTCCGCAATGGGTTGCGGGTCATAGCCTCGGGGAATTCACGGCTCTCGTTGCTGCTGGCGTGCTAGGTTTCGAAGATGCGGTACGCCTCGTCCGATTTCGCGGCGAGGTCATGCGCGATGCGGTGCCGGATGGGCAGGGCGGCATGGCGGCCGTGCTCGGGCTGAGCGATGCCGATGTCGAGGCGGCCTGCGCCGAGGCCGCGGGCGGCGAGGTCGTCGAAGCCGTCAACTACAACGCGCCGCAGCAAGTGGTCATCGCCGGCCACGCCGCGGCCCTCAAGCGGGCCATGGAGGCTGCCAAAGCGCGCGGCGCCAAACGCGCGTTGCCGCTACCGATCAGCGTTCCCTGCCACAGCAGCTTGATGCAAGGTGCCGCGCGACAGTTGCGTGAACGGCTGCAGGCCGTAACCCTTTCGGCACCCACGCTGCGCTTCATGAGCTCCGTCGATGCGCAGGAGTACCGCGATCCGGCCGCCATCGCCGATTTGCTCTATCGACAGCTCGCGAGCCCGGTGCGCTGGGTCAGCACGATCGAGGCATTGCGCGCGATCGGCGTCAGTCAGTTCGTCGAGTGCGGGCCGGGCAAAGTGCTGGCGGGTCTCGTGAAGCGTATTGATCGTTCGGGCGAGATTAGCTGTTTGGCGCTGGAAGACCCGCCCTCGATTGATGCGGCGCGTTCGGCGCTGGTGGCGATGCGGGATCCATCGGGAGGTGTTCGATGACCCAGGTATTTGCAGGGGACGCTCTGTCGGGACAGACGGCACTCGTCACTGGAGCCTCGCGCGGCATTGGTCGGGCGATCGCAGTCGCGTTGGCTGCAGCGGGTGCCCGCGTGATCGGCACGGCCACACAGCCCTCCGGGGCTGAGGCGATCACCGCCGTCCTCGCCGCCGCGGGCGGCCGGGGCGCTGTGCTCAACGTGGCCGATGCGGCCTCGGTTGATGCGCTACTCGCCGAGCTCGAGGCGGCGGGCGAGATGCCCGGCATCCTCGTCAACAACGCCGGCATCACCCGCGACAACTTGCTCGTGCGCATGAAACCCGAGGACTGGGACGCCGTGATCGCCACCGATCTCACCTCCGTGTTCCGCCTCAGTCGCGGTTGCCTGCGGCACATGATGAAACAGCGCTTCGGCCGCATCATCAGCATCACCTCCGTCGTCGGCGCCATGGGCAATGCGGGACAGACCAACTACGCAGCCGCGAAGGCCGGAGTGATCGGCTTCACCAAGTCGCTCGCCAAGGAAGTGGGCAGTCGGCAAATCACGGTGAATGCGATTGCACCGGGCTTTATCGACACCGACATGACTCGCGCACTCGATGCGGCGCAGCGCGAGGCGATGGCGGCCGGCATACCCCTCGCCCGGCTGGGTGAAAGCGATGACATCGCCGCCGCGACCGTCTTCCTGGCCTCGTCGGCAGGGGGCTACATCACGGGGCAAACGCTGCACGTCAACGGCGGCCTGTACCTGTCTTGAGGCGTTTTTTCGCAACAACGTTGCTTTTTTTAGACAAAACAAACCCTTAGCCGTCGACCGATGGCATCAGGGGTCGATCCCGCCTACAATGCGCGTCCGGCTGCGCCCAGAGCGGGTCGGGCCACACAGGTCGTCAAGAGGACATTTATCAGATGAGCACTGTCGAACAACAAGTCAAAGCCATTGTCGCCGAACAGCTGGGGGTGAAGCTTGAGCAGGTCACCAACACCGCCTCGTTCGTCGATGACCTCGGTGCCGATTCGCTCGATACCGTGGAACTCGTGATGGCTCTTGAAGAGGAGTTCGAGACCGAGATCCCGGACGAGGATGCCGAGAAGATCACGACGGTCCAACAAGCGATCGACTACGTCACGGCGCGCCGCAAGGCCTGAGCCGTTCGACTCCCACGCCGGGGTCGGCCTGGTGCCGGCCCCGGCGTTTTATTGAATCTCTTTCCGATGCGTTCCTGAGGTGAAGCTTCCATGAGCAAGCGGCGCGTGGTGGTTACGGGTCTCGGCATCGTGTCTCCAGTGGGCAGCACGGTGGCCTCGGCATGGGACACCGTGCTGCGCGGGGAGAGCGGCATCGGACTCATCACTCGATTCGACACCACCCAGTTCGCCACTCGCATTGGCGGCGCGGTGCGCGATTTCGACATCGGCGCGTACATGAGCCCCAAGGAAGCGCGGCGCATGGACGAGTTCATCCATTACGGGGTGGCCGCCGGCGTACAAGCGGTGCAGGACTCGGGGCTCGATTTTGCGGCCGAGGACACGCGCCGTTGCGGCGTCATCTCGGGAGCTGGCATCGGCGGACTTGCGACTATCGAGTCTGAATTCGAAGCGTTTCAGACCACGCAGAGCCCGCGGAAAATTTCGCCGTTTTTCATACCCGCCTCGATCATCAACATGATCGCGGGGCATCTTTCGATCCGCTACGGTCTGCGCGGCCCGAACCTCGGCGTCGTCACGGCCTGCACCACATCGACCCACGCCATTGGCCTCGGCTATCGCACCATTCAGTACGGTGATGCCGACGTGATGCTGGCCGGCGGCGGGGAGATGTCGACCACCCGGCTCGGCATCAGTGGGTTTTCTCAGGCCAAGGCGCTCTCGACGCGCAATGACTCGCCGACAGAGGCCTCGCGCCCCTGGGATCGCGACCGCGATGGCTTCGTAGCAGCCGACGGCGGTGGCGCGATCATGCTCGAGGAACTTGAACACGCCCGGCGCCGCGGTGCACGGATTTACGCGGAACTCGTCGGCTTTGGGATGAGCGGGGATGCCTACCACATCACGGCACCCCCCGAAGATGGCGCCGGTGCGCAGCTTGCCATGCAGAACGCTTTGCGGGACGCGGCGCTTGATCCGACGGCCGTGCAGTACCTGAACGCACACGCGACCTCGACCAACCTTGGAGATCGCGCCGAGACGGTCGCGATCAAGAGCGCGTTCGGTGATCATGCCCGCTCGCTCGCCGTCAGTTCCACGAAGTCGATGACTGGGCATCTGCTGGGCGCCGCGGGCGTGGTCGAGGCCATCCTGACGATCCTCGCGATCCGCGATCAAGTGGCTCCGCCCACCATCAACCTGCACAACCCGGACCCTGAATGTGACCTCGACTACGTGCCGAACACCGCGCGTTCGATGAGCATCGACGTGGCGGTATCCAACTCCTTCGGTTTCGGCGGCACGAACGGCACGCTGGTCTTCCGCAAGTTCCAGGGTTGAGTCGCACGGTCGCGTTGCGGCCGATTACACTGCACGAGTGCGCGCGATACGCCTGTCCATCGTTCTGTTGCTCGGTGCCCTGATGGCGGTCGGGGGCGTTGCACTGTGGTGGCAGCAGGCGTTGCAGGCGCCCGGCCCCCACGCGAAGGAAATCCGGCTCACGGTTGCGCGTGGTGAAAGTGTACGCAGCGTTTTGGCCGACATCGCCGCGCAGGGCGGATTGGCGCACCCAACCCTGGTTGATCTATGGGTAAGGCATGTCGTTCGTCCGCGCGTCCAAGTCGGACGGTACGCCATCGCACCCGGCGCCTCGGCGCAGCAGATCCTGCAGCAGTTGTCCGAAGGGCGCGTATTACTCGAATCGCTGACGATCATCGAGGGCAGTCGTTTTCGAGACTTTCGGCGGGCACTCGAGGCACATCCGGGAGTCGAGGTCACCTTGCATGGCCTGACGGATGCCGAGGTGATGGCGCGGCTCGGCAGACCCGATACCCACCCGGAGGGTCGCTTCTTTCCGGACACCTACCGCTTCGCCTACGGCACGCCCGATTTCGAGTTACTGAGGCTGGCCGAGCGGCGCATGCGGCGTGAGCTCGAGGTCGCCTGGCGCGAGCGGGCAGAGGGGCTGCCGCTGACCGATCCGGCTGAACTCTTGACGCTCGCGTCCATCGTGGAGCGCGAATCCGCCCTCGCGAGCGAGCGGCCGCGCGTCGCGGGCGTTTATGTGCAGCGTCTGCGCGAGGGCATGCGCCTGCAGTCCGACCCGACCGTGATCTACGGACTCGGCGAGAACTGGGACGGCAACATAAGGACTCGCGATCTGCGCACCGATACGCCGTACAACAGCTATACCCGCAAGGGGCTGCCGCCTACGCCGATCGCCTTACCGGGTCTTCAAGCCCTGCGCGCGAGCAGCCGTCCCGATATCACAGGGGAGTTGTTCTTTGTCGCCACGGGCTTGCCCGACGGCTCGCACGTGTTCTCGCGGACCTACGCGGAGCATCGCAAGGCCGTGCAGGCAATGCTCGCGCGGCAGCGCGCCGGCGCAGGGAAACGAACACTGATGCAGGAGGGCGGGTCTTGAGCGGGCGTTTCATCACCCTTGAGGGCATCGAAGGCGCCGGTAAATCGACGCTGGCCCTGGCCCTGCGCGACGTGTTGCAGGCGCGGGGGCTCTCCGTTGTGCTGACGCGCGAACCGGGTGGTACACCCCTGGCAGAGCGCCTGCGTGACATCGTCCTCACACGGGGCGAGGAGCACCTATCGGCCGAGGCTGAGACGCTGATCATGTTTGCCTCGCGTGCCGTGCATCTCGACAATCTCGTTCGGCCCGCGCTTGCGCGCGGCGATTGGGTGATTTGCGATCGATTCACGGATGCGACCCGTGCCTATCAGGGCGGTGGGCGCGGCGTCAGCGCCGAGTTCATCGAACAACTGGCGCGAACCGTGCACGCGGGACTTGAGCCCGATCTGACGCTGCTGCTCGATCTGCCGGTGGAGGAAGGATTGCGGCGCGCTGCCCGTCGACGCGCCGATCGCGGCGATCACACCGATCGATTCGAAAGCGAGACCGTGGCGTTCTTCGAGCGAGTCAGAGATCGCTATCTGCAGATCGTCGCGGCCGAGCGGCGTTGCGAGCGTCTCGATGCGCTGCAGTCGGCGGACACCGTGCGCGCCCAGGCGCTGGCCGCGCTTTCGCGACTCCTCGAGCGCCGGGCATGAGCGATCTGCCCCGACCCCTGGCGGAGCTACCCATAACGGCCTCGCTGCCCTGGCTTCGAGGGCTGCAGCAGGCGCTGGAGGAGTCGATCTCGCGCGATCGACTCGCGCACGCCGTGCTGATTCAGGTGAGTCCCGGACTGGGTGGCGAGTGGCTCGCACGCTGGCTGGCAGCACGACTCTACTGCGGATCGGCAACACGCCCGCTGCCGTGCGGCGAGTGTCTCAACTGCCGGCGCGTGGCAAGCGGCGAGCAACCGGACCTGACGCTCGTTCAACCGATCGAAGAGTCCAAAGAAATCCGCATCGATCAGGTGCGTGAACTGACGGCCCAGCTGGCGCTGACAAGTCATGCGGGCGGTCGCAAGGTCGTGATCATTACGCCGGCGGACAAGTTGAATCGCAACGCCGCCAACGCATTACTGAAGACGCTCGAAGAACCGACTCGTGGCTCGTTGTTGTTGCTCGTCACCGGCGAGCCCTCACGGCTGCCAGCGACTGTGCAGAGTCGCTGTATGCGTCTCATTGCGCCGCGCCCGGTGCGGGCCGAACTTGTCGAGTGGCTGCGCGCGCAGCGTCCCGGGTCCACCGACTGGAATGCTGTGCTGGACGTGCTGGGCGATGAGCCGCTGGTCGCCTTGGGCGCGGAAAGCGGCACGCTCGAGGCGCTACGCCACGAGACACATCGGGCGCTGGAGGCTGCCGCCCGAGGCGGGCTCGACCCGGTCGAAACCGCGGAACTGTGGGGCAAAGAGGCCTACGCGGAACGTCTGGCCTGCATTGAGGCGTGGCTGCTCTCTCGCCTGCGCGATTGGGCATCGGGGCGAGCGGCCATTGCGCCGCGCGCGTGGTTTGAGGCGCTCGATGAGACGCGTGAGGCGCGTCAGTGGGCGGACACACCCATCAACAAGCCCTTGGTCCTCGAGCGGCTGTTGTGGCGACTTGGTAGCCTGGAGTCCGCTCAGCGCAAGAGATCCCAGCCGGCATCGGGCGTGAATCGCGCTCCGTAGCGGCCTGCGAGTTCCTGCAGGCGCGCCACGCACTCGGCGATGCCGCGGCGCTTCGCATGGTGCAGCGGACCGCCGCGAAACGGGGCGTAGCCCGAACCAAAGATGATCCCCGCATCGACGAGCTGCGCTTCGCTGACCACGCCTTCACGAAGGCAGGCCACCGCCTCGTTGGCGATCGACAACAGCAGGCGATCCTGAAGATCAGCCAGCACGGTTGGGGTCGCCGTGCGCGCGACGATCGAGGCGGCGTGGCGTTGTGCCTTGCCCTCGTGCCAGCGATAGAAGCCTTCGCCGCTCTTGCGGCCGAGTTTTCCCGCACGGATGAGCGACTCGATCGGCGCGAGATCCGGGAGTGCACGCCCTGTGGCGCCCGCTACGATCGCGCCGACGTTGCGGCAGACATCGAGTCCCACCATGTCCGACAATTCGACCGGCCCGACCGGCATGCCGAAGTCCATCGCAGCCTGGTCGATGACATCCAGCGGCACGCCGTCGGTGGCGACATGCACGGCTTCGAGCATGTACGGCGCGAGCACGCGATTGACCAGAAATCCGGGCGCGCTGCGACAGGGCAGGGGCAGTTTGTCGAGTTGCCGCGCAAACGACACCGCGCGCGCGAGGACCGAGGCGGGCGTGCTTGCGGTGTGAACCACCTCAACCAGCGGCATCTGCGCGACGGGATTGAAGAAGTGCAGCCCGATGAGACGCTCGGGATCGCGCAGCGCACCGCGCAGCGCCTCAAGCTGGATGGATGAGGTGTTCGTGGCGATCAATGCACCGGCCGGCAGCTGGGTCTCCAGCTGGCGATACAGCGCCTGTTTAGCCTCGACATTTTCGACGATGGCCTCGATCACGATGTCGGCTGAAGCGATACCACGACCCTCCGCATCTGCCCGCAGGCGCGCGATGGCCGCATCGCGTTTGGCGGAGTCTTTCACGCGTCGCTCAAAGAGCGGCAGCACCCGCTGCATCGCGGCCTCGACGAGCGCCGCATCGCGATCCTGCAGCGTCACCTCGAGCCCACGTAGCGCGCACCACGCAGCGATGTCGGCGCCCATGACGCCCGCGCCGACGACATGCACGCGCGTCGCCGGCGTCACGGTCTTGTCGCCAAGGGATTTGAGTCGATCCTGCAGCAGGAACACGCGTACGAGATTGCGCGAGGTCTCGGTGAGAAACAGGCGCGCGATCGAGTCGGCTTCCGCTTCGTATGCGGCGCGCCCATTGGCGCCATAGCGGCTCCACAGATCGACGATAGCATAGGGCGCGGGGTAGTGTTCTTTACGAGCTTTGCGGGACACTTCGCGCAACAGTCGTCGGCGGACGAATGGGCGAAGCGGTGCAAACGACAGCGCGCGCAGCGCCAACGATGCCCGCCGCGGTCGTGGGGGCCGCGTGATGATCTGTCGCGCCTCGGCCGCAAGCTGCTCGCGCGTGGTACAGAGCACATCCACGAGCCCGAGGCGCAGCGCCTGCGCCGCGCGGATGTTGCGCCCCGTCAGCATCATATCGAGCGCTGCGGGCGCGCCGATCAAACGGACGGCGCGAACGGTACCGCCAAATCCGGGATGGATGCCGAGCATCACCTCAGGAAGTCCGAGCGACAAGCGACCGTCGTCAAGAGCGACGCGGTACCGACAGGCGAGTGCGAGTTCGAGGCCGCCCCCCAGTGCGAAGCCCTCGATCAGGGCGACCGTGGGACAGGGCAGGGCTTCCAGGGCGTCGAGCACCATTTGCCCGCCGCGTATCAGCGCGCGCGCTGAGTCGAAGTCCGTGAGCGTGGTGAATTCCTTGATGTCGGCGCCGGCGACGAAACTGCCAGGCTTTCCCGAGCGCAGGATCAGGCCTCGCGGCGGTGTAGCCTGCAAGGACTGCAGCTGCGCGGCGAGTTCTTCCATTACGGCACGAGACAAAGAATTCGCCGAAGCGCCTGGCCGATCCAGAGCAAGCCAGGCAATGTCGTCGGCGTCGCGTTCGAGGGTCCAATTGGCCGTCATGTCAGGCAGCGCTCGCTTGCGAGACCCGATTGACCTTGAAATCGCAGATCACCGGGCGGTGGTCGGAATAACGAATGTCGGGCACACGGAAATCGAGGACTTCGATCTCGCGGCTCACCAGCACGAAATCGAGCTCGAATCGCGGGCGTGTCGATGGGAAAGACGGCAAGCCGAGCGTGTTGGCGCTGCGCAGTCCCGCGGCGCGCATAAAGAGGAACAGCTCCTGCTGACCGGTGAAGGTGTTGAAATCGCCGGCGACGATGACCGGCTTGTGCGCGGCCACGATCAGGTCGTGAAGATGCGCGAGCTGTTCCTGACGGTGACGATATTTCAGCGACAGATGCACGAGGAAGATGCAGACATCATCGAGTTCGATCTCGATGATGAGGCGCTTGATTCCCTGGCGGAAATAATGGAAACGCTCACCCTCGACCCGAGGTGCCGCAAGCAAGGCGTTGCCTTGCTTGCGGACCACCGGCATCAGCTGGTTGAGCGAGGCCGACCCGTACTTGCACTCGTAGGTCGTGTAGTGACCGATGCGATCGGCGATGTAGTGCGCCTGGTTGACGAGTCCGCTGCGCATCGAACCGCTGTCGACCTCAAGGAGGCCGACGATATCGGGGTCCTGGGCGCGTAGAAAATGCGTGATGTCATCGAGGATTCGCGCGGAGCTGCGCAGGTAGCCCGCGCCGGGCAGCGGCAGATGAAACGCGGGTCCGGTGCCCGTGGCGTAGCGGATGTTGTAAACGACGAGGCGCAAGAGGATCTCCGCGGTGGGTGCGCTATGTTACGCAGTGACGGTGCAGGCCGGCAGACGCGTTCAGGGTCTACGGCATCGGGCTCGGGCGACAGGATCGGTGGTTTGAGTAATGCGCATAATGTATATTATGTTAAATAAAGGATCGTAAGGTAGGCACGCAGTGCTGCTGATACTCAGTGCCATGCCCCAGGAGATCGAAGCCCTGCTTCCGGTCCTGGACCCCGTCAGTCGCCTCCAAAGCGGCGGCCGAGAGGTCGCCGCCGGTCGCTTGGAGGGTCTTCCCGTGACCTTGGCGTTCTCGCGCTGGGGCAAGGTGGCTGCCGCGGCCACGGCCGCCCACCTGATCACGACCGCGAGACCCTCCAGGGTGCTGTTCACGGGGATTGCGGGGTCACTGCGCGACGAACTCGGCATCGGCGATGTGGTGCTCGCTCGAAACCTCTACCAGCACGATCTCGATGCCTCCCCCTTTTTTCCGCCAACGCATATCCCACTGCTCAACACGGCCGCCTTGCCCGCGGATGCCGCGTTTACGGCGGAATTGCACTCCGCGCTCGATGCCTTCATGGCGGAGGACCTGCATCGAACCCTGGGCGATCAGGCGCGGCGCCTGGCGCCGAACCGGCGCAGCCTGATCGGTGACATCGCCACGGGCGATCAGGTGATCGGTGATTTCGCCTCGCGTGAGCGCGTGCGTAGCCGCGTGCCGAGCGCCGTCTGTGTGGAGATGGAGGGTGCCGCAGTCGCTCAGGTCTGCCATGAGTTTGGTGTGCCCTTCGCCTGCCTGCGCGTCATTTCGGACCACGCGGACGAACGGGTGAACCCGGTCGACATCTTCGAGCTCGCCCGCCTCTCCGGGCATTACACGGTGGGCATGCTGCGGCGTTGGATGGCAGCGAAACGGCCAGCCACCTAGGCGGCCGCGTAGCTCCAGCCCACGACCCACACGGCACCGACCACGTAGGCCTTCAGAGCGATCTCCCAGGTTTCTTCGACGCTGCGCTCGAATTCGACCCCGCTCAGGATGGCATCGGCCGCACCGGCTGCGATGCGAAATACCGCAAACGGCAGCACGATCATTCCCCAGTGCACTTCGTTGGCCACGATCGCGAAACCGATGATGATCAGTGCTGAGGTGTGCAATCCCAGAAACAGCGACCGTACCGCCGCATCACCTAGGCGCAACGCCAGATTGCGAGCACCGATGGCGCTCAAAGCCCTCGCACGACGAACCCCATCGACGAGTACGGCCGCGGTGAACCACATGGCGATCGGCGTCGCCAGGATCAGCGTGCGCCGATCCAACCAATCGCCCGATTGCAGCCCACAGGCGAGTAGCGCTGGTCCGTAGCCGCCGAGCAGCACGGCCGCCAGCTCTCGCCAGACACCGAAAATCTCGCCGGAATCTTTGATCGCTCGTTGCAGGGCCCATCCCGGAACCAGCACGAGTGCTGCGGCCCACCAGCGGATACCGCCCGCCAAGGCGATCCCCTGCAGCGTTCCCGCCAAAGCGGGCAAACTCCATGCGATGAAAACCAACGGCACTCGACTCGTGCTCATGGCCAGCGCGACGGCAGACTAGCTAAGCGTGAGCAACGGCACGATCCACAGGCACACCAGAGCGACCAGCACCGCACCCGCGAGGTCAAACAGCAGTCCGGCTTTCAGCATGCCCGTGATGGGGATTCGCCCCGTCGAATACACGAGCGCATTCGACGAAGTGGCGGCCGGATTCGCAAAGCCGAGATTGGCCGCCATGCCCGCAGCCAGTGCGGCCAACACAGGATCGTAGTTGGCACCCAGCGCAAGCCCCGCAGCGATCGGCATGAAGATCGTGGCGGTTGCGACGTTACTCGCGGCTTCGGTAATCAATGCGCACATCAGGGCAATGCCGAACAACATCGGCAGCAGCGGCAGATCGCTGAACGCAGCGAGCGAGGTGCCAAGCCAGGCGCTCAAACCCGACTTAACCACCGAGTCTGCAAGCGCGACGCCGCCGCCGAGCAGCAAGATGAGATACCACGGCGCCTGTTTGGCATCGTTCCACTCGAGCAGCCGCGCCGGCGCACCCGGACCCCGAGCGCCCGAGGGAATGATGCAAATAATCAGGGCCCCGGCAATGGCAATACCGGCATCGGTCAAACCGATGATGTGATCATCGAGCAACGGCAGAAAGACCCAGGCCGCAGCCACCAGCAGCACGATGACGAGCACGCGGCGCTCCGGCGTGCCGAGTGGCCCGCAATCGCCGATCGCCGCCCTCACCTGCTCGCGACTGCCGCCGCTGAAGTTGAACGGCATGATCCAGCGACAAAGAATCCACCAACACACCGGAATGCCGATCAGCGTGAACGGGATGCCGAAGGCCATCCACTGCGCAAAAGAAATTTCAATTCCGTAGGTGCGATCGAGGATACCCATCGCGATCGAATTGACCGGCGTACCGATCGGCGTGGCGAAGCCGCCGATGTTCGAGGCGAATGACACAGACAAAATCATCGCCGCCGCGAAGTTCCGTCGACCGATGTCGGTCGTTGGATCGTCCGCCGTGCCGACGACCGCACCGAGCGCAGCCATGGCGATCGGCAGCATCATGACGGTGGTCGCCGAATTGTTGACCCACATCGACATGAACGCCGTGACACTCATGATGGCGAGCAGCAGCGCCCGAGGTTGGGCGCTCGACCTCGATACCACGAAGAGGGCCATACGTCGGTGCAGATTCCACTTCTCGAAGGCAAGACCGAGTACTGAGCCACCCAGAATCAGGAACAGGACCGGCGACATGTACTGGCCGGCGACGGCCTCGGGCTTGGTAACGCCGAGCAGCGGCAGCAACAGAAACGGCAGACTCCCAGTCAACGTGACGGGCACAGCCTCCGTGAACCACCAGCAGCCGATGAGCACGGTGACCGCGGCGACGCGCCATCCGGCGGGCGACAGGCCCTCTGGCGCTGGCAGCAGCAGCATCGCCGTGAACAAGGCGACGCCGAGCCATAATCCGACGCGCTGCAGGCTCACGCTTTTCGATCCGGCGCGCCGACCGCTGTGCCCACGGCAGCGAAGTGACGCTCAGCCGCCGCGCGATCGATCACATCCGCATAGCGCCGACCGACGTCACGCAGCGTGTCGTTGTGCGGCCCCTCCTCCGCGTCGCCGCAGCAATCAGCCACGACCTGAACGCGGAATCCGAACGAGAAGCCATCAACGATCGTCGCGCGTACGCAGCCACTCGTCGTGCAGCCGGTGACGAACAGCGTGTCGATGTTTTGCCGCACCAGCCAGGTGATGAGCGGCGTCTGAAAGAACATCGACGGCGCGTTCTTGCAGTAGGTGAAGTCGCTCTCGTGGAAGATCTTCGGGTCCATCGCCGTGCACTCGTGCCCGTAGAAGAACTCCTTGCGCACCGCGTTGACCTTCCACAGCGGCATGTCCTTGCTGCTGCAGTAGGCCGTGAAGCAGGCGGCGACAGGAATCCCGCGAGCACGAGCCGTCGCAAGCAAACCCGCCGTGTTATCCCGCGCCGCATGCAGGCGCGCGAGCCCGCCGAGCTCGAATCGCGGGTCGGTGAATGCAAGCTGCCAGTCGACGACCAGCACCGCGGGCTTTGAGCCCATGCCGATGGAGGTCGAACTGTAGCCTACGGCGCTGTATTGATCGGACACGATGCACCTTCCAAAAAAAAGTCCCCGCGCCTCGCGGGGCGGGGACCTTTGTCTTGCCTCGTAAAGCGGCGACGAGGCCTCAGGCGGCCTTGCTGCCCTTCTTCTTCATCAAGGCTTCTGCTGCGACCGCCGCCCACTTGGTGAAGCGCGGCTGGCCCGGCGGATCGAAACCCGTCTCGGCCTTGCAGCGGGCCTTCAGCTCCTCGATGCTCTCGAAGCCGCGATCAAAGATCTTCTTCGGTCCGCGGTTCGCACGCATCTTGGCGCGAAGCGCCTCCGTGGCCTTCTCGTCGACAACGCCATCGGCACTGACGATCACGCCGTAGCGCTTGGCGCCCGCCACAGTGACGAGACCCGCGACCACATCGAAGGCAACCTGCGACGCAGCGCGCTCGAGCGGGTCGCCCCAGCCGCCGCCGCCCCAGGTGTCGGCGATGAGCAGATCCCCGGCCTCGACCTTGACGTGGTCGATCTTCGACGGCAGCAACTCCTCGGTCCCGTTGGCGCGCTTGAGAAGCTTGCGGCTGCGAGCACCCGGCTCACCACCGTTCGCGCCCCAAGGATAGGTGAGCCAGCGATCGTCGTGGATCGAGATCTCGCCCGGCTCGAGGAAGCGATAGCCGATGCGCAGACCGTTGCCGCCGCGATTCTTGCCTGCACCGCCCGTGTCCGCGATCGTCTCGTAAATGTCGATGCGAAGCGGGAAGTAGCTCTCGAGGAACTCGTTCGGCACGTTGGTGAACGAGGGCCACAGCGAGTGACCGTCCGGACCGTCGCCAAACGGCTTGCCCGGAATGCCACCGAAGGTGATCTGGTACAACTGGTACCACTCGCCATCTTTGTTGTAACCCGAGTACATGAAGTGCGGGCTGTCCGAGAAACCGGCGCCACACATAAAGTCCGGATTTCCCTGACCGAGCAGACCCGCCAGGATGTCGAAGATGCGACCGAGCGCGTGCGTGCGGCAAGAAAGAGCGGCGGGCTTCAGCGGCTTGAGCAGCGTGCCCGGCGGGATGCGCACTTCCATGAGATCGTAGAAACCGTCATTGAAGAGGATCTGCGGGTCGAACACCATGATCATGTAGATGCCCGCGAACATCTTGAACATCTCTTCGTTCAACAGGAAGTTGATCGAGGAGATCGATTGCGGGTCGGTGCCGGTGAAGTCGAAGATGCACTTGTCACCCTCGCGCCACATGCTGCACTTGATGCGATACGGGCCCATGTTCAGGCCGTCATCGCAGATGTAGTCCTCGAAGAACTGCTTCGTCTCGGGCACGTTCTGCCGGATGAGCGCGCGCATCGCGCGCTTGTTGCGCTCGAGCATGGCGTCCATCGCCGAGTAGAACACGTCGTCGCCAAAGCGCTCGGCAATCTCGATGCAGCGAGTGGCTGCCGTGCGCAGCGCGGCCGTAATCGCGTTGAAGTCCGACAGATTCCACTCGGGCAGGCGGCAGTTGTGCAGCACGACGCGCAGCACATCTTCGTTGAGCTTGCCCTTGTTGTAGATCTTGGTCGGCGGCACCACGATGCCGTCTTCGTAAATGGTAGTGCCGTCAGTCGGCAGCGACCCCGGCACCTTGCCGCCGACGTCGGTCATGTGACCGAACATCGCCGTCCAGGCAACGATGCGACCACCACGGTACACGGGCATCAGCATCAGCCAGTCGTTGGCGTGACTGATGGCTCCGTTCACCGAGTACGGATCGGAGGTCAGGAAGATGTCACCCTCCTCAACCGTGCCGTCGTAACCCTGCATGAAGCCCCAGATGAACGAGCCGAACTGACCGACGACCATCTTGCCTTCGGTGTTGGCGATCATCGGGAACTCGTCATGCTGTTCGCGGATGCCCGGCGACATCGCCGTGCGGAACAGCACCGTGTCCATCTCGTAGCGTGCGTTACGCAGCGCGCTCTCGATGATGTCGATGGTGACAGTGTCGACCTTCGTCTTCTTGAAGGGCTTCTTGTTGCGTTGAATGATTGTTGCGGGCATGGGATTACTTCCTCTTACCGGCGGCCTTCTTCGGCGCCTTGTAATTGTCGGGGTAGATCAGGATGCAGCCGGACTTGTCGACATGGCCGGTGTGCTTCGGCAGGATCACCGAAGTCGAGTCCATCTCCATGACGATCGCCGGACCGCGCACCTTGTTGCCGGCCTTCAGCTTGGCGCGGTCGTAAACGATGGCCGTCACGTCCTTGCCTTCCATGAACGACTTCTGCTTGCCGACGGCTGCCGCCTTCGGGTCGGTGCCGCCCTTGGCGAGCGGCTGACGCTTGATCTTGATGCCCTGACCCTGCACGGCAGCGCGCAGCGTGACGAGCTCGTGCTCGAGCGGCAGCGCGAAGGTGAAGAGGCGCTTGTGCTCCTCGTCGAACTGATCAGAGATCGCCTTCAAGCCCTTCTTCTGAAGGTCCTTCAGATTCACTTCCACCGTCAGTCGCAGACCCTGGCCGTGATAGCGCAGGTCAACCTGGTAGCTCGTGGTGATCTCGTTCTTCGAGACGCCCTCTTCCTCAAGGCCCTTGGACGCGTCCGCAGCGAGCGTCTTCAGGATCTTCTCGATTTCTTTGGCGTTCGTCTCGCTGAACCGACGCACGTAGGTGCGGGCGCGTTCGTCACGGACGGCCGTGGTCGCATCGCCGAGGGCGCAGAGCACGCCCGGACCCGGCGGAATGATCGACGGCCAGGAGCCGAGCAGTCGCGACAGCGCATTGGCGTGCAACGGGCCTGCGCCACCGAAGGCGATCAGCGCGTAGTCACGCGGGTCGTAGCCTTGCTCGACCGACACGAGACGCAGCGCACCCACCATGTTCTCGTTGACGATGTTGTAGATACCCTGCGCGGCTTGCTTGACGCTCAAGCCAAGCGCATCGCCGACCTTCTTGACCGCGGTCTGCGCGAGTTCGCGATTGAGCACCATGTCGCCGCCGAGCTTTTGCATCGCAGGGAGGTATCCGAGCACGATGTTCGCATCGGCCACGGTCGGCTCAGTGCCGCCACGGTTGTAGGCGGCCGGACCCGGATCCGCGCCCGCCGACTGCGGGCCGACGCGCAGAGCCTTGGTCAGCTCCGGCACGTGGGCGATAGAACCGCCACCTGCGCCGACCGTGCGAATGTCGACCGACGATGCGCGCACCGTCACGTCACCCACCGTCGTCTCACGCCGCAGGCGCGGCTGACCGCCCTGGATCAGCGCGACGTCCGTCGAGGTGCCGCCGACGTCCACGGTGAGCAGGTTCGGGAAGCCCGCCTGCACCGCCACCCACAATGCGCCGGTCACACCACCCGCGGGGCCGGACATCAGCAGATTCACCGGATACTCGGCCGCCGACGAGGCCGAGGCCAAGCCGCCGTCCGAGCGCAGGATGTGCAGCTTGACGTCCTTAGCCACTTCACCCAGCTTGGCCTTGAGGTTCTTGACGTAGCGATCAACCCGCGGGCGCACGTAGGAGTTTGCGACCGTCGTGACGGTGCGCTCGTACTCCTGCATCTCCGGCACGACGTCCGAAGAAATCGATACCGGCATGCCCGGCAGTTCTTCGAGCGCGATCTCGCGGACGCGACGCTCGTGCGCCGGATTGGCGAACGAGTTGATGAGCGACACGGTGAGCGCTTCGATGTTCTGTGCCTTCAGCGAGCGCAGGCTCTGGCGCAAGGCCTTCTCGTCGAGGGTCTTGACGACTTCACCCTTGGCGCTAACGCGCTCGTCAGCTTCGATGGTGCACGCGAGCGGCGCCATCGGCAGCGACTTGTTGTAGATGATCCAGCCGCCGAGACCGCCCGGCACGTAGGAGCGTGCGATCTGCAGCACCTGACGATACCCCTTGGTCGTGACGAGACCACAGCGCGCACCGGTTCCGGTGAGCACAGTGTTCGTTGCCACCGTCGTGCCGTGCATCACGTGGTCGATCTGGCTCGGGTCGATGCCCGCCCGCTCGCACACGCGCTTGATGCCGTTCAGCACGCCGATCGACTGATCGGCCGGTGTCGAAGGAACCTTGGCCGACCAAGTCTGGCCGGTTTTTTCTTGCACAAGCAGCAGGTCCGTGAACGTGCCGCCAACGTCTACACCCAATCGATATGACATGCGCCCCCCTTGGGCTCGCTATCGGGAAAAAGGAAAACCGTGTGGAGTATCCGACCTCGCCGCGCATCACGCAATCCGCATCTGCGCGCGCGTCCGTTGCCTCCGCGTCAGGCCGCCCGCGCCGCGGGCTTCGGAAACGTCCCGGCCTTGAGCAACATGCTCGGGATGCTGCGTCCGAGCACGCCCTGCAGCCACTCGCCGGTCGCAATCAACTTGTCGAGATCGATGCCTGTGCTGTACCCCGAACGTTCCAGCATGTAGACGAGATCCTCGGTCGGTATGTTGCCGGTGGCCGCTGGGGCGAACGGGCACCCGCCGATGCCGCCCGCGCTCGAATCGAGGGCGCTGACACCCGCCACGACCGCCGCGTAGGCGTTGGCAAGACCGGTATTGCGAGTATTGTGAAAATGCGCGCGCAATCGCATTCCGGGCAGCGCCGCGGTCGCTCTGCCCAAAATCTCAGTCACCTGGGCGGGGACACCGACGCCAATGGTGTCGGCGAAGGCGATCTCATGGGGACTTCCTTCGGCGACCCGGCAGGCGACCTCGATCACCCGATCCACCGACACTTCCCCTTCGAATGGGCAGCCGAACGCGGCTGACACCGTCACTTGCGGTCGCACGCCGGCGGCATGCGCCTGTTTGGCGATGTCGAGCCAGGCGGCGATCGACTCCTCAGTGCCGACACCCTGATTGCGACGGTTGAAGGTATCGCTGGCAACCACCGCCATCCCCACCTCGTTACAGCCGGCCGCCACCGCTCGCTCGAACCCCTTTTGATTGAGGACCAGGCCGACGTATCGCACGTCCGGCCGCTTGTTAAGGCCCGCCAGCACCTGTTCCGCGTCTGCCATCTGCGGCACTTTCTTCGGGTTCACGAAGCTCGTCACCTCGAGACGGCGCAGCCCGGCATCGATCAATCGCTCGATGAACTCAACCTTGGCGGACGTGGGCATGACCCCCGGCTCGCTCTGCAGCCCATCGCGCGGCCCGACTTCGACGATTTCGATGTGACGTGACATGGTTCCCCCTGACGAAAAAAACGCAGGGTGGATTCTAGCAACAGACCCCGTGCCCACAGAGGTCGGTCGGCCGTACAATGCCGGCCGTCTTGCCTTACCGGCATTATCCAATCGAGAGGTTTTGCGATGACCGCCGACCCCCAATTCAAGCGTGGCCCCTTGTCTGACCTGCGCGTGCTCGAGCTTGGCACGTTGCTCGCGGGGCCCTTTTGCGGACAGCTGCTGGGCGATATGGGTGCCGAGGTCATCAAGATCGAGCCGCCTGGCCAGGGCGATCCGATGCGCGCCTGGGGCCGACAGAAGGCGGGCGAGCCGTCGCTGTGGTGGCCTGTGGTCGCGCGCAACAAGAAGGCCATTACCCTCGACATGCGCCAGGCTGAAGGTCAGAGTGTTTTCAAAGAGTTAGTGAAAAGTGCTGACTTCGTACTTGAGAATTTTCGCCCGGGCACCATGGAGAAATGGGGCTGCGGCTACGAGGAGCTTTCGAAGATCAATCCGAAGCTCATCATGATCCGCGTCTCGGGCTACGGTCAGACGGGCCCCTACTCGCACCAAGCCGGTTTCGGCGCCATCGGTGAAGCCATGGGTGGCCTGCGGTACGTGGTGGGCGACCCCTCGACGCCACCGTCGCGCATGGGCATAAGCATCGGTGACGAATTGGCCGCCACCTTCGCCTGCCTTGGCGCCCTCTCGGCGCTGCACTACCGCGAAAAGACCGGCCGCGGACAGGTCGTTGATTCGGCGATCTACGAGGCGGTGCTCGCGATGATGGAATCGCTGGTCACCGAGTTCGATAAAACGGGCTACATCCGCGAGCGCACCGGCGCCATTCTGCCCAACGTGGCCCCGTCCAACGTCTACAAGACCTCGGATGGCCTTGTGTTGATCGCGGCCAATCAGGACACCGTCTTTGGTCGGCTCTGCGAAGCGATGGGGCAGCGCGAGTGGCCGAAGGACGAACGATTTGTGAATCACCAGGCGCGCGGCGCCAACCAGAAGCTACTCGATGGGCTCATCGAAGCGTGGACTCAAACGCTGACCACGCGCGAGGTGCTGGGACTCATGGACAAGTTCGGCGTACCCGCGGGGCAGATCTATCGCGCGCCCGAGATGCTGGAGGACCCACACTTCAAGGCACGCGATGCGATCGTCAAGACGCAACACCCATACTTCGGCGAACTGCGCATGCAGAACGTAGCCCCGAAGCTCTCCGAGTCGCCGGGCGGCATCCGCAGCTCCGCACCCACCGAACTCGGTGAGCACAATGACGAGGTCTACTCGCGCTTGCTCGGCTTCGATGCGGCGCGGCTCGCGGCACTGCGCTCCGCCAAGGTCATCTGAGCGTCGCCTCCGTGTCAGAGTCCCTCTCCGAGAATTACGCGCGCGGTGGGTTCGGCAAGTCGCTGCAGCCGGGGCAGCGGCCTGCCTTGCTGGTCATCGACTTCGTCCGCGCCTACCTGGAACCCACCTCCCCGCTCTATGCCGGCGTCGAGCAAGCGAGAGCCGACTGCGAAACGCTGCTTCGAGCAGCCCGCGCGGCGGCTATCCCCATCGTGCACACCAACGTGGTCTATCAGCCAGGCGGTCGAGATGGTGGTGTGTTCTTCCGCAAGGTGCCGGCGCTGAAGTGCTTCGAAATCGGTGCCCACCCCGACCTCGCCGCCTTTGCAACGGGTCTCGAGCCGATGCCGGGCGAGACTGTCATCTCCAAGCAATACGCGAGCGCGTTTTTCGGTACGTCGCTGGCCTCGACCCTGACCTCGCTCGGTGTGGATAGCGTACTGATCGCAGGGCTCTCCACGAGCGGCTGCGTGCGCGCCAGCGCGGTCGACTGCGTACAGCACGGCTTCGTTCCACTCGTGGTGCGCGAGGCCGTAGGAGACCGCGCACCGGGCCCGCACGAGGCCAACCTTTTCGATCTGCAGGCGAAATACGCCGAGGTCATCCACCTCGCCGACGCCCTGCGCTATCTGCAATCGCTGCCCTCGCGCAGCTGAGGTTCTGAGCATGCCGAGCATCGGTCCGATTTCCTGTGTCACGGTTGCTGCACCGGATCTGCAGCACATGATCGATAGCTATCACCTGTACCTCGGGTACGAGCTTGTCGATCATGGTCGAGTGTCCTCCGCACAAGCCGCGATCTGGAATTTGCCCGGCCTTGTCGGGCGTCGCTACGCATTGATGTTGCCGGGGGGTGAAGGCCATACCTTCTTCCGCTTCATCGAGAGCAAGCCCGCCCTCGACTACGTGCCCTTTCAGCACATGGGTTGGAACGCGGCGGAGTTGATGGTGCAGGACACCGACGGCATTGCCGCGCGCCTCGTCGACTCGCCTTTCAAGATCATCGGTCCGCCGGCGGATTTGTCCTTCTCGGACAAGATCCGCGCCATGCAGGCCCTGGGCCCTGCGGGCGAATCGATCTATCTGACCTCGTTCAAGGAAAAGTTGCCCGAGTTCGACACGCCCGACCCGAAGCACTATGTCGATCGCGTGTTCATCGTGATCCTGGGCGGCCCGTCTTGTGCGGCACTCAACGATTTCTACCATCAGCACTTCAATACCGCGAAAGCACCCGTGGTGCCGGCGGTGATCACCGTGCTCTCCAATGCGCAGGGGCTGCCATCCGACAGCAAGCACGATCTGGTCGCAATCGCCCTGCAAGGTCAGTCCTTCATCGAAGCCGATCACATGCCGCCGAACACGCGACCGCGCCTCGCGCGGGAGGGTGAACTGCCGCCGGCGATCTCGATGGTGAGTTTTGCGGTGAAGGAGCTGCCCTCCTCCGTCGAGTGGTTGGCGCCACCGCGCGCCCTCCCCATGGCGCCGTACCACGGCCGTAAAGCGGGCGTCTGCGTCGGCCCGGGCGGCGAGTGGATCGAATTGATCGAAGGGGGCGCCTGATTGTCTGCGGCGCACGAGCCACCGCGCGGCGCTAAAGGTCACCGCCCTCAGGTATTTGACGATCCTGCGGTCGACCAGCTCTACGCGGCCTACGTGGCGCTTGCGACAGAACTCTCGGTGGCGTTCGAGCGCATCGACACCCTCGAGCGCTTGCTCGAGACACAGTCCGGCCTCAGCCGAGAGGCCATCCGCGAGTATCAGCCGAGCGAGTCGGTCAGCGCGGAGCGCCAGCAGCACCGGGCGGAGCTTGCCGAGCGCTTGCTGCGTCCGTTCAGGGACTTTCGCGAGCAGCGCATCGCACGCGCCAACCGCCTTTCGGACACTGGGCCGGGCGACTGACGGGAGCGTACAGCCACTCGTTACGATGCCCGCATCGAGCCACTCCAGAGGTGTTCATGCCGGCGTTCAAACAGCATCCGATGGTCCCTCAGACCACTCACGACGAGCAGGCGCGACAGGACTTCGTCTCTGCCCTGCGGGGACACTTGTCTGGCCGGCTGATGCCCGGCGCCTATCAGGTCTATGCGGCGCGGGTTGAACCGGCCTTCCGCTCAAAGCATGGCCGCGGTCCGAAGGACGAGCACGAAGTGCGGCATGCGATGACCGAGGATCCGTACTACCAATTTTGGAGCGCCATGCAGCGGCGCAGCCAGGAACTGCTGTGGGAGTCGGTCATCGATCCCACCGAGCGCCAGTTGCCGGCGTTGATCGACCGTGCTCGCAAGCTCGGCAAACGTGGCCGAGGCAAGCGTCGCGGGACCTTGCGCCTCGATCCGCAACTGACCGTGCCCAAGTACCACACGGCCGCGGACATCCATCTGCAACCGGGTGGGTACCACACCGATTTCACGGCGGACGATGTGGCTGCAGGAGCGGTCTACGACAAGGGCATCAACCTCTACATGGGTGGAGCGCTCGGTGAGGAAAACAACCTCATGGGCGATACGCTGCTCGCCTACGTGCGCGAGAAGCACCCCTCGCTCAAGCCGCGCAGCATCCTCGACCTCGGCTGCGCCATCGGCAACAGCACGGTGGTTTGGGCGCGGGCTTTTCCCAAGGCGCGCGTGCACGGTATCGATGTCGGAGCGCCGGTGTTGCGATACGCGCACGCGCGCGCACAAGCGATGGGCGTGCCCGTCGACTTCAGCCAGCAGAATGCCGAGCGCACCGACTTCGCCGACGGGAGCTTCGATCTGGTCCTCTCGCACATCGTGCTGCACGAGACCTCGAAATCTGCCCTCACCCGAGTGCTGGCGGAATGCCGCCGGCTGCTCAAGCCCGGTGGACTCATGCTGCACCTCGAGATTCCCCGCGGACGCACGGACATCGAAAAGTTCATGCACAACTGGGAAAGCTATAACAACAACGAAACCTTCAGTCGCTACATGACCGATCTTGACCTGAAGGCCGAAGCGATCAAGGCCGGCTTTGCAGCCGACGCCGTGTTGGTGGACGAGTTCGCGCCGAAGCTCGACGTGGCGCAGATGAACTACACCGAGCACTTCCTCTGGAAGATTCTCGCCGCATTCAATCGCTGAGGCATCGACGAAGTATGGCTAAACGTACCCGCACCCGCGCCACAGCGGCGAAGAGACCCAAGGCGACCCAGCGAGCCGGAGCCCGCAAGCGCTCTGCAAAGGCACAGCAAGCGCCCGCGGCCGCAGGATCACCTCGTCTCGCGCGAGTAGCCAAGGGCCGCAAGCCGCGCTACTTCGCCGATCCGGCGACGGACAAGTTGCTCTGGATGACTTTGACGCTTATGGAGGAGTTGTCAGTCACCCGTGATCGTCTCGATGTCGTCGAGCGGCTACTTGCCCAAAAGCGCCTGGTTAGTCAGAAGGAAATCGACGGCTGGGTGGGAGATGCCAAGGCGGCTGCAGCGCGATCGACGCGACGCGCCGCGTTCGTGGAGCGAATGATGCGCGCAGCCGAGGCCGAATTGGCCGAAGCCACCGGACGGGGGATGCCCATGTCCGAGCGCGAGGTGGTCGCCGCAGTCGAGGAATAAAACTCAAAGAACGAGGCCGCAGAGCCTCAAGGGGTGGGTCGTGAGTAATTTTAAAAAATACTATCAGGCACCTTTGCCGGCGATCATCGCCGTGATCATCGTGTACTTCTGGCAAGGCATGGGGCATTTCGTGATGCATCAGATGCAGCATGCGTGGTTCCCAGGGCACGACCTTGTGGCAGCGTTCTGGATCGGCGTCGTCGGTGTCGTGATGGTCTACGTTGGCCGGAACAAGAGTGAGAACGCTGCGACCTTGCTGGGCTTTGGAGGCGGCAGTCTGATCTGGTTGTCCTGGATCGAGTTCAGTTTTGTCTGGGTCGCCCGTGATCTTGAGGTGGCAGCAGCGAACTGGGGTGCCAAACCGACGCTTCCAGAATATCGAGTGATGCTGTCGTCGGTCGGGGTCATGTTCGCGACGCTCGTGTTCTTCTTCTTCAACCGCGACACCCGCTGCAATGCGTTTATGTGGCTACATCGTCACCTGCGCATGAATCTCGGCGAGAAAACCTCGGCCATGAGTCGCAACGTGGCGTCCATCGTGGCGATGGAGACGATCTACGTCACCTGGTTTTTCTATATTTACCTGCTGATGATCTACAACCCGGACATCCTGGGCACGGACCACTGGGCGACCTTTGCCTCGTGCATCCTGTTCGGCGTTTGGGCGCTCTATTTGATTCAACGCCTGTGGTGGTTCCAGCGTATGGCCCCTGCCCTTCGCTATGCCATTCCGACCGCGATCATCGCTTGGAACGTGAACGAGATCCTCGAGAAGTGGGGTCATCTCGATGAAATCTGGGTCAAGCCGGCTGAGTACGCGCTCGAGTTGTCGCTCGTCACGGCGGCACTCGTCATCGTGGTGGTGCTGGCCATCGTCAGCCCAGCGCGCCGAATTGTCGTGCGGGACGAGACCCGCACGAACACGAACTGACCGCCTCAGCGCGCGCGCAGACTCCAGAGCCTGGCGAGGCGCTGCAACTCGTCGCCCTTCACGGCCGCGAACGAACCCAGCGCGGCATCTTTCTGCCCTGCCCGAAGCTGAGCGATACCGAGATTGAGGCGGGTTTCGTCGGGGTTTCGAGCATTACCCTTGTCGAGCGCCCGCTGCAACGCCGCAATGGCGCGGTCATTGTCGCCATAGCTGAGGTGCGCGAGACCGATGCGCGAATCTATTTCGCCGTTTTTCTTGGCTGCCGCCTCCGCATCCTGCTTGAGCAGGGTGGGCTTATCGGCCGCGGCTTGAGTCTTGGCCGTACTGAGCAGTCGCTTGGCTAGCTCCGCCGCCGGACCCGTTGTGATAGTGCCATTCGCGAGTCCGGCCTCAAGCACACTCTGAGCCTCGCCGGGCAGACCCTTTTCGATCGCAAGCTGCGCCATCTCCGTGTAATCATCGGCGCGGCGCAAACCACCCGCTTCCTTGGACAGGCGGAATACGTTCAGTGTGTTGACCTCGGTCCCCGAGCGCAGCAACAGCAATGCGATGTTGGACCAGGTCTCGGCCTTCGGGTGATAGGCCGCCTGCTTCTCGAGTGCGCGCAACTGGCAGGCACTGTCCTCGAGTCGCGAGCAGGCGCTCACGTAGAGCTGCAGTCCGAGGTCCGGCGGGGTTTCCCCGCGCTGTTCGGCGCCGGCGATCCATCCCTGAACGAACTCCACGGTGCCCTTGAAGTCATTGAGCAAATACAGTGACTGCGCAACCAGCAACGACACAGGCTCCTCGGTGTTGCCCGCAGCGATCGCGCGCCGCCCGTAGTCCACGGCCTTGGGGTAGTTCTTCAGGTTGTAGTGCAGCTGCAGCAGCTGCTTGTAGCGCAGAACGATCTGCGAGGGGTCGATGAACCCGGCTTCGAGGCCAATTTCGAACGATTTTGCCGCCCCGGCGGTGTCGCCGACACGCGCAGAGCAGAATCCAAGCAATTCATTGACCGCAAACACGTCGTAGGGCGATTGGCCGGGCAGGCTTTCAGTAGACTTGAGGCTGGCCACACAGTCCGCCCACTTTTCGCCCTTGATGGCGTCCTGCGCCGCCTTGACCTGCTTGACCACTACCTTGGTGATTGAAGGGGGCTTAGGTGCGGCTTCTTTCGCTTTCTGGGCCCAGGCCGCTGGGGCGTTGAGCAGGACCGCGACCACGGCTGCAGAAATCAATGTGTTGCGCATGATGAACTACCCCCGAATACCGACTCTTCC
>Ga0315906_10002257_pt1 | contig 27353 bp, 23 predicted proteins | sample LakEriMetagenome_4_FD_203526 | JGI IMG/M metagenome (GOLD analysis project Ga0315906, IMG submission 203526) | Freshwater fungal communities from buoy surface, Lake Erie, Ohio, United States - Buoy 2 MA122 | ecosystem: Environmental > Aquatic > Freshwater > Lake > Lake biofilm | place: USA...
GCCACGCGGTTCTCCTCGATCTTCACGCGCTTGCCGTCGGCGGGATTCACCACGTACTCGACCACGCGCTCGCCCATCAGCGCCTGCAGGCTCTTCATGAGCTCGGTCGCCTTGGTGAAGCGGATCGGGATGAACTCGATCACGTTCTCGACGTCCTGGCGGTCGAGCTCGTCGATGATTCCCTGCAGCCGGCGCACCTGCGCCGCGGTCTCGACGATGAGCACCGAGTTCTGCTGCTCGAGCGCCGTCACCGAGCCGTAGGTCGCGACGAGGTTCTTGAGCTGCTCGGCGACCGGCTTCGCCTGCGCGTTGAGAAGCGGCAGGACCACGGTGACGATCTGGTCGTCGGTCACCTGCGCGGGAAGCGTGCCGACGAAGGTCGGGACGTTCTCGCGCTTCATCTCGTCGAGCTTCTGCAGGTAGAGCCGGCCGCCCTCGGTGCGCAGCATGCAGTTCTGCGTCTGGAGCAGCACGTTGAGCGTCTGCAGCGCCTCGGAGAGCGAGTACTCCTTCGGATAGATGTAGTCGACGGTGCCCTGCGGCACGGGCGTCTCGCGCACCACCGGATAGCCGGTCACGCGGCTGAAGTAGTCGAGGATCTGGTCGTAGGTCTGGCCCTTGAAGTTGAAGCGGATGCGCGGCGCCTGCTGCTCGGCCTGCGGCGCCGGCGCCGACGGCGGAGCGACCGGCGCGTCCTGCGGCTGCGCGACGACCTGGGGAGCGACCTGCGCGACGAAGGCGGCCGCGACCAGCGGGACGACTCCCGCGGCACGGTTGGACTTCGTCTCGGTCGAGGCTCGCGTGGGTCCGTCAGCCATCCGTTGCAACTCCGTTCCGGGTGAACCGGGTGAAGCGACTCAACTCGACGGCGCCGCCGCGCCGCCGTCACCGTCCCCGATGCGACCGATCCGTCGGCGCATCCTTCTTGTCGCCGTCGGCATGCGACGACGCAGACTCAGCCCCCCGCGTCGACGCGTTGGGAGAGGTTGTTTCCGACCTGCACGCGGAAGGATCCGCCAGCGCCTTCGAAGACCGCGAAATCGTACCGCACCGAGCGCAGGATCAGATCACCGACGGCCCCGCCGGGGGCAAGCGTAAGTGGCGTTCCGCTCGGAACATGACGCAGCCAGACCTCGGTTCCCGTCGGACCCTCGACGATTCCGGTCACCTGCCACTCGCCGTAGGCGAACCCGGTCGGTCCGGCCGGAGCCGATCCAGAGTCCGTTCCAGGGTTCGACGGAGGAGGAGTCGCGGGGGTCTGCGCGTTCGCTGCCGAGGCGACGACCGCAGGTGTCGCGGGCGGCGGCGCGGGGACCTTGAAGAGGTTGGCCCCGAACAGCGCGGCGTACCGCGAAGCCGTCGAAACCTTGGCCTGATCGAGCACCAGCGGGGATTTCGGAGACTGGCCGGGAAGGAAGATCGTGTTCGCGCGAAGAGTTACTCTGACCTTATCTCCCGCCACGTCTGGATTGAGCCGAATCAACTCAATGCGCTTCAGCCAGGGCTCGATCTCCATCCGGAACACCAACTGGAGCACCTGCGACGCCGTTCCACTGGCCGTGACGGTGGTTTGCAATTCGACGAAGTCCGGCTCGTCGCGGAGCTTCCGCTCATCAGGTCGTTTGAACTCAGACTTCGCGGGCGTTGGACGCGAGTTCGAGACGCCGGTCGTGACCGAGAACTCGCTGAGGCCGAGCTCCTCGCAGGCGCGGTTCAGCCGTCTGCGGACCTCGCTGTCGACCGACTCGATCGACCCGCCGAGCGTCCGATCGGTGATCGCCTGCAGACGCGCGTCGAGCGCGGGGCGCGACTCGCGGTTGCTTCGGGCCCTCGTCAGCACGCCGGTGAACGTGTCGATCTCGGCGAGGACCTTGGTGCGGTCGTCACTGAATCGCTTCTCGCCGACGAGGTAGCCGACCCCGATCGCGCCGACGACGCCGGCCCCGACGAGCACAGCGAACCAGTTCCGGCGCAGCAGGCGGAGTCCTTGTGCAAGGCGCGGGTTCACGGTGCGCGCTCCTTCGCCGGGGCGGGGGCGGCGCCCTCGGCGGCGCGCGGACCGACCTCCGCGGTGCGGAGCGTGTAGGCGAACGGCGCGGCGAGGCGCCGGCCGCCGCGGCCGTCGGCGCCGGTCGAACTCAGGGTGTAGGTCTTCTCGCGGACGAACGAGTCGCGGAGCGCGTCCGCGGTCGCGCGGTCGAGGGCCTCGCCGTCGAGGACGAGACGCAGTTCGGGTCGGCCGACGAACTTGCCGTCCTTCGAGTACTCGATGTCGGCGGCGACGAGCTGCGCGGTCATGCCGTCGAGGACGACGGTGGACTGGTCGGGCAGATAGCGGCGCATCGACTCGAGGTGGCCGAGCCACTGCGGCGCGAGGCCGAGGTACGCGTCGATGTGCGCGAGCTTCAGTTCGTCGCGCTTGAAGCGGCGAAGCTCCGGCAGCGCGCCGCGGGCCTTCTCCTCGAGCGAGTCGCGACGCCCCTCGAGGTTGCGGAACGACCTCGCGCCGAGCGTCCAGCCCGCGAGCATAGCGACGACGAGCGCGCCTGCGACCATCAGCACGCGCTGGCGGTTGCGCGCGGCGACGTCGATCTCAGGCGTCGGATGCAGGAGATCGATCGCCTGCCCGGCGCCGCGGATCGCCGCGTCGTCCTCGAGCAGGAGGCCGAGCAGCGGAATCGCGCAGGAAAGCGCCTCCTCGCGCGCCGCAGGATCCGCGAAGGACACCTGCGGATGCGACTCGATGCGCTCGATCGGACAGCCCGCCGACGCGGCGAGCGCGCGGGAGAGTTCCTCGGCCATCGACGCCGAGCACGCGAGCGCGACGCGGTCGAACGCGAGGGCCGCGTCCGAGGCGCGAAGCGCCGCCATCGCGCGCTTCGCCTCGACCGCGGCGGTCGCGGCCGCAGTCGCGTCCGCCGGCAGCGTCACGCCGCGCGCATGGACGAGCATGCCGTCGCGGACGAGGGCGCACTCGATCAACCCGGGCGCGACGTCGATCGCGAGGACGACGCCGCGGGAACAGGCCGGCATGCCGCGCAGGAAGGCGAGCATGCCGAGGGCGCGAACCGACGCGCGCGCGCACGCGCGACCGGCGGAATCGAGCGCGACGGAAAGCCGCGGCCTGGGCACGCCGGCGAGCACGACCGCCGCGCGGCCCTGACCGCGCGAGGCGATCTGGAAGTCGCTCGCGGTCTCGACGCCTTCGGGCGAGGCGTCGCGCGCGATCGCCATGCGCGCCATCGACCGCAGTTCGGCCTCGTCGTCGGTCGGAAGTTCGGCAAGGGCGACGATCGCCTGCTCGCGCGGCAGCGCCAGCACGCAGTCCGCCGCGGGAAATCCGGCCGCGTCGAGCGCCCGGGCCGCGGACGGCGCGTCGCCGGCCGCCTCGACGGGCACGGTCGCCGCCCGGACGACCCGCAGCCCGGCTCCGGAGCGTTCGACGGCGACCGCATGGACGACGCCCGACACCGGACTCGCGGCAAGCAGCCGCGGCGAGCGCTCGACGCGCCCGGCGCGGCGCGCCTTCGGCTCCAGTGTGATTCCAGCGATCTTCAACGACTTGGCTCCCGGCGCCTTCGCGCCTCGACACGCATCCGCCTCACTCCGATTCGACGACATCGCGCCCGCGCGCGCGTGCGCGGCCGCGTTCCGTCCTGCGCTCCGCAGGTTGCCCGATTGTCGCGGACGGCGCCGACATTTCCAACCCGGCCTCTCGCTCAGGGTCGGAAACCTCGTCGAGCACCGGCGCGTCCGCCGCGTCCGACGCCGCGTCGGGTTCGCTCGGTTCGTCCGCGAACACCGCGGCGCGCTCGCGGGCGAGAAGCCGCGCGGTCGGCAGCAGCGAGATGTCGCGGAGGTAGGCGATCCGCGGAACCTCGCCGCCGGCGTCGACGATGCAGTCGAAGGCGATGCGCGCGCCCGGTGGCGGCGCCGCGCCTTCGTCCGACTTCGCGTCGGTCGAGCCGATGCGCGCCTCGATGCGGAAGCGCCATGCGGTCGAACGGGCGGAGATGCGCCCGGCGATGCGCGACCACTCCTCGATCGAAAGCACGCGGCGCTCGACGAGCCATGCGGTCGACCCGCGCTCGTCGTCGGCGAGGCCTTCGCGCAGCTCGACGATGCGGGCCGCGCGATCGGCGTCGAGCCCCGGAAGCGTCGCGAGCACGGCCGCATCGGCGCGCATGATGTCGAGCCGCGCCGGCGCGATCGCGCCCGCGTGCAGCGTGCAGGCGTCGACGACACGCGCGATCTCGGCAGCGGTCACGCCCGCGGATGCCAGCGCCGCGGCGATGCGGCCGTCGTCGGCCTCGCCGGCTGCGCCCGCATCGAGCTTCGCGGCGAGCTTCTCGAGCGCGTCGACCACGGCATCGTCGAACGCATCGCGCGCCGCGGCGGCATCGGACGAGCCGAAGGTCTCGATCACGTCGATCCGTCGGCCGCCCGTGCGATCGACGAGCGGCTCGCGCGCATGCACGCCGATGCGGGCGACGAGCGGCGTCGCAGCTCCGGCCGGCATGTCGGACGCGCTGCGGCGCTGCTCGTCGTCGATCGCGCCACCGAGCCCGCGCATCGGGCCGAGGATCGCGCGAAGCGCGCCGGGTCGCTTCGCTTCCTCAACGAGCGCCACAGCGCCGTCGATGCTCGCGGCCGGGCGCGCGGCGATGAGCGCGTCGAGCACCGACTGCGTCTCGGGATCGGCGTCGGCGAACGCCTTGCGCAGCGCGTCGGGATCGCCGGCGTTCAGGTCGAGCTTCGCCGACTCGCTCTCGAGCGCGGTGCCGCGCGAAAGCGGCAGCAGCCGCGCGACGACCGTTCGGCCGTCGACCGTGCGCGCGAGCACTTCGGCGTCGAGTTCGGGTTCGCCGCCCGCAAGCAGCGTCTCGCGCTGGGCGTGGATCGATGCCGCAGCGAGGCTCACGGCGTCGAGCGCGGCGGCGCGCAGGACCGCATCGCCTTCGGCGGCGGCGCTCGCGGCGACGGAGCTGCGGGCGACGAAGATCGCGCCGGTCGCGACGAAGATGGCCGCGCCGAGCACGACGGCGACGGCGACGAGCGCGAATCCGCGGCGGGCGCGCGTCATGGTTTGCGCCTCATGGCTTGTCCCTCATGGCTTGTCCCTCATGGGGCTCGCTCCTCGCGCACGCTGCGGGCCGCGAGCGGATCGACGCGCGGCGCGCCGAAGACGCGGAAGAGGCGCCGGCGGTCGGGCGGGCCGGTCGTCGCGGAGTCCTGCACGATGCCGTCGGCCGCGTCGGACGCGTCGCCACCTTCGTTCGAGCCAAACCAGATCGAGACCTCGATCGCCGCGGGAAATCCGCCGCTGCGCACGCTGTCGAAGGCGTCGGCCCAGCCGTCGGTCGCGAGATAGCGGATGCGCATCGCGCGCACGTCGGCGGCGAGCGCGTCGCTCTCGCCGCCGCGGGTGATGGCGATGCGCGACGCGCCGTCGTAACCGACCTCGATCGACTCAAGGTCGGCGAGGAGCGGCGCCGCGCTACCGAGTCCGACGCCGGCGCGCTCGATGCGGAGAAGCCGCTCCGTACCCGCGACGCCCGGGGTTCCGCCCGCAGCCTCGACGACGGCGGTCGCGAGCGCGCGGTCGATCGCCTCGAAGACGGCGTCGGCGCACTCGATGCGCGCGGCCATGCGGGCGAGCCGCTCGCGCGTTTCGCCGAGATTCGCCGTGAAGAGCGCGACCGCGGCGAGCAGCGCGAGCCCGATCGCGATGCCGACGATCGTCTCGAGGAGCGTGAAGGCGCGGGGAGCGACGCGCCTCATCGCTGCGGCTCCCGGATGCGCGGGCGGAAGCCGTCGACGACGCGCTCGCGCACCGTCACCACGCTTCGCTCGGGAGACGCGAGGTCGCGCACCGTCGCGCGGACGATGGTCGCGTCGCCATCGGGCGAATCGACGATCTCGAGGTCGACGACGAGCTCCGCGTCCCCCGCGGGCGGCGGCTCGGCGGCGGCGCGTTCGGGCGCCTCGTCGCCGAGATCGCCGATGGAAACAAGCCCCGCATCGAGCTCGACGAGCCGCGTGGCGGCGAGATCGGCCGCGCGCGCGCGCAGTTCGGCGCGTCGCATGCCGTCGAGCGCGCTGCGCATCGCCGACAGCACGAACATCGCGGTCGCGGCGAAGATCGCGATCGCAAGCAGCAGCTCGAGCAGGATGCCGCCACGGGCGAGCCGCGAGGACTGCGTGCGGTGCTCTTCGCGCGGCATCGGCGGTTCCGTCAGCGGCGCCGAGGCGCTGGATCGAGATCGAACTCGGGTCGATCGGCGAACGGCGAGGTGCGCAGATCGGGCGCGTCGTCGGCTTCCTCGCCGGATTCCACGCCGGAATCCGCGCGCTTGCCCGGCGCATCGGACGCGCGCGGACGGCCGGTCACCCGGTCGACGCGCAGCGCGCGCTGCGTGCCGGCATCGCTGCGCAGCATGAAGAGCGGCGCCACGATCGTGGTTCCGTCGGGGAGGAAGATCGCGAGCGTCTGCGGCGCATCGGTGGCGCCGGAATCCTCGAGCGCGAGCGCCTCTTCGGCTGCGTCGAGCGGATCGGCCGCGACCTGCGCGGAAGCCGGTCCGATCGAGATTCCCGGCGGAAGCCGCAGTCGCGCCCAGGTGCCGAACACGGAGGCAGGGTCCGCTGCGACGCCGCGCGCGGCGCCTTCGGACGCGCCGCGGGAGTCGTCGTCGGGATCGATCTCTCCATCGATCTCTTCATCGATCTCTTCATCGAGTGCGCCGTCGGCGCCTGACCGCCGGGCAGCAGCCATCGGCGAACCCGAGCCGGTTCCGGCTGGATCCAACGCCCGCGCCGCGTCGCCCGACTCCATGAAGCGGACCTCGACGCTGCACTCGGCGCCTTCCGGGTTCGCGACGACCACGACCGGCCGGCCTTCCTCGCGGGCAGCGGCCCGCGCGAGCACGAGCTGCATCGCCAGACGGTCCTCGGCGTTGTCGAGTTCGCGGCCGGAAAGCCAGCCGAGCGACCACGGCAGCACCAGCGCGCCGATCGCGAGCACGATTCCGATCACCACGAGGAGCTCGACCATCGAGAGCCCGCGCGCGCGGATCGCACGCTGGCTGCGCCGCGCGAGGCGGCGAAGCGGTCTCGGAAGTGTGGCGCTCCTTCGCATGTCTTCTGCTCCGGCCGAACCGCCGGATTCCATCGGGGTCATCGGCCCCGGACAGTACGCGGGTTCAACCGCCGGTCGATCCGCCCGAGAAGTCGCTGAAGTCGTCGCCGCCCTCGGCGCCCTTCTTGCCGTCATGGTTGGTGATGTCGTCCTCGGTGCCCTCCTGCTTGTCAGGACCGGGCGAGACGATGTCGTAGTTCGCGCCTTCGACGATCGTGCTCGGGGCGCGGAAGATCCACTCGTTGCCCCAGCGGTCGGTCGGCGCCGGCTCGCGAAGGTACGGCTGGCCGTACTTCGCCTTGTCCTCGTCGGAGGCGAGCGCGTCCTTCGACCAGAGGACGGCGAGGCCCTCCTCCTCGGTCGGCCAGCGCTTCATCTCGACGCGGAACTTCTCGAGCTCGTTCTCGAAGATGTCGATCTGGGCGCGCGTCAGGCCGACGTCGGCCTTGTCGCTCTGCCCAAGCAGGTTGACGAGCACGAGGCTGCCGATCGCGAGCAGGATGCCGATCACGATCAGCAGTTCGAGAATGGTGAAGCCACGACGACGGACGGTCCTGCGCATCGCTATCTCCGAGAAATCGAGAGGGAGGGCCGATTCTAGCGCGACCGCCGCAGATCCGCTGCAACAACGGCTCCCTCGGGACGCTTATCGGTCGATTGGTCAGAGTTGCGAGGAAAGCTGCATCATCGGCACGACGAGCGCGAGGAAGATGAACATCACGAGCGCGGCGATCACGAGCAGCATCGCGGGCTCCATGAGCTTCAGAAGCATGTTGAGCGTGCGGTCGATGCGCGACTCGAGCGTGTCGGCAAGCCGGATCAGCACGGACGGCAGGTTGTTCGCGCTCTCGCCGACCGAGATCATCTCGACGACGTCCTCTGCGAGCAGGCCGCTCGACGCGAGCGGCTCGGAGAGCGGCTCGCCGTGGCGGACCGACTCGGCGGCGTTCTGGATCGCCTCGGCGAGCACGGGATTCCCTGCGGAATCGCGGGCGATCTCGAGCGCCGAGAGCATGGGGATGCCGTTCTCGAGGAGCGTTCCGAGCATGCGCGAGAAGCGCGCGACCGCGATCGAGGAGACGAGCGGGCCGACGAGCGGCAGCCGCAGCACGCGGCGCGCGGCGAAGTCGCGCACGGCGGCCGAGCGGGCGGCGAAGGCGAGGCCGACGAGCGCGGCGAGCGCCGCGATTCCCGAGATCCACGGCTGCGACGTGATCGCCGCGCTCGCGCCGAGCAGCACGCGCGTCGAGAGCGGAAGATCGGTCATCTGCGCGAAGAAGTCCTCGAACTTCGGCACGAAGAAGACGAGCGATGCCACGATCACGCCGAGTCCGACGACGAGAAGGACCGCGGGATACAGCATGTTCCCGAGGACGCGGCCGCGCAGGTCGGCCTGCAGCTCGAGCAGCGTCGCGAGCCGGGCGAGCACCGCGTCGAGGAACGCGCCCTTCTCACCGGCGCGCACCATGGCCACGTGCACCGGCGCGAAGACGGCCCCCTGCCGCTCCATGCTGTCGGCGAGGCGCTCGCCGGTGGCGAGGAGCTCGGCGACCTCGCCCCAGGCGCGCGCGAGCGTCGGATTCGACTTGCCGCGCGAAAGCAGGCGAAGCGCGCGCAGGAGCGGCACGCCGGAGCGGAGGAGTTCGGAGAGCTGCCGATAGCTGCCGGCGAGCGCGCGCACGCCGACGCGACGGCTGCGCGTGCGCGTGCGGACCTGCGTGACCTTGATCGGCGCGAGTCCGCGCGACGCGAGGTCGCCGAGCGCCGCGGCGTCGGTCGCGGCATCGGTGCGACCGGCGATGCGGCGACCGGTCTGGTCGCGGGCGATGTAGGCGTAGGTCGGCATCGGGGAAAATCGCAGCATAGCGGTCGAGGCGTCGCGGACAAAAAAGCCGCGCGCGCCGTCGCCGGCGCGCGCAGCCGAAATGCATCGACCGTTGTGGCCGCGGTGGCGGCCGAAATTCAGTTCTGGTTCGCTTCTCGCGGAGGTTCAGCGGCGACGGCGACCGACGACGCCGGCGAGCGCGAGCAGCGCGATCGCTCCGGGAGCGGGGACCGCCGCGGGCGTGAACACGAGCTCGACTCCGTAGCCTTCGCCGAGACCCGCCTCGCCGACTTCGAGCGTCATGCCGCTCGCGACGAGGAGCCCGCCGTAGACCGGGGTCTGGCCGCCGCCGTTGTAGCCGCCCGGTCCGCTGCCACCGGAGCCCGAGCCCGAGTCGCTGTTCGAGCCGCCCGAGTGGAGGAAGCCGGAGAAGGCCATGCTCACGACGCCGCCCTGGCCGAGCGAGACGAAGTGCGTGCTGTTGTAGTGCTGGTCGCCGGTGACGGCGTCGAGATTCTCGATGCGCGAACCGAGGACGAGGCTCGTCTCGGCGGCGTGCTGGGCGACGCCGCCCGTGTAGCGGTAGTCGATCTGGCCGGCGAGCGAGCCGCCGACGATGCGGCAGAGATCGATGTCGGCGCCGGGGCTCCAGTTGCCGTAGCTGTTGCCGCCCGCGTCGCGGACGCGGACTTCGGAGAGCGCGAGGCCTCCGCCGAGCGTGTCGACGATCTCCGCGAGGTCGAAGCTGACGATGGTGCGCGCGCCGGTCGCGTCGACGCGGCTCGCGAGGCAGGCCGCGTAGGCGCCCGAGTAGTCGAGCGTGGGCCGCGGCGAGAGCTGGCGGATCACGCCGAGATCGACGGTGATGTCCGCGCTGGCGGTGGTGGCGACGAGAACCGACGAGACGATGCCGACAACGATGGTGCTGGTGCGATGCATTTCTTCGAGTTGTCCTTTCCCGTCCTGCGGCCGCGTCCCCCGAGGTTCGCTTGCCGTGGACGCTTGAAGAGTGCCCCGGGTCGCGCGGCGCGCAAGGAACTGCGGCGCGAACGCACGCCTGCGGGTTCGCTCGGCGCGGACCGCGCGGCCTGCGCGGGCAGGACGGGGTCGGTCCGTGCGGCGCGTGCGGTCTGTGCGGGCGGTCGGATTGGGCTACCCTCCGCCGAAATGCGCGTCGTCAGCCTGCTTCCGTCCGCCACCGAACTGCTCGTCGCCGCGGGTGGGCGCGAACTGCTCGTCGGCCGCAGCCACGAGTGCGACTTTCCCGTCGGCCTCGACGCGGTGCCGGTGCTCACGCGCGCGCGCACGCACGGCGGCGCGAGCGCTGCGATCGACGCCGAGGTGAGCGCCGCGCTCGCGGCCGGCGAGAGCCTGTACGAGCTCGACGAAAGGACGCTCGCGGAGCTCGCGCCCGACGTGATCCTGACGCAGAGCCTGTGCGAGGTCTGCTCGGTCGATCACGCGACCGTCGAGCGCGTCGCGGCGCGGCTGCCGAAGCGGCCGCGCGTCGTGAACCTCGATCCGAAGTCGGTGTTCGACGTCTTCGACGACCTGCTGCGCGTCGGCGAGGCCTGCGGGCTCGCGGGCGAGGCCGAGCGCGCGATGGTCGCGCTGCGCGCGCGCTACTGGACCGCGATCGACTTCGTGAATCCCTATGTCCCGGGCCCAGAGGTGCTCTTCCTCGAGTGGTGCGATCCGCCGTTCGTCGGCGGGCACTGGACGCCCGCGTTCCTCGAGGCGGCGGGCGCGCGGCACTCGCTGCATCCGGCGGGCGCGAAGTCGCGGCGGGTCACGCCCGAGGAGATCCTCGAGGCGGCGCCCGAGCGCGTCGTGATCTGCCCGTGCGGATTCGATCTCGCGCGCGTGCGCGAGGATCTCGCAGCGCTCGAGCGGACGCGCTGGTGGCCGCTTCTTCCCGCGGTGCTCGAGGCGAAGCCGGGCGCGATCGCGCTCGTCGACGGAAACCAGATGTTCAACCGGCCCGGCCCGCGCCTCGTCGACGCCTTCGAGTGGCTCGTCGGCTGGATCAACGGGCGGCCGGAGCTCGCGCCGGCGGGATTCCCTGTCGAGTACCGCTGACCTGCCGTGCGGAAACGAACATCGCGCGCCGCTGGGCGCGCGATGTCTCGAAGTTTCGCTCGTTCCGATCAGCCCGCGAGGATCGCGGCCTTCATCTGCCGCAGCTTCACGAGGAAGATGATCATGCAGACGAATCCGGCGAGGACGAAGAGCGCGCCGATGAAGGGGATGATTCCGAGCACCGACCCGACGATCCAGAGGATGCCGAGCAGCATGCCGCAGTCGCCGAAGTCGCTGCGCCCGCGCGCGGCGAAGGCGTCCTTGAAGGACAGCGGGATCAGGATCGACAGCACCATCATCAGGAGCCCGCCGAGGCAGGGAATCAGGCAGAGCCAGACGAGACCAGCCGGGATCTTCTGGAACTGCTGGGGCACCACCTTGTAAGAGTCCCACATCAGCCAGGTGAACAGCACGCTGATCGCGAAGCCGATGATCGCGCTGACGATGATCACGAGCAGCATCACGCCCGCGAAGATCGCGGCTTCTTCGCCGCCGGAACCGCCGCCCATCGATGGATCCATCCGGACCGCCTTTCTGGCGCAGTGCGCCGATGGCGCGGCAGGATAACCCCGAGGCGCGCGGGCCGACTGCCCATTCGGCAGCGACGCGAGCCCGCGCGCCGCGATCGGCAATCGTGGGGCGGCGAATGCGGCTCCGGGCGCTGGCGCGGTGTTTGCGATGGGGCGGTGCTTCGCTCTTCCGGGCCGCGATGGTGCGGCTCCGGAGAAGCGAAACCGGGACCACGACCACCTACCACCACCACCATGCGATTCGACCGATTCACCACCCTCGCGCAGGAAGCCCTCTCCGCAGCCCAGTCCGCAGCCGCGGGCGCCGGCCACTCGGAGATCACGCCGCTCCATGTCCTCTCGGCGCTCGTCGCCGAGAAGGGTTCCGGCACCGCGTCGCTCCTGCAGAAGGCGGGCGTCGACCCGGCGCGCGTCCGCGACGTCGCCGAGGCCGAGCTTCGCCGCCTGCCGAAGGTGCAGGGCGGCGTCTCTGGGAACGCCTCGCGCGAACTCGGCGAGGTGCTCGGCGTCGCCGAGCGCGACGCGCAGAAGATGAAGGACGCCTACGTCTCGAGCGAGCACCTGATGCTCGCGCTCGCCGAGGTGAAGAGCGGCGCGAAGGAAGTGCTTTCGACCCTCGGGGTCGACCGCCGGCGCGTGCTCGCAGCCGTCGAGGCGATCCGCAAGGCCTCCGGCGTCTCGAACATCGCCGACCAGAACGCGGAGTCGAGCTTCGAGGCGCTGAAGAAGTACGGCATCGATCTCGTCGAGAAGGCCCAGCAGGGCAAGATCGATCCGGTCATCGGCCGCGACGAGGAGATCCGCCGCTGCATGCAGGTGCTGTCGCGGCGCACCAAGAACAACCCAGTGCTGATCGGCGAGCCCGGCGTCGGCAAGACCGCCATCGCCGAGGGCCTCGCGATCCGCATCGTGAACGGCGACTGCCCCGAGTCGATGCGCGACGCGCGCATCGTCGCGCTCGACGTCGGGCAGCTGCTCGCGGGCGCGAAGTACCGCGGCGAGTTCGAGGAGCGGCTGAAGGCCGTGCTCCGCGAGGTCGCGACGAGCGAGGGCCGCGTGATCCTCTTCATCGACGAGCTGCACACGATCGTGGGCGCCGGCCAGAGCGAGGGCGCGGTCGGCGCGGGACAGCTCCTGAAGCCCGCGCTCGCGCGCGGCGAGCTCCGCTGCATCGGCGCGACCACGCTCGACGAGTACCGCAAGCATGTCGAGAAGGATCCCGCGTTCGAGCGCCGCTTCCAGCCGGTGTACGTCGGCGAGCCGAGCCTCGAGGACACCATCGCGATCCTGCGCGGCCTGAAGGAGCGCTACGAGACCCACCACGGCGTGCGGATCCAGGACGGCGCGCTGGTGTCGGCCGCGACCCTGTCGCAGCGCTACATCGCCGACCGCTTCCTCCCCGACAAGGCGATCGACCTGCTCGACGAGGCCGCGTCGCGGCTGCGCATCGAGAACGACTCGATGCCCGCCGAGCTCGACGAGGTGAAGCGCCGCGCGATGCAGCTCGAGATCGAGCGCGAGGCGCTCAAGCTCGAGAAGGATCCGGAGAGCAAGAAGCGGCTCGCCGCGATCGAGGAGGACCTCGCCGACCTGAACGAGAAGGACCGCGCGATGACCGCCCGCTGGCAGCTCGAGAAGTCGGAGCTCGAGGCCGTGAAGGCCGTGCAGTCGGAGATCGAGCGCAAGAACATCGAGCTCGAGCAGGCGAAGCGCCGCGGCGACTTCGAGGCCGCGTCGCGCATCCAGTACGGCGACCTCCGCGACCTCGAGCAGAAGCTCAAGGCCGCCGAGGAGTCGTTCCGCCGCCGCCAGGCCGACGGCACCGCGATGGTGAAGGAGGAGGTCGACAGCGAGCAGATCGCCGAGGTCGTCGCCAAGTGGACCGGCATCCCGGTCTCGAAGCTCGTCGAGAGCGAGCGCGAGAAGCTGCTGCACATGGAGCAGGAGCTCGCGCGACGCGTGGTCGGGCAGCGCGAGGCGGTGACCGCGGTCAGCGAGGCCGTGCGCCGCAGCCGCGCCGGGCTCGGCGAGCCGCAGCGCCCGATCGGATCGTTCCTCTTCCTCGGGCCGACCGGCGTCGGCAAGACCGAGCTCTGCAAGGCGCTCGCGGGCTACCTCTTCGACACCGAGGAGGCGATCGTCCGCATCGACATGAGCGAGTACATGGAGCAGCACGCGGTCTCGCGGCTGATCGGTTCGCCCCCCGGCTACGTCGGCCACGACGAGGGCGGACAGCTCACCGAGGCGGTGCGCCGGCGTCCGTACAGCGTCGTCCTCTTCGACGAGATGGAGAAGGCGCATCCGGACGTGTCGAACGTGCTGCTGCAGGTCCTCGACGACGGACGCCTCACCGACGGACAGGGCCGCACGGTCGACTTCTCGAACACGATCGTCGTGATGACCTCGAACATCGGTTCGCACGCGATCCTCGAGATGACCGAGCGCCACGAGGACGAGTCGGTGATCGAGGCGCATGTCAAGACGCTGCTCAAGAAGCACCTGCGGCCCGAGCTCCTCAACCGCATCGACGAGACGGTGATCTTCCACGCGCTCGGACGCGAGCAGCTCGCGGGGATCGTCGAGATCCAGCTCGGCAACCTGCGCAAGCGCCTCGCCGCGCGCGGGATCGCGCTCGGCGTCACCGCGGCCGCGACGGCCGCGCTCGCGAGCGAGGGCTACGACCCGCAGTTCGGCGCGCGCCCGCTGAAGCGCGTGATCCAGCAGCGGATCGAGAACGCGCTCGCCGGGCGCATCCTCGCCGGCGACTTCAAGGACGGCGACTCGGTGCGCGTCGACTACCAGGGCAAGAGCTTCACCTTCACCAAGGTGGCGGCGCCCGTCGAGAGCGGCGCGCCGGGCGCCGCGAACTGACGCGGCGCGCGCGGGCCGCCTACGGGCGGCCGGCGCGTTCGGCGATCGCGGCGAGGTCGTCGGGCCGGATCGCGTAGTCGCCGATGAACGGGCGTCCGCTGACGAAAAGCACCGTGAAGCAGCAGGCGATCGCGAGCGTGACGAGCGCGAGCGCGAGGGCGCGGCCGCGCGGCGAGTCGCCGTGCAGCGCGCCGATCGAGACGAGCGTGAGGACCGCGAGCACGAAGACGATCAGCCAGCGCGAGCGAGGCATCGTCATCTGGCCGTCGCGCACGCGGGTTTCCCGCGCGTCGGCCGCGCGCTGCACCGCGTCGCGCACTTCGTCGGAAGACTTCGCGGCGAAACGGCGCAGCTCGAGGAGCGGCGCCGGCTGGTCGAGCTTCGCGCGCGACTGCGAGAGCTGCGGCCATTCCTCGTCGATCAGGTGCCGCGCGTAGGCATGGACGAGCGCGTGGCTCCGGCTGCGGAAGCCGGCGTCTTCGCTGAAATCGGCCTCGTCGAGCACGCTTTCGAGGGCGGCCGCTTCCGCGAGCACGGCCTCGCGCACGCGGTCGCCGCGGTCCCAGACCCACACCGCGTTGAAGGAGATCAGGAGGCCGAACGCGAGGGCGATCTGCGAGGTCACCTCGGCCTCGAAGCGGCCGAGCCTGCGGCCGTCCGGTCCGCAGAGCCGCGGCACGATCCAACGATGGATGGCGAAGGCGACTCCTCCCCAGCCGGCGAGAAGGATCAGCACGATGAGCGGCGTCGGCAGCCGGAGCACGGCGTCGGCGATCGGGTACATCGCCGCACGGTACCATCGCGCCGATGCGCGGCGCATGGCGTGCCCTCCTCGGTGAAAGCGGCTTCCGGCGCCGCGATTCGTGGCTTCTTTCGACCGCGATCGTGACGCTGCTCGCGGTGTGCTCGCTGCTCGTCGGGATCTCGTCGGTGCCGGTCACCGACCGCGACGAGCCGCGCTTCGCGCAGGCGTCGCGGCAGATGGCCGAGAGCGACCGGCTCGCCGACTGGATCGTGCCGCGCGTCGGCGATGAGATCCGGCTCAAGAAGCCCCCGCTCATCTACTGGGTGCAGGCGCCGACGGTGCTCGCGCTGACGGGCGGCGAGCCGCGCGACGACGCGATCTGGATGTACCGGCTGCCGAGCGCGGTCGCGGCGTGGCTCGCGGCGCTGGCGACGCTCTGGCTCGGTCGGCGCATGCTCGGTGGAAACACCGGGCTTCTCGCGGCGTGCCTGCTCGTCGTGGCGCCGGTCGTCGCGGTCGACTGCCACATGGCGCGCGCCGACGAACTGCTGCTTGCGACGACGACCCTCGCGATGTGCGTGCTGTGGACGCTCTGGTCGCGCCACCGCGCCGATCCGTCGGCGCGCGGCGGGCTGCCGCTCGGCACGGTCGTGCTCTTCTGGGGCGCGGTCGCGCTGGGAGTCCTCGCGAAGGGGCCGGTGACGCCGTTCGTCGCCGGCTCGACCGCACTCGTCTGCGCGGCGGCGCGGCGCGACTGGCGCTTCCTCTGGCGGCTGCGGCCGGTGACGGGCGCGCTCGTCCTCGTGGCGCTCGCGCTGCCGTGGATCTGGCTCGCGGGGCGCGAGGTCGGCTGGGACACGCTGCGCGCCGCGCTCGACAAGGAGGTCTTCCAGCGCGCGAAGGAAGGCGCCGAGGGCCATGCGGCGCCGCCGGGCTACTACCTCGTCACCATCTTCGCGTTCTTCTTCCCGGGGTCGCTGCTCGTCCTGCTCGGATTCGAGCGGGCGGCGAAGCGCGCGTTCGCGCTGCGGCCGCGCGCGGACGCCGGATTACTCGCGCGCCTGCGCGCGCGCTTCGCGAGCGTGCGCGGCCGCGACGCCGAGCTCTTCCTCGTCGCGTGGATCGTGCCGACCTGGCTCGCGTTCGAGCTCGTCGTGACGAAGTTCCCCCACTACATCCTGCCGGTGTATCCGGCGCTCGCGCTGCTCTGCGCGCGTCTCGCGCTCGGCGGCGCGCGCGCGCTGCCGAAGCCGCTGAACGCCGGCGACCGCTTCGGAATGGGCGCGTGGCTCGCGGTCGGATGCGGGCTCGCGCTCGCGGGACCGGCGCTCCTCGCGTGGCTCGCGGCGACCGGACGCGTCGCGCCGGCCTTGCCGTCGTGGCCGGAACTCGTCGATTCGGGCGCGTTCGTCCTCGCGATCGCGGCGCTCGTCACGCTCGCGGCGTGCGCGCTGCTGGTCGCGGCCTTCCGGCGCGCGCGAGCCGGCGCCCTCGCGGTCGCGATCGCGCTTGCGATTCCCGCGACGGCGCTCGCGGAGGCGGCGCTTTTCTCGGCGTGGATTCCGAACGCGCGCTGGATCTGGAACACGCCGCGAATCGTCGGCATCGTCGCGGCGGACTGCGGCATCACGCCGAGCGACGAGCGATTCCCGCGGATCGGCGGCGTCGGATACGGCGAGGACTCGCTCCTCTGGACGACGCGCGCGCGGCTCGACCGGCTCGGTCAGCGCGTCGATGCGAAGACGAAGCCCGGAATCGACGCGTGGTGCGAGGCGAATCCGGGTGGATACCTCGTGGTGCCGCGCGCCTCGGTCGCGGAGTTCGCCGCGCGCGGAGTCGTCGTCGCAGAACTCGTCGGATTCAACTATTCGGACGGCGACCCTGTCGATCACGCGATCGTGCGCATTGCGCCGGGCAGGTAGGCGCGTCAGGGCTTCGGCGCGAAGCGGAGAAAGCACTCGGTCGCGACTTCGCGCGTGGCGCCGTCGGCCGTCGTCACGGCCACCACGAGATCGACCGCGAGCCCGCCGCCACCGCAGCGCGGCCGCGAGAGCGTGACGAGGAAGCGCGCGCCGTTTCGGAACTCGCTGCGCGTGCCGCCGGTCGTGAATTCGATCTCCTCGTCGATCTCTTCTCCGGAATCGCCTGGACAGCGCAGGCGCACGCCCGCGATGCGCGGCTTCATGAACGCAGCGATGTTGCCGTAGGCGTGCGTCGGGTCGACGAAGACGAGCGCGCCGATCGAGGGGCCGGGGCGATGTTCGATCACCGCGTCGCGCATCGCGAAGGCGAGGCGCACGAAGTCGTCGCTCGCGAGGAAGGCGTCGCGGACGACGCGGTCGTGCTCGACGGTGGCGTCGATGCCGACCTCGACCGAGCGGCGGAACGCCTGGTCCTTCGGATCAGTCGAGAGCGCGAGCGCGACGAGATCGGCGCCGAGCCGCGCGCGATCGGCGACGAAGAGATGCGCGACGCCCTGCACCGCGACCGCGTCGAGCGTTCCAGCGGCGATCCGCGCATCAGATGCGGCGGCGTCGGCAAGGTCCGCCGCAGCGCGGTCGAGCGCCGCGCGAAGGTCCGCGAGCGAGGCGATCGAACCGTCGGCCGAGCGCGTCCCTTCGATGATCTCGCCGCCGCGCTGCACGAGGAAACCGGCCGCGTCGACGCCGTTCGGGCGAAGCGCGCGATCGAGGAGCGCGCGATCGTCGAGTCCGTCCGCTGCGCGCTTCTTGAGGAATCCGACGACCGCATCGGCACCGCGCTGGGTCGCGGCGAAGACCGCGATCGCGCCGAGAAAGCACGCGATGCCGAGACCGATCCGCGGCGCGTGCCGCCACGCGACGCGGCTGCGCGGCGCATCGAGCGCGGTGCCGCACTCGGGGCAGCGCGCGTGTTCGGCGCCGTGGAGGTCGAAGCGGCAGCGGCGGCAGTGGTCGGGCAGCCGCTGACGACGACCGAAGGCGAACATCGCCCGCATCGCGAGGGCGACCGCGATGCCGACGCCGACCGCGAGCACGACATGCGTGTCGAAGGCGGGGTGGAGCAGGAACGCGGGAAACATGCGCGGAAGGTCAGGAAGCGGCCGGGGCGAAGAACGAATGGCCGCGCTGCATCAGCGCGCGCTCCTCGCCTTCGGTGAAGGTGCGCTCCGCGCGCGTGGCGACGCCGAGGGTGCCGAGCAGCGCGCCGCTCGCGTCGAGGATCGGGACGCAGACGCTTCCGGCGAGTCCGGTCGCGCGCGCGCCGGGGCGGACATCGCCCGACGCATCCTGCTGGATGTTGCACGAGTTCACAGGCGTTCGGCGCTCTGCGGCGAGACCGGCCATGCCCTTCCCGATCGGAACGACCGCGACGATCGCGAGGACGGGCCCGGGGATTCCGATCGCCGCGCGCAGATGGAGCGCACCGTCTGCGCCGAGCGCGTGCAGCGTGCCGCTCTCGGCGCGCACCGACGCGATGATGTCCTCGAGGCGCGCGAGATCGTCTGCCGAGAATCGGGGTTCCATGGCCGGAGGATATACGGCGCGCGCACGCGATCTGCTGCACAATCCCGGCGGAGGCTCCGCCGCATGAATCTGCCCTTCTTGTTTCTCGCCATCGCGAACATCGTGATGCTCGTGTCGCTGGTCGCGGGCTTCGTCCTGCTCGGCGTGGCGGTCGCGGGGCGCCGGGTGGGCATCGACATCCGCTGCCGCCGCTGCAGGCACGAGTTTCCACGCGGCGGCGTGATTCCCGAGATCTGCACCGACTGCGGCGCCGACCTGACGAAGCCGACCGCGCTGATCCTCGGCCGATACAAGCTCCGCGGCGTCATGCTCGCGGTCGCGCTCGCGCTCATCGTCGCCGTTCCCGGCGCCGCCGGACTCGTCATGTTCGGCGCGGCGTTCAGCGCGCGCGGCGCGATGATCGCGTCGGGTTCGCCCGATGCGCTCATCGATGCGGCCGCGCAAGGCGATCTGGTGGCGGCTTCGGCGCTCAGCCAGCAGCTCGCGCAGCCGGCTTCGGGCGCAGCATGGATCGCGGTCACCACGCGGCTCGAGTCGGATCCGGCCGCACGCCCGGCGATCCTGCGCGCCGTCGTCGATCATGTCCGCTTCGGATCGATGATGCCTGGCGGAGCGACCGCGCCCGATCCTGTGCTGCTGCGCGACTTCGGTCTCGCGCTCGCGCGCACGCTCGAGTCGGATCCCGACTGCGCCGAGCACTTCGGGATGCACATGATGAACGAGCGGCTCCCGCCCGAGGTGCAGGAGCCGGTCCTCGCGAGTCCTGCGGCGGTGCGCGCGTTTCTGCGCGGACCGACGCTGCGACTGCGCGTCCTCGAGGCGAAGGACGGCGGTGCGCGTGGCAGGAGCGCGTCGGTCCGGCCGATGCTCGTCTACGACGCGTTCTCGTTCTTCGGGCGCGAGCTCGCGATCGCCGAGGCGAAGGCCTCCTACCTGCGGACGGATGGCAGCGTCGTCGAGCTCGCACCGTCGCGCATGCAGCGCGGTTTCGAGCTCGACACCGACTTCGGCACCGACATTCCGGTCGCGGCGGCGATGGCGGATCCGCTCTGGTCGGGCGAGATCCGGCTCGAGGCGACGGTCGGGACGGTCGCGGTCTCGCGCGGCGGCATGGGCGCTCGCGGGGAGTCGCGCGAGGTCTCCGAGCCCTTCCCCTACGCGTGGACGATCCGTGTCGAGCGCGTGCGGCCGGAGGATCTGCGCATGGTCGCCGTGAACGACGCGGAGGTCGTGGCGATGATCCGCAACGACCTCGGCGACTCCGGCGTGCGGGTCGATGGAACCGGCGCCGCGCGCGTCGTCACGCTCGAAGGCGCGGCGTGGGGGACCGTGAACGGCGTCGAGGTTCGGATGCGCTGGGAACTCGTGCAGGGCGAGCGCCGATGGCCGCAGGACGAGCGCGGCGGCGATCGCGGCGAGCCGTCGTTCGCGGCGCCTGAGTTCGATGCCAACGCGCCGTTCCGGATCGTGGCGCAGGGCGTCGCGCCGGAGCCGGGCGCCAACGGGCCGAACGACCTCGCGTACCTCGCGGGCAAGTGGATCGTCGATTTCGAGCGCACCGCGCGGCCGCCGCGAGCGATCGAGCATGTGCCCGCCGAGGGCGCCGCCGCGAGCGCGCCGCCGGAACTCGTCGACAGCGATCGCGCGGCCGGCGAAGTCGTGCGCGAGTAGGTTCCGTCACTCCGCCTGCTTCGCCCGCTGCGTGAAGACGAACACGCCGTGCTTGTTTCCGACGACGACATCGGGCGACTCGTCCGCGTCGAGCAGACCGGTCCAGAGCTGCGTGCCGACGCCGCTGTCGTCATCGATCGGCTGCATCGCGAAGCGCGCACCTCCGGGCGCTGCGGGATCGCGCTTGAGCCGGAACCACGCGAGCACCGGCGGCGCCATCGGCTCCTCGTCGCCCATCGGGCCGTGCGCCCAGCGGCGCTTGCCGGTGACGATGTCGGGCAGGCCGTCGGAGTCGACATCGGCGATGCGGAGCGCGTGGATCTGGCTGAATCCGGCGCCGTTCGCGTTGTCGGCGGCGGTGCGGCCGAGGATGGCGCGCTCGGTGAAGGAACCGTCGGCGTTCTGCTCGAACCACGAGAGTCCGTAGCCGTGCGCCTTGATGCTGGTGACGATGTCGGCGCGGCCGTCGCCGTTGGCGTCGAGCGCGTACATCTGCGCGCCGCCTTCGCCGAAATCGGCGGCGTGCAGGCGCCATTCGCCCGTCGCGGCGCGGTCTGCGGGGTGCTCGTACCAGCCGCGATGGGTGAGGATGTCGATGCGGCCGTCGCCGTTCATGTCGCCCGCGCCGTAGCCGTGCGTGTAGCGGTGGATCGCCGCGTCAGCTTCGGCGGACTTGGGCGTGATCGCGCGGAAACGCGCCTTGGCGAGCGGATCGGACCAGTCGATTTCCGCGAAGCCGAACCGCCCGCCGGTGTGGCAGAGGAGTTCGGGGCGGCCATCGCCCGTCACATCGACGAGGTCGGGCGACTCGCCGTCGGCGGTGTCGAAGACGTCGTGTCGCTTCCAGTCCGTCTGCGCCGCAAGCGAGCGGTCGCCCGGGTTCACGAACACCGACGCGGCGGCGCCGGGAATCCCGTAGACCAGGATGTCGGTCCAGCCGTCGCCGTCGAAATCGTGGGCGAACTGCAGGAAGTAGTCGGAGTAGCCGGTGTCGGCGCGGTACGGCGTGCGCGTGGGGCCGTCGGCGTTCGCGCGCTCGGGCGTGAAGGCGACGCGGTGCGAGAAATCCGGACCGAGCCAGATGAACCGGCCCGAGCAGACGTCGCGGTGGCCGTCGCGGTCGAAGTCGGCGACGCAGCATCCTTCGGCGACGAAGTCCTTCGTCAGCGTGCGCTTCGTGAAGCGCGCGTCGCTGGCGCCGACCGCGGCCGCGCTCGCGGCAAGCAGGATGGCCGCGGGCGCGAGCATCAGTCGAGCGGCCGACCGTCCCAGCGGACGAAGGACTCGATCGCGGCGTACTCGGCGAGGCCGAGCTCGTCGTAGACGCGCGCGGTGTTCGCGTTGCGCTGCTCGGCACGCTGCCAGAACTCGCGCTCGTCGGCGCCCGGAAAGAGCGCGCGGTCCTTCTGCGACTGGTGCTTGAAGATCGCGGCGCGCTTGCGGGCGACCTCGTCCGGCGAGAGCGGCACGGCCATCTCGGTCTGCTCGACGTCCCACTCCTGCCACGCGCCGCGGTAGAGCCAGGTCGTGCACTCGCGCAGCCACGCGTCGCCGTCGGCGGCGCATTCCTTGAGCGCGCGGAAGATCGCGGCGAGGCAGACGCGGTGCGTGCCGTGCGGATCGCTGAGGTCGCCGGCGGCGTAGACCTGGTGCGGCTTCACCGCGCGCAGCAGCGCCTTCACGATCTCGATGTCGTCCTGCGACAGCGGCTTCTTGCGCACGCGGCCGGTCTCGTAGAACGGCATGTCGAGGAAGTGGAGGCGCTCCTCGGGGACGCCGCAGTAGATGCCGGCGGCCTTGGCTTCGCCGCGGCGGATGAGCGCCTTCAGGCGCTGCACCTCCGCGGGATCGACCTCGCCGGGCGACTTGTCGCGCAGGCGCCGCGCGATGTCGTGCTCGAGCCGCTCGGTCTTCGCGCCTTCGAAGCCGAACATCGAGTTGAAGTCGGCCGCGAAGTCGAGGAAGCGCATCGCGTCGGCGTCGAAGACCGCGATGTTGCCCGAGGTCTGGTAGGCAACGTGCACCTCGTGGCCCTGGTCGACGAGCCGGATGAAGGTGCCGCCCATCGAGATCACGTCGTCGTCGGGATGCGGGCTGAAGATGAGCACGCGCTTCGGGAAGACCTCGTCGCCGGGGCGGTCGATGTCGCCCGCCTGCTTGCGGTCGCGCGGCTTGCCGCCGGGCCAGCCGGTGATCGAGCGCTGCAGCTGGCGGAAGACCGAGATGTTGAGGTCGTAGGCCTTGCCGCGGCCGGCGAGCAGGTCCTGCAGGTGGTGCTCGTTGTAGTCCTCTGCGGTGAGCTTGAGGATCGCCTTCTTCGTGGTGCGGGCGAGCCAGATGACCGCCTTGCGCGTCATCGCGTCGTCCCACTCGAGGTCGTGGTTCGCGCTGCACCACGGCGCCTTGCAGCGCTCGAGCTCGGCCGCTGCGGCGAGGTCGAGGTAGACCTGCGCGTGCGCGTGCTCCTGGAGGAAGCTCGCGGCGACCGCGTTGGTGACCGCGCCCTCGATCGCGCGCGCGACGACGGGCGCCTTGCCTTCGCCGAAGGCGAGCATGACCACGCGCTTCGCCTCGAGGATGCTGCCGACGCCCATCGTGACCGCGCGGGTCGGGACATGCTCCTCGCCGAAGAAGTCGCTGGCCGCGTCCTTGCGGGTCACGCTGTCGAGCGTGATGAGGCGCGTGCGGCTCGTGCGCGACGAGCCGGGTTCGTTGAAGCCGATGTGGCCGGTGCGGCCGATGCCGAGGAGCTGCAGGTCGATGCCGCCCGCGTCGCGGATCATCTGCTCGTAGCGCTCGCACATCGCGCGGACCTCGTCCTCGGAGGCGGTGCCGTCGGGGATGTGGGTGTTGCGCGGATCGATGTCGATGCGGTCGAAGAGGTACTCGCGCATGAAGCGGTGGTAGCTCTGCAGCTCGTGCGGCTGCATGGGCCAGTACTCGTCGAGGTTGAAGGTGACGACGTTGCGGAAGGAGAGGCCTTCCTCGCGGTGGAGGCGCACGAGCTCCTCGTAGACGCCGGTCGGGGTCGAGCCGGTGGCGAGGCCGAGGATGCAGCGCTCGCCCTTCGCGGCCTTCGCGCGGATGAGGTCGGCGATCTCGCGGGCGACGGTGGCGGAGACGTCCTTCGCGCGCTCGAAGACGCGGGTGGGGATGCGCTCGGCGGGCGAGGCGATCTCCCAGTAGGCGGGCTTGCGCGGGGCGGTGGAGACGGGCTTGGCTTCGACGGTGGGCATGGTGCGGCCGCGATGCTAGCGCAGGCGGCGGGTGCGACGAACCCCGCGATCGGTGCCCGGCACCAGACCGTGGGTGCCGGGAAGGTGCCAGGCACGCGTCAGGCAGACGCCCCGCTGCTCGGCCTCCGCTGGAAGTTCCGGCCATCCGCGCGACGCGTCCTGCTGGCTGGCACCTGCACGGCACCTGCCCGGCAGTGCCAGCGAGGTGCCGGGCACCGGTCGGAGGGGGACGCGGACGGGATCCGTGCCCGGCACCAGACCGTGGGTGCCGGAGAGGTGCCCGGTACGTGCCAACCAGAGACCCGAGGGCCCTGTCGACGCGTGGATTCCTCTGGATTTCCGCCGACTTCCGCCGCTGGCTGGCACCTGCACGGCACCTGCCCGGCAGTGCCAGCGAGGTGCCGGGCACCGGCCGGGGTGGGCGTTCGGGAACGGACCGTGGGGTACGGCGCTTCGAGGCGGATCAGATCGTGCGCGCCGCCGCGAGGTACGCGTCGTACGCACCCCGCACCTCGCGCATCGAGTCGCCGCCGAACTTGTCGAGGAACGCCCGCGCCACCTCGAACGCCACCGCGTTCTCCATGACGACGCTCGCCGCCGCGACCGCGCTCACGTCGCTGCGCTCGTAGGCGCTCCGCACGGGCTCGTGCGAGCCGAACTCGACGCTCGGCATGCCTTGAAGGAGCGTCGCGATCGGCTTCATCGTGCCGCGCACGACGAGCGGCATCCCGTTCGTCATGCCGCCCTCGAGGCCACCCGCGTTGTTCGACGGCCGCGCGTAGCCGAGGTGGCTCTCGCCGCGCGCCGACGCGTCGAATGCGATCGGGTCGTGCACCGCGCTTCCGAAGCGCGCGCCGCACTCGCGGCCGAGGCCGATCTCGACGGCCTTGAAGGCCTGAATGCCCATCGTCGCGAAGGCGAGCCGCGCGTCGAGCCGGTCGTCCCAGTTCATACAGGAACCGAGCCCGGGCGGGCAGCCGAAGACATGCACCTCGCACCAGCCGCCGACGGTGTCCTTCTCGGTCTTGGCGCGATGGATCAGGTCGACGAGCCGCGCGTCGACCGCGGGATCGGGGCAGTAGACCTCGCTCGCGTCGCGCGCGGCGACGAGCGCGTCGAGCTCCGACGCGCGGATCTCCATCGCGCTGTACGCGTCGCAGGCGCCGCGCACGAAGCCGAACACGCGGATGCCAAACGCGTCGAGCACGCTGCGCGCGACCGCCCCCGCCGCGACGCGCGCCGCGGTCTCGCGCGCGCTCGCGCGCTCGAGCGTGCCGCGGCAATCGGGCACGAGGTACTTCAGGCTTCCCGCGAGATCGGCGTGACCGGGGCGCGGGCGCGTGACCGGCGGCGTACGCTCGGGATCGTCGATGCGGCTGTCGCGGTTCGCGATCCGCAGCGCCACCGGCGAACCGATCGTGCGCCCCTGCCGGAGCCCGCCGAGGAACTCGGCGACGTCGGTCTCGATCTTCTGCCGCGCACCGCGGCCGTAGCCGCCCTGCCGCCGCGCGAGCTCGGCGTTCACGCGCGCGGCGTCGACCGGGAGATCGGCGGGAAGTCCGTCGACGATCGTGACGAGCGCCGCGCCGTGCGATTCACCTGCGGTCTGGTAGCGAAGCGGTCGGCCCATCGATGCGCTCCTCGGCGGCGTGCGCCGGATGCCCGGTCACTGCTGGACGGGCGCGAGCTTCCACAGCGAGCCCGGGTTGTTGCGCTCCTGCCCGAGATCGAACGCGGAAAGCACGAAAGTGCCGTCCGCGAGTTCGTCGATGCTCGACCAGAGCGCGCCGCGCTTCTCGGCGACCACCGCCGGGCGCGTCGGCTTGCCGTCGATCATCCGGATGCCCCACACGGTGCCGAAGACGAAATCCGCGTAGACGTAGACGCCGTCGAGCGCCGGGCTCGCGCCGCCGCGGTAGACGCGGCCGCCGGTGATCGACAGACCCTCGCGATGGTGGTACTCGACGACCGGCTCGATGAACGGTCCGGCGCCCTTGCCGCCGCGGAACTCGTGGAAGCCCTCGCGCGCGTTCCAGCCGTAGTTCCCGCCCTTCACGATGAGCGAGACCTCCTCCCACTCGTTCTGCCCGACATCGCCGGCCCAGAGGTCGCCGGTCTTCGGATCGAAGGCCATGCGCCAGATGTTGCGGGTTCCGTAGGCCCAGATCTCCGGACGCGCGCCTTCGCGGCCGACGAAGGGATTGTCGGCGGGCACCGAGTAGTGGGCGCCGTCCGCGCCGGGCTTGTCGACGTCGATGCGAACGACCTTCCCGAGGAGCGACGAGAGATCCTGCCCGTAGTGATGCGGATCGTTCGCAGCGCCGCCGTCGCCGTAGGAGAGGTAGAGGAAGCCGTCCGGGCCGAACAGGACGGTGCCGCCGTTGTGGTTCGAGTACGGCTGCGACGCCACGAGGATCTCGACCTCGCTCGCCGGGTCGATGGTCCGGCCATCCTCCGACACCGTGAAGCGCGAGAGGATCGAGCGGCGCGGCTTGGCCGCGGTGTAGTAGAGATAGACCTCGCGCTTCGCCGGGAACTTCGGATGGAACGCGACCGAGAGCAGGCCTTCCTCGTTCCCGCCGTCGTTCACGCGCTCGCGGATGTCGAGGACGACCTCGGCCTCGGTCGCGTCCTGCTTGCCGAGATCGACGCGCAGGATGCGCCCCGGCTGCTCGACGACGAGGAGCTCGGTCGGCGCACCGGGCCGCACGAGCGTCTGGATCGGCCGCACGAGCGGAAGCTTCGGGAAGAGCCGCGAGAGGCCGAGCTTCGGGATCGCCGGGCCTTCGGCGTACTCGCGCACGTCCTGCTTCGGCTGCGCCGCGCGCTTCGACTGGCGGGCGGGGCTCGCGTCGCCCTGTGCGGCGCTCGCGGACGACGAATCGAGTCCGAGCGCGAGAGGAAGGACGGCTGCGACGAGCGTGGCGACGCGCATGGTGGCTCCAGACGGCGCTGCGGGGCCCGCGGACGGGCGTGCGCCGGAAGTCGCGATGGTAGCGGTCGCGCCCGCGGAATTGCGCGTCCGAATCCGTACACTTTCGCGCATGCTTCATCTCGTCGCGATCCCCGCGTCCGCAGCCGTCGTCGCCACCGCCTCGCTCCTGCTCGCCCCGCCGCCCGCGAAGGAGCCGCTGCCCGTCGCGCGCGACGCCGCGAAGGAGAAGTCCGAAGGATTCGCGCCGCTCTTCAACGGCACCGACCTCGACGGCTGGATCGGCGACACCAAGGGCTACAAGGTCGAGGACGGCGCGATCGTCTGCCAGCCCGGCGGAACCAACCTGTTCACCAAGGACGAGTACGGCGACTTCGAGCTGCGCTTCGAGTTCATGCTCACTCCGGGCGCGAACAACGGCATCGCGCTGCGCGCGCCGACGACGGGTGATCCGGCGTACGCGGGATTCGAGTCGCAGGTGCTCGACAACGGCGCCGCGCAGTACAAGGACCTGAAGGACTGGCAGTACCACGGCTCGCTCTACGGCGTGACCGCCGCCACCGCGAGCGCGCAGCGCCCGGTCGGCGAGTGGAACCAGGAGACGATCGTGATGAAGGGCTCGAAGGTGCGCATCGAGCTGAACGGCGTCGTGATCGTCGACGTCGACCTCGCCGAGGTCGCGAAGGACGGCAAGACGCAGCACGGCAAGCCGGTCGACGGCCTGACGCGCGCGAAGGGCCACATCGGCTTCTGCGGCCACGGCGACCGCGTCGCCTACCGCGCGGTGCGGATCAGGAAGCTCGGCTGAACGCGGAACGCG
>Ga0315906_10002262_pt1 | contig 27327 bp, 14 predicted proteins | sample LakEriMetagenome_4_FD_203526 | JGI IMG/M metagenome (GOLD analysis project Ga0315906, IMG submission 203526) | Freshwater fungal communities from buoy surface, Lake Erie, Ohio, United States - Buoy 2 MA122 | ecosystem: Environmental > Aquatic > Freshwater > Lake > Lake biofilm | place: USA...
ACTTTTTCGAACATCTCATGTTCGAAGCAACCGATCACTATAAGCGTGCTTCATTGGATAAATTCATTCAAGGAGCCGGTGGTGAATTGAATGCATATACATCATTTGATGAAACTGTGTATCACTTTGAAGTTCCGAGCAATGAGATTCGCCTTCCGCTTTGGATCGAAGCATCTCGTATGCGTACACTCCATGTGGATTCCATCGGTGTGGAAACTCAACGCGGAGTCGTGAAGGAAGAGCGCAAGAATCGTTATGACAATTCACCCTATGGCGATTGGTTTGAGCGCACTGCCGGCAAATTGTTCAATGGCGGTTTATATAGCTGGACTCCGATTGGAACCGCGCAGCATATAGACAATGCCAGCATTGATGAATTCAAGCAATTCTATAATAATTTCTATCAGCCGAATAATGCAACATTGGTTATTTCCGGTGATATAGACTTGAAACAAGTAAAGGGATTTGTGAAAGAATATTTTGCAATTATTCCCAAAGGAACTGCTCCGAAAAGATCAAATGTCGTCATGAAAGACATGAATCCAGGCATCGTTCGCGAGACAATCGATGATCCAAAAGCACAATTGCCTGCAGTGTTCATGGGTTATCGCGGACCCAAAATCGGTGAAAAAGATGCATATGCGATGTCAATGCTTATGGACATTGTTCGTTCCGGCGAAAGTTCACGCTTATATCAACGCTTGGTTGACAAAGATCAAATTGCAGTTCAAGCAAGTGGTGGAGCACAGAATTTGCAACATTCCGGCATGATGTTCATGCTTGGCGTTGTTTCCCCTGGAAAAACTGTTGATGAAGTCATCAAAGCAGTTGATGAAGAAATTGAGAAAGTAAAAAATGAAGGTGTGACCGATGAAGAGTTTACCAAGGCAAAGAATATTGCTGAAGTGCGATTTATCGAGGGTAAGAAGAATGTACTTGAAAAAGCCCGTTCACTTGCAAAATATCATACCTATTTCGGTAAAGCATCCATGATCAACACAGAGATCAAAGATTTCATGTCGATCAAGAAAGAAGATCTTCAGCGTGTGGCCAAGAAATATTTCACGCAAGATTCAAGAACTATTCTTCAATATATGCCCAAGCAGAAATAATCATCTTCATTTTGATCACATATATTTAAAATATCATGAAACAGTATATCATTCTTTTCTCAATGTTCTTGGCCTTGCATTCGGCATTTGGTCAAGGACTTAAATTAGGCGATAAACCCGGACCCCTTCCCGCAAAGGAATTCGCCTTCCCAAAATACACTGAATTATTCCTATCAAATGGACTAAAGGTCTTTGTCATTGAAGATCATGAACAACCAACAGTGGCTTTAAAACTACAAATTCGCGGTGGCGAAGTTTCGGAATCTATTCCCGGAACAGCAGCAGTTGTTGCAGAAATGCTCACTAAAGGTGCAGGCAAAAGAGATGCTTTGACAATTGCAAAAGAATTGGACGGTGTCGGCGCTGGTGTAAGTGCATCATCATCCGGTGATATCACAAATGTCACAGGCGAAAGCATACTAAAACATATGCCTATCATGCTTGAGATTTTCTCTGATGTATTGCGTTCAGCAAATTTCCCTGAAGATGAACTTGCAAAACTCAAAAAACAAAAGATTTCTGAAGTGAAGCTTGAAAAAGCAAATGGCAATGCCATGCTTCAAGTAATGTCCAGAAAGATTGCTTATGGCGCAAATCATCCTTCTGCAAGACATAAATCGGAAGCTTCATACAATGCAATCACGATTGATGAAATCAAGAAATTCTATTCTTCATACTATCGTCCAAACAATGCGACTCTCGCAGTTGTTGGCGATGTGAAACCTGAAGAAATCAAGCCAATTCTTGAGAAAGCACTTGGCGCATGGACCCCCGGTGATGTGAATGAATTCCGTACACCAAAAGCCGAACCAATGCCACAAGGTGTATACTTTATCGCTCGTCCTAGTTCTGTACAATCTGCCACTGCATTGACAGCAAACTCGGTTCCAAATAATCATCCGGAATTTGAAACATTGAGACTGGGTGCGAATCTTATGGGTGCAGGTTTCTCCGGTCGATTATTCCGCACATTGAGAGAGACATATTCCTATACATATACACCATATGCCTATCTCACAAGTGGTAGAGAGGTCAATCGTTATATCTGCGGAGCCGATGTTCGTAACTCAGTTACAGACTCAGCAATCAAAGTGATGCAGTCAGAAATGACAAAAATCACTACTGAACTAGCACCAAATGATGAATTGGATTTGATCAAGCGTTTCGTCGTTGGACAATTCAAAATGAACTTTGAGAATTCTGATTTTGTGGCAGGATTACTACTCAATGCCGACTATAATAATCAGCCGATATCTTATGTAAAGGAATTCCCGAATCGCTTTACAGCCATCACATCTGAGCAAATGAAGAGTGCCATGAGCAAACATTTGTCCAAATTATCCATTGTTGTTGTGGGTAGTCCTGATGTTTTGGAAACACTCAAACAATTTGGCCCTGTCTATGAATACACCACTGATTTTGAAGTCAAGAAAACCGAATTGAAAAAAGTTGACATGACTCCACAAGAATTGATGGAGAAACATCGTAAGGCATTGGGTGGAATGGAGAACATTTCCAAAATCTCAACACTAATCACAACCGGTACAGCTTCATTTGACATGAATGGACAGCAAATGCAAGGCACACTGCTTCGCAAACAGAAAGCACCCGGCAAAGAAGTAACCATCATGGATTTCAAAATGTTCAAGCAGACAATGATGACAGATGGAAATCAAGCATGGAGAATGATGGGTCCTCAAGTTCAGGAAGTTACAGAAGCTGATGAAAAGCAAGGTATGCTGAATAATGCACATATTGTTGAATCGGCTCGCATGTTGGAGCTTGGCAAAACATTGACCATCAAAGGTCAGGAAGGAAATGCAATCCTTGTTGAATCAAAGGATGCATCCGGCGAAATTGAAACTTTATATTTTGACGCTAACACTTTCTTGATCACTACCATGAAATCCGTAGCGAAAGGCCCTCAAGGAGATGTCGAAGTCACGCAATCATATGCTAATTACACAGATGTGGGTGGCGTAAAATTCCCCAGCAAACTCATCCTTGAGCAAGGACAGATTGTCATTACGATGGATGGATTGAAATATCAAATCAATCAAGAAGTCAAAGACTCGGAATTCAAACCTGAATAAATCAAAAAAAATCCCCGCTGAAAAAATCTCGGCGGGGATTTTTTTTTTACAATAAGCCTTTCAACTTTTCTACTATTTTTCTGTGAGTAAGGTCATAATGCACGGGAGTGAGTGAAACCCAACCATTTCTCACTGCCCCATCATCTGTTTCAATATCTGCTTCTTCAGGCACGCGATAAGTTCCAACAATCCAATGATATTCCCTACCCATTGGATCCTTCCTTGAATCATAGCTATCATCCCAGTATGAATTACTTAATCTTGTAATTCTCATTCCCTTTATGTCTTCTTTGGGTATGGCAGGTACATTCATGTTAAGAATAGTATCGATCGGAATATCCCAATTCAACATGTTTCCTGCAACCTTTGCGGCATATTCAGCGGCAGTTGACATATCTGCTTCTAGCGAAAAAGATGTCAATGATACTGCCAAGGCAGGAATTCCAATCATCATGGCTTCTGTTGCAGCCGATACTGTTCCTGAGTACATTACATTCACTGCAGTATTCGCACCATGATTGATGCCTGAAACAACCAAATCAGGTTTCGTTTCAAGCAATGTTGAAACTCCTAATTTGACGCAGTCGGCAGGTGTGCCATTGATGGCAAATCCAAATAGATCTCCATCTCTTTGAAATGGTACGGCACGCAAAGGAGCACTTACCGTAAGTGCATGTCCCACTGCACTTTGCTGACGATCAGGTGCAATCACCGTCACATTGCCAATATTCTTTAATGCTTGAACAAGGGCAAGAATGCCAGGTGAATCTATTCCATCATCATTTGTAATTAAAATATTCATCTTATGATCTCAAAGCTGCAAGTGAGGAAATCAGTGTTTTTTCTTCTTCAGACAATTGCTCGGGAAATTCTATGTCAACCATTAAAAAGAGATCCCCGAATTCTTGATCTTTCCCATGGATGGGCATTCCGAATCCTTTCAACCTCAATTTTGTACCCGGTTTTGTCTCAGGTGCTATTTTCACCGCCACGGTACCTTTTAAGGTTTTAAAATTTACTTGACCTCCCAATAGGGCCGTATAAAGCTGGACAGACAAAACTGCTTCTAAATCAGAACCATGCATTGTAAACACAGGGTCAGGCTTGACTTGAACTTTTACATGTATGTCATGTCCTTGGCCGGAAGGAATATTTATGGTCTGACCATCTTTAATGCCAGGTTTGAGGCGTATTTCTCTTTGCTTACCACCTGTTGTGAGCTTTAGCGTACAGCCACTATAAGCTTGTTGAAAAGATATGGTGGCTTGTAATTCAGAAGTTGTTCTTTGTGGCCTAGTTGTTCTTTGTCCAGCACCATTTCCATTAAAAATGGTTTCGAAGAAATCTGAAAAACCCGAACCGCCTGAGAATTGAGAGAAATCATTTCTGGTGGAACCTCGATTTTGCCAAGCTTGCCAATCAAATGGACTTTCAGCACTACCTTGATGTGAATGCGTATTCCAACTGGAACCGAGTCGATCATACTTCTCTTTATTCTGGGGATCGCTCAGTACTTGATTTGCCTCATTGATTTCTTTGAATTTTTCTTCGGCCTTTGCATCACCGGGATTTTTGTCCGGGTGATATTTCTGGGCCAAAGTGCGATAGGCTTTTTTTATCTCTTCAGGTTTGGCGGATTTGGTAAGACCAAGGACGGAATAATAATCTTTAAAATCCATGATTTAGTTACACTGCGTGAAAATAGAGGGAGCTTCTAGAAAAAAGTTCGGGCTTATCAACGACTCCCGATATCTTTTGTTGTAATCAATTCAACAATATCTGATTATTTTCCATTGGTCAACTCAAGTTTTTTTCATTATTTGTGTCGGGGTTAATAAATGTATCCAAAAGCCAATGAAAAAATCTACACTCTTTCTTTTCCTTCAATACATGGCAATCACACTATTGCTCATGCTTTTTTATGGGGTAATGAGCATTCACGCTCAAAATGGGAAATCACTAACTAATGGCATTTCCGGCTATGCAGGACGTTACTTTCTGATTGGATTCATGCAGAATGAACTGATTGTATTACCCGGCGGGATTCGATTAACTGTTCATATTTCAACAATCAGGCCAACCACTGTTCGTATAGCAGGTCCAGTTACTGGACCATCTCAATATTTACAATTGGCAGGTGATACCGTTGTAGAGCTTACATTTCCATATGACAAATTGGAAATGTATGAATCTGAAAAAATACAATCCAAGTCCATTGAGATTGAATCTGATCAGCCAATTTCCGTAAGTGGCATAAGTAGTCAATCATTATCCACTGATGGATATTCTGCTATTCCCGTTTCTAAATGGGGCCGAGAATATGTGATTCATTCATGGCCTAATGACATTTACATGCATGATGATGATGCTCAAGGGAAAATTCCAAGATCAAGCGAATTCATGATCATAGCATCCGAGGATAATACAGTCATAGAGTTTGCGCCAAGAAGCAGAACACTTAGACAAATTCAGCCCTATGAATCTACCATCATCACATTGAATAAAGGCCAATGTTATTTGGTGCAGTCTGATACATTGCCATCCGGTGAGGGCGATCTTTCAGGAACTATTGTTCGTGGAGACAAACCTATCGGTGTATTCAGTGGACATATCAGAACAGCAATTCCACTTGGTCTTACAGAATTCGACAGCAAGAATCATCTCATAGAAATGCTGTATCCAACAGAGCAATGGGGTTCTTCATTCATTACTGTTCCATTCACGAATGATGGTACAGGTGATTTCTTTCGGATTCATTGCATTGCACCAAATACGAAAGTGACTGTCAAAGGATGGAATATCAATCAAACATTCACATTGTCCAATCCAGGGGATTTTCGAACATTAAGCTTCATTCGAGATCCTCTCCATATTGAATCAGACAAACCAATCAGCATTGCTCAATACATGACAAGCAGCTTTTCTTCGAATGAAAGATTGCAAAATTTCGATCCCTGCATGATGCTTGTTCCTTCGACTGAAAAGTCGATCAAAAGTGCAAATTTCCATGTGATTGCGAATCCAGCAACAAATCCCAAACAGTTTGCACAACATTTCATTTCACTTGTCTGTACAGAAGATGCAGTTGATCATGTAATGCTTGACAATCGCCTCATCAGAAATGCGATTTCCAATTTCCCGAATCAAAGAGTCAATGGTACTCAGATGTTCTATGTCACTGTTCCTGTTACACCCGGTTTTCATCGTTTAACCACGATGGAAGGTGCATTCATTGCAGGACTTTATGGCATAGGCTCTGATGATGCTTATGCATATCCACTGGCTTTTGGAATGGTGCAAGGAATTGATACAACTGCCCCTAAAATCAGTCTCAAAGATTCTTGTGGAATTATCAAAGGCAAAATCACTGAAGTCATCATTGATGATTTTAGTGGATTGTATGATATTAATGTCATCAGAGATTCCACGCAAAACATGAATTGGTCATTGGCAGGATTCAAAGAGGGTGATACGACTACAACTTTCTCCGGTAATGTCATCAACAAGTTGAAAGATGCTTATATGGTCATTGAAGTGATGGACAATGCCGGCAATTCATCACGCTTTCGTTATTCATATACCGCACCAAAGATTATCATCCCTGATTCACTTTCATTTAACAAGATGATCATTGGTGATACTCAATGCAGAAATATAGTATTGCATAATACTGGCAAAGAGAGCATACTCATAAAGTTTGCAAAATTGATTGGTGATACCAGAATGATTGGCTCGAATCTATCTGCACTTACAAATGCGATGATTCCTCCGAATGATTCCATTGAGATTGAGATATGCTACAGAGCAATTACAGGCTCCGATTCAGCTAATGCAACTTTACAGATACTGTTTGATTGTGGTATTTATAAAGCAATAAAAATTAGCGGAGTGATGGAGAATCCTGCCATACAAGTCCTTGGAAATGATTTCGGCACTGTGGCAATTGGTGATACAAAACCAGGAGTAATCCGCATCATTAATGCGGGTGGCACGGATTTCACTGCGATCTCATTACAAGTTCCGACAAGTTCCGGAGCATTCACTTATGATACTGCAGGGATTTTTCCCAGAACTTTCAAACCAAGAGACACTGTCAGAATTAATTGTACATTCTCTCCACTCGAGAGAAAGACATACTCAGATTTCTTTACCATCTTGAATGACCGTTCACTATCGAATCAAGCTGAAGTTAAAGGCAATGGTGCATCACCCGGATTGAGTGAATTCATCATTGATTGGAAAGAAAGGCGTTTGGGTGCTAGATATGATACAGTAGCAAGTATCACAAATACCGGAAATGACATCGCAACAATCAGTCTTGACAATTTGACTCCACTCGATTCAGTTTTTCGCATTTCATTCCCAAATCAAAAGAAGGATACAGTATTGCAATCCAATCAAACAATTGCAGTACTCGTATCTTTCATACCTAAAGATAGCATTGAATATCGATATCAAGGAAAGATCACTTACACAAATGGTTTCAGTTATGACAGCTCATCCTATACGCTTATTGGTAAGGGAATAATACCGGGTATTCAACAAAAAGACATATATGTTGGTCGTATAAAAGAGAATTCAATCAAAGATACAAATGGTATCTTATTGACTTCGAACGGGAATGCACCGCTGACTATAGAAGGATTCACAATCATCTCCGGGGATATATCTTCATTTACTGTAGACACAATTGGTTTCATTAACAAAGTATTTAGCACCGGGGCATCTCATGTACTCCCTATTAGATTCAAACCACAAAGAGCCGGAAGACATGAGATCTTGGTGGAAACTCAATCTGATGCCGGATTGATTGGTCAGAGTATCAATACTCGCTCGATCATTTGGGGAGATGCAGATGCAATCGACACGATAGATGTCAAAATAAGTATTCAACCCATTGATACTTTGTATGCATGTGAGGAACGCTTGATTACTGCTCGAATCAGCAATGATGGTAATATCGATATCGCTGTTGATTCCATTGTAGCAAGACTGAATCAGTCTTTACAAGGCTCAACAATCTCCATCAATGCTGTTTCAGATTCAATCATCAAAAAGAGGGGCGGTTTCATTACAATTTCTCTACTCTTGGAATCGGAATATTCCGGGAATGATGAAATCCTCTTGACCGCATATATTGCTAACACAATTGAATTGAAACAAACAATTCCATTCTCGGTAAAAACCAATCACATTTCCATCGACTCTTCCATTAATTCAACCATTACCTATCTACCGGGTGATTCATTTGAATTACTCATCAGTGGAGATTTTGCTGTTGCATCGAAAACTGATATCGGGTTTGAGCCAATTCTGGAATTAGAGTATAATCCACAGAGCATAGACTGCAAAACCACACAAACACAGTTTGATTTGAGTACCAATACTGGTGACATTCGACTTCCAATACAAGTAATTAATGGCTTGGGAAGGGCAATGATGAATGCCCAAACACAAACATTCTTGAAAGGACAAGGTACTTGGAATACAAAACTTGCTTTTGACACTTATTTGACCGATAGACCTGATTCAATCCGCATTATTCTAAAAAATAAACTTTCTGACTGCATCATTGGTGATACGGCAATCATTCCATTGGAATTGTCAGAATTTTGTGGAAAACATATTCGGGTGGTTTCAAATGATCTCAAAGGGCAGGGATTATTGGGAATATATCCTCATCCGATACCTGAATCTGGATACATCGCATTGCTGAGTAAACAAGATGCATGGTACTCTTATGAAGTAAAAAATCTCTTTGGAGAAACAGTTTTACATAAAAACGGGAATGTTATTGCAGGATTCAACAAAATAGCACTTAATGCCTCGATATTATCCGGTGGTAGTTATATCCTTATTTTTCATACAGTTAACCATCAATGGACTGAACAAATCATAATCTCAAAATGATGAATCTGTCGGAGGTTTTCCACATAGTGCACGAAACAGGGAAAAACCTATATTTTTTCTTGTCTAATGCCAAGTTTTCTATTAAATTTGACTCGTTGTTGTGATCGTTCTTTCTCTGATATAATCTAAATTTTCTCACTTGGCCACAATATCTCAACCGATCATTGTATGTCATTGTGTATCAGACAGCACTTCCCCAACACATCCCTAAGAATGTAAATAACAAGATACTTTTACTGGCGAAAAGGTGAAACTCATGCGTCTTATGCGACTGTTCATTGCCCTAGCGGCTCTCACTTTTTTCTTTACTTCCGATGCTTTTTCACAAGCGGCTGACCCTCGTAAACCGCAAGCGAAAAAGTCTCCAATTTTGGTTGGTCCTGTTGCCGGCTATAACAAATCCATGCACTCTGGTGGATTTTCATCAATAGCTGCAGATGCGAACTGTCCAACATTTGAGACCGGAACTGAGAACGGATATTATTTTGGTTTTTCACTTGAGTATCTTCTCGGTGACCCAAAGAATGCCAATTCATCAATCATTGCTAGAGCTGTATATGATTATCAGCCGGCTACTTTCCAATTGGATGGCGATAATTATCCTTCAAGACCAATTGGTGGTTCAAATAATATTGTGAACTCTCAAATTGTTCACACTTCAGTGTTCAAGTATTCATTATTGAATTTTGAAGTAATGTATCGTTTCAATTTGCCCGGAACAATGCTTGGTCTCACAGCAGGCCCTCAATTTGGCATTCCAATGGGTGGAACACAAGAACAACGCTATGAATTGCAATTTGATGCGAATAATCCCGTACAATTTGTAAAAGAAACTGAAGCTGGTTCTTTGATCCTTAAGAATGATCCAAATGATCCTGTGGTTGGTCTGAATGGATACAAACCTCAATATGTGGATAATACCCAAACTTCTATTAGATTATATGAGGGTGATATCATTGATCCTTCATCATTCAGATTTGCTCTGAAATTCGGTCTTCAATATGAAATTCTCGCAGGTAATCTTCTTTTAGTTCCTGCAGTCTATTATAATCTTGGTTTGACTAAGATCAGCACTTCCAACAATTCAAGCGTAAGCGCGATTCAGATTGGTGCTGATTTACGATTCTCTTTATGATCGAATCTTGAGTTGATTCAAAGCCTATCCAATGGATAGGCTTTTTTTTTGGCTTATAGATATAAAAAAATCCCATCCAAATATGGATGGGATCTATATCGTGTAAGTTTAAAACAGAGTTTATGCTTTCCAATTCTTTACTAAATCAACAAGCATTCTAACACCGATACCTGTACCACCTTTTGGCCAATAGTCTCTATCTGAAGGGGCCATGCCGGTCCCTGCGATATCCATGTGAGCCCAAGGATAGTCACCAATGAAATGCTTGAGGAAAAGTCCAGCAGTGATGGCACCTGCCCATCTTCCACCTGAGTTTTTCACATCCGCAAAATCACTCTTTATCAAATCTTCATATTCTTCGTGGAGTGGTAATTCGCAGACATATTCATTTGTACGAGTTGAAGCCTTTTTGATCTGATCAATAAGATGAGAATCGGTACCCATTAGTCCGCTGGTCACAGTACCTAAAGCAACAACGCAAGCACCGGTCAATGTTGCAAAATCGATTACTGCCTTTGGCTTATATCTTGAAGCATAATGCAATGCATCAGCAAGAACCAATCTACCTTCAGCATCGGTATTATCTATCTCAGCTGTTTTGCCATTCATGAAGGTCACGATATCTCCCGGAACGAGAGCTGCTCCACTTGGCATATTCTCTGTAGAAGGCACAAGTGCTACAACATTCACGGGAAGCTTTGCTTTGGCGATTGCAATGATACCACCGATAACCGTTGCCGCTCCATGCATGTCACCTTTCATGTCGGACATGCCGGCAGCAGGCTTAATGCTAATTCCACCTGTATCAAAGGTGATTCCTTTACCTACGAATACAAAAGGTTTATCAGTTGTCTTTCCGCCTTTATACTCCATGACAATGAATACAGGTGGTCTTACACTGCCCTGATTAACGGCCAGCAATCCACCCATTTTTAATGCTTGGATTTTCTTTTTGTCCAAGATAGTGACTTTGATTCCTGTACCCTTTGCAGCATTTACAGCTGCTTTTGCAAGTGTTTCGGGATATATTTCATTATTTGGGGCTTGTGCGAGGTCGCGGGCTAGAGTAACCCCATCATAGATGGACTTTGCCATTGCTGAAACAGATTTACCTGCAGCAACAAGCTGTTTCGAATCGGAGAATAATGTAATCGAATTGATTTTCTTCTTTCCTTTTGCTGAGGTGATATACTTGTCAAACTTATAATTCGACAATACTGCACCTTCCAATAAAGAAAGACAACTTTCCTCAGGGGTGAGGCCATTACCCAAAACTGCTTCAATTGCTATCGATTGAACGCCATATGCAGCCGCTCTTTTTGCAGCGGCAGATGATGCACGACGCAAAGTCTCAGCTGTGCAAGAATCCTTCTTACCCAAACCTGCAACGATGACCTTTGATGCACCTTTCGCACCAGTATAGATAACCATCGTTGAACGAAGAGTACCTTTGAAATCATTACTATTCACTACTGCTGATGCGGTAGGATATAATTCAACCAAGCGTTTTTTGGTAGCCTTGAGTAGAGAATCATCCTCAAAACTAAATGAAATGACGATATCAGCTTTTTGATTGGTCAGAGCTGATTGAGAGATGGCGATATTCATGAATATCCAATCATAAAATGAAAAAAAGTGAAATATTCTTATTCAGCATTATGCATGATCATTCCCGTAATGGTCATTCCCTTTACAGTAATTCTTACAGCATAAGCACCACTTGGATAACCTTGCAAATTAATTGGCATGGATTGAGCATCAGTAGTGGAAATAGTTTCTTGAAACATGACTTGTCCGATACTTGAGACAATCTGCATAGTTCCTTCCAAATCTCTTGGCATGCCTAATAATTGCAAATTAGCAATGCCTGAGAGAGTTGGATTTGGAGCAATATTCAAAGAAGGTACTGACACATCAGCGATTCCCTCATCTATGGACACTGCATTCATGTTTACGCGAAATGGTATAATTTCTCGATCACCAAAACTGGCATACACTCCGGAAGGTTGACCATAATTTGCTGCTTGAGAATTAAAGATGATTGTAGAACCACCAACCTCACGCAATGAATAGAATCCTCTGGTGGAACCTTGGAAAATTGGATATAATCCATCACCAAGTGCCTCATCATATATCACGAAGCGATAGCATCCATTTTCCAAATCAAATGTATCACGAATAGTGGCACCATCTTGGAAATTGCCTCTTTCCTTAATGATATATCCATCCGCATCTTGCACTTCATAACGAATACCATTGGGTATGCCTGAAACTGCATCAGTTTTAAGCATCAAAGCTACTTTTCCGGATGTGGTTAATTTCGGATTAGAGAATGCAACTGTCTTGATGTCTCCTATATCAGATTCATCCAAGCGTCCATTTGGTTCAAATACTTGAACGGTAAATGTATGATCGCCATTTGGAAAATCAATGATTGGGAGTTCAATCTCAGATTCTTCCATGAATGCAATATTTCCCGACCAATTGAAATACTTGTCTTCACCACTATCAATACGATAGCGAATGATCATGGAATTCAGAGTATTGGCCCCTTGATTTTTCACGACTATCAGTGGCTTTTGACCAGGACAAATCGGATTCATTCTGCGATACTTATATGCACTATTAGGCATCTTGATTTCTTCCAAAGATACATTGTTCATATAATTAGCTTTGGAATACAATAACTGCCCTTCAATGATATAGCTTGCTCTTTTTGATAAATCTTGATTTTCATAAGGTTCCATTGCATAGGAAATTTCAAGACTGTCCGAACCGGTGAAAAACGGTGTTAAGTGATAATCCCAGTATTGGACCACATCACCAGGACACCAACCTGCTCGGTTATAATACCAAGTGCCTGCTTGTGGATAAATTGGATTTTGGCCACAATCTCCTCTCCAGAGATATTGCTCAAATTTCTCTTCACCGTTAATCAATATCTTATGTGTTTTTTGCGAAAACTCTGCTGCATTTTCTGTACCTCCGAATCCATGGCCAGTAGTTTGCAAACGCAAAGTAATTTTATCGGTTAATTGCAAACGATTGAATTTCATCGGTTTCAAGAATTTCTCGATGGGATTTCCCGGATCTCCATAAGTGGGATTTCCTGACCAAAACACTTTATGTTCATATGTTTCTCTTGCAGGAATTCCTTCGATGAAAGTAAAATCAAGATTAAACAGTGAGCCCTGTGACCAACCATCATAAAACACTTTTATTTCAGTAGAATCTCTGAGGATATGAGCATAATCGGTAACATCAAAGTCCCAAGTATATGACCAATTTTCATTATGCCATTTTCCGTATGGCGTGATGAATCGACCAATTTCTGTTTCATTAATGATTTCAAATGGCTTATATGATTTTCTTGTCCCTTTGATGAATGTGGTGTCGGCTGCAACAAAAAAGGAATCTACTTTTGCGCCTGTTGAACTAAAGAGAATATTCCAATAACCTGCTTCATAAGCCGGCATGGAATCAGTCACAAGAAATGGCTTTGCATTATCTTTATACATCCATATCTGAAATGGTTCATTTGGAACCGTATCAGTTTTTTTAGCAGTAGCATTATATTTTGTTTTAAATGTAGGTTGGAGTGCAACTCTCAATGAATCGGAAAAAGCACCTGCTTTCGAGAACATTGGTGCATCAACCAAATTGGAATCAATTTTCCCCGTTTTTGTGCGGGCATAGACTCTCATAGTATAGTCCCATTCACCACATCCACCCTTAGGACAAGTCAATGTGAAATTCATGAAGATTCTTTCGAATCGTTTGTCTTGGGATGGGAATTGTCCCCAACGATTTTGATTTCCATACCAGGTCCAAAGATATTTGTCGAATAGTTTCACCTTTGTGGTGTCACCTCTTTCTGCAAATAGATTTGTAATCCCAAACATTGGAATGAGTATGAACATTAGAATTGCATGGCGTAGAAATTTATTCATGATCTATTCTCTGGATGAATATCAAATAATCAATAAATGAAAGGTACAACTTGCATTGCATCTTCTGAAATAATCTGAAGAAGATATAATCCTCTTGTTATCAAAGGCAATTTGAATGGTCTTGTATCAATATCTCCGGATGCACATATTTTTCCTGAAAGATCCACAATACGATAATGCATCTCTTTTTCAACGTTCATTTGAATAATTATACCGTCAGCGATATGAGAAATCATTGCCAATTCGGGAGATTCTTCAACTGAACTTGGGACATAAGCACCGGACAATGCAATGACTTTGGTTTCAACATTGTTCTTTTCAGGAACAATCTGCAATTCAGCATTTTTTGTTCCCGGTCCGGAAGGTGAAAATGAAACTGTGATCTCTATATTTCCCCCGGCAGGAATTGAAGTGACACTTGCGGGCTGAATTGAAAAAGCACTCTGATCGGCACCTTTCAAAGAGATCGATGAAATGACAGTTTCTACATTTCCCGGATTAGAGAGAATGAATTTCTTTGTATTGCCGGTCATCGATGCAACTGTTCCAAAATCGATGGATGTCACAGATGATGTTAATTGCGGATTGGGAATGAATGTGAAATTTTCGATCCATGCAAGCGAGCGATCTATAAGTGTTTTTCTCTGAGCAGAGTCGGTGATCGCAAAGGGATGTAAACCTAAATACACTATGCGATTTGTATTTCTCTGCACACGAACACCACCGATTGTATCACCCGTTGAGCTTGTGGACAATGTTAAAATCGGTGTAATTGAAGTGTTGGTTTTGTTCTTAAGCTTCATTGGATAAAAAGCATAACTTCTTGGAGCGCAAGGAAGAGTCAAACCATTAGAGATGGTATCTCCTTGAATACCGGACAAAGAATATGCTGTATTTCTGACCATAAATCCTGCATAGGTAACACCGATCGTATCAAAGAGAGCGACTTTGTCAAAAAACATATTATTGGTTGTGAATTGTCCGGACAGCATAAATGAAATACCCTTATTTCCCAAACCAAGCATGAAATCAGATTCTGCCTTAACAATCCTTCCACTATCTGCACAATGCCAAACGAAGCGCTTTAGAGAAGTGAATTTTTCGATATTCTGCATGAATTCATTTGTGCTCATGGCGATATATCTCTTTACGCCGGGTAATGTTACGGCATCAGCAAATGGACCTACATTGCCACTGAGATTGTCCTGAACCAAAAATGCTTCTGATTCTTTTGAAACAATCGTAATTGGAGTGGCTGAATATGTTTTTCCCGATGCTTCGGCAAAAGTCAATAATACTTCACCAATTCCCGGTTGTAGGGATCTCTGAAGCTCCATTGTGATTTCTTTTTTCTCACCGGGATTGAGTGTGAATGAGGTTTGATCACCTGTCAATTTCAAAGTCCAGTCCTGGGGAGTGCGAGGCGATTTTGCTATCGACACATTGTTATATGTAATTGCAGATCCTGAAGCATTTCCGATTGAAGCTTTGAGTGTGATTGTTCCTTGTGCAGGTAATGCTTCAAATACAGGAGAAATGGTCGGAGGAAAACTCAGTGTTGTTGAAATCATTGTTCCAACAGGTTTTTGTACGCTTATTGAGGATTGAATGATTTCCAATGTTCGTGGATTCTGCAAAAATGCGATGACATTCACTGTACTATTCCACAATTCACCGGATCCCTTTGTATAGGTATAAGAAACTGTTTTCTTTTCTTTTGCATTCGTATTCCATGAAGTTCCTTTTTCATCAGGAAGCATTGTCATCATGGAAGATGCAAATTCAGTTTGTCCATTTGATGCAGGTAGAGTATTGACAATATCAGGAAGATTTACAAGATCAGTGTAAACAGCAGTATGGAGAACAAAATCCTTCAATTCAATATCTGATTCCACATCAACTGTGACTTTCATTTCATTTCCAGAAACTACTTCTTGCTTTACGGACATCACTATCGGATATGGCATTTGCTGATCGAGTCGGGCTAGATTCCACATCGCCAGGGAATCTCTCGGATCCACTGATTTATGTCCATTGACTCTAGAAGCGGGCAATGCAGGAACTGCATATAAAGCTCCTCGTGTATCATTGTGCACTGGATTTGCTTTATAAAATGGATCACCCGGTGAGGGAATATTCAAATGGTATTTCAGCGCGATGATTCCACTATCCAATTTCGCAACCACTTTCAATACTTTATCGGCATCGACGCATGGTTTACAAGTCGCACTTGTGAATTCTTCTATGAGCACAAGTCTTTTGGGACTGCTCTGAGAAAAAAGCGAACATTGAATAAGGAAAAACAAAGAAAGGAAGATGATAGCTTGCATGTTTGCACCATGTCTTGTGTGTTCATGGAATCTTGATTCAGCCACAAATCACTGTAATTATGCAGGTATTTGACGGCATTGGCGCAAATTAGCCAAAGTAGAGGCCATGACCAACAGAATTTTGTCCCCAAATCTCAATCAATTCTACGATGATGTATCGATGTTTTTACCTGAAAAAATCTCTCTAATCACTTCTTCCACAGGCATTTCGGAAATCGTTATGTCACGCACTGAAAAATGAGCCAAAAAGTGTGATGTGATCTTGGCTATTTCACTCTTCGGTACTTTGAAAGTGATATGGTCTTTTCCGATTTCTGAAACATATTCACTATTTGGAATATCTTCAGGACCGACTTCGTGATCAATTACGATCGTGAGTATTTTTTCTCCGGAGAATCTATCAACCAGCCCACTTAAAGCTCCATCAAATTGAATTTTTCCTTCATCCATCAAAATGACTCTCTTGCATAATGCTTCAATATCATCCATATAATGACTTGTCAGAATGATGGTTGTACCTTGTTCTCTATTGAACTCAGCTATGAATTCGCGCAAGGAATGTTGCGCTACGATGTCCAGTCCGATGGTGGGTTCATCAAGAAATACGACTTTTGGATAATGGAGTAATGCACCGATCAATTCACATTTCATGCGCTCTCCAAGACTAAGCTTACGAACTTGGACATGTAGTTTGTCGGCTATATCCAAGCGCTCTGACATTTCATTCAATCGCTTATTATAGTCATGATTAGCTATCCGATACATTTCTTTGTTCAACAGAAAAGAATCTCCAGCAGGCAAATCCCACCACAATTGATTTCTTTGTCCCATCACCAGTGAGAAATTTCTTCTAAAATCATTATGTCTTTCCCATGGCACATAACCCATGACGGTGGCATTCCCTGAACTTGGGTGAAGGAGTCCAGAAAGCATCTTGAGTGTTGTGGTTTTTCCTGCTCCATTGGCGCCCAGCATGCCGACCAAAGCTCCCTCCGCAATCGAAAATGTGACTGAGTCCGCTGCTATGAATTCTGTATATTCGCGATGAAACAGCGATTTCATTGAGTTCAATAAACCGGGCTGTTTTACATGGGTTCGAAATATTTTGGTCAATGATTCTACGTGGATCATGAAAAGACTTCCAAATGATTATCACAATTTATTGAATTGAATTCTTCAAAACACATATGCACCTTTTTTGTCTTCTTATGCTTGTATTTATCTAGTATGCATAGAACTTGGGCTATGGAAGATTCAACATATAAACAATATATACCTTGGGGATTATCAACTGTCATGCTGGGGATTTCATTCAGCGAACAAGCAAAAGACTATTGGTCTGATCCCTCACCATTCCATGTCATGAATTGGCAAACCGAATATGATGATGCACTGCTAGCGGATAAATTCGGACATGCAATTTTCTCTTATGTGGCTGCCAGAAATATTGCAGGCTTATTTGAGCAAAGTGGTTATGACAGAAGATCTTCAACTTGGATTGGAAGTGGACTTTCACTGTTTCATCAAACTGTTGTAGAAATCCGCGATGGTTACTCGGAAGGCGCGCCCTATCTAGGTTTTAGCAGAGGTGATGCCATAGCAAATGTCATTGGTGCAGGACTCCCATTGCTTCAACATTATGTTCCGGAATTGGATTTCATTCGCATGAAATTTTCCTTTCTTCCCTCTCAATCGTTCAAAATCAATGGGGGAAATTCATTATTGAATGATTATCAAAGCACCTATCATTGGCTCAGCTTCAATATCGCGGGAATCATTGGAAAGGACAAAACCGGTGGATGGTCTGAATATGTCAATGTTGCAATCGGACATTCCGTGAACAATATCAATCGATATGGTAGCGGAAATCATGAACTGTACCTTTCTTTAGATTTCAATGCAGAAGCTTTGCCATTTGAAGATGGATGGGGATTGACACTGAAAAGACTTCTCAATTCGGTAAAACTTCCAATGCCATGCATCAAGATTCATCCGAATATAGTTTGGTACGGCATCAGAATCTGATCAGTGAGCTTCTTGCCAATTTTCACCGACTCCGGTTTCCACCAGAATAGGAACTTCTCCGAGTGTCATGGCTGATTCCATTTCATGCTTGACCAAATCTCTTAATGCATCAACTTCATCTTTCAATGCATCAAAAACAAGTTCATCATGTATTTGTAAAATCATGAGTGACTTCATGCCTTCCTTTTTCATGCGAGCATGAACATTGATCATTGCAAGCTTCATCATATCTGCCGCAGTACCTTGAATAGGCATATTGATTGCCGCTCTCTCGGCTCCCTGTCTGATTGCTTGATTATTGCTCTCCAAAGCAGGAAAATATCTTCTTCTTCCAAGAAGCGTTTCAACATATCCCTGCTTTTTGGCCTTTTCAATTGTTTCATCGATATACAATTTGATATTTGGATATCGTAGAAAATATTGATCGATGATTTCTTTGGACTCAGTTCGGGAAATACCGAGTTGTCTGGCAAGACCAAAACTTCCCTGACCATACATAATTCCAAAATTCACAGTTTTTGCAATACGCCTTTGTTCTGATTGCACATCATTCAATTCCAATCCGAATAAAGCAGCAGCTGTGGCAGTGTGAATATCATGTCCTGCATTGAATGCAGAAACCAGTGTTGCATCATTGCAAACATGAGCCATTACTCTCAATTCGATTTGAGAATAATCAGCAGATAGCAATAGATTCCCTTTCTTTGGTATAAATGCTTTTCTGATCTCTCTTCCCAATGCAGTTCTGATAGGAATATTTTGCAGATTAGGTTCAGTGGAAGAAAGTCTTCCTGTTCCAGCTATTGTCTGATTATATGTCGTATGAATTCTTCCCGTTCTTGCATTCACCATTTTAGGCAATGATTCAACATAGGTTGATTGTAGTTTTTGCAATTGTCTATGTTCAAGGATATATCCTGCGATTGGATAGTCATCCGCAAGTTCAGAAAGAACTGAAACATCAGTGCTATAGCCGGTTTTTGTCTTTTTAGGACTCGGTAAAGCAAGTCTTTCAAACAATATCTCACCAACTTGTTTTGGAGAATCAATATTGAATGCATCCGTACCGGCAGCTTCATAAATCTTTTCTTTCAAAGCCATTACTTCTTTCTTGATATGAACCGAAATCGTGCCGAGTGCATCAAGATCTATAGCAACGCCATTATACTCCATTTCAACAAGTACTTCGCTAAGTGGAAATTCCACAGTCTGCGCAAAACCCAATTGACCCGATTGTTCCAATTGTGCATTCAATGTATCAGCCAATGCGAGAGTGACATCGGCATCTTCCGCCGCATACTCCATGAGTTTTAGTGGCTCAACATCACGCATTGAACCTTGTTTTTTTTCACCGATCAATGCACTGATGGGAATGGGTTCATAATCCATCCATTTTTTTGCAAGTGCATCCATGCCATGCAAAGAATCGGGATTCAATACATAACTGGCAAGCATGGGGTCAAAAGACAATGGATGAACAGTGACTCCATATCGTTTGAGAATCAATGCATCAAATTTTCCATGTTGTGCAATTTTCTCGATCGCAGAATTCTCCAAGACTGGTTTTAAAGCCAATGCAACATCTAGTGCTTTCAAAGTGGTGGCTTGACCATGTTTGGATTGTGATGTCTCAGTAGGTGCATCGAACAAAGATTCCGGAATATCTAAAACATCTAGATCTTCATCTTTTGTCAATACAAAAAATGCTTTTCCAGGTTTTGCACTGATTGCAAAACCAACAATAGAGCAAGTCATTGTGTTGAGTGATGTTGTTTCCAAATCAAAGCAGATTCTCTTTGCTGACTTGATTTCATGCATCATCAATTTGAATGTCAATTCATCATTCACCAATTGATAATCATGCTCTCTATTTGCAACCGTAGTAAATTGAGTAATGCCTTGAGATTCAGCCTGAGCATTGATTTGTCCTGATGTTCTTTCTGCCCATTTCCTACGCAAAGTATTGAATTGAAGCATTGAGAATAAACCATCAATCCCAACAGGATCGGCTTTACCCGGAACACAATTGACAAGTTCTATGGGAAGTGGAACTTCCGTGTGAATGGTCACCAGTTCCTTGGAAAGAATTGCAGACTCCTTCCCTTCAATCAATTTCTTTTTGACAGTTTCTCTTTCTACGAGTTCAAGCGCTTCATAAACCTTCTCGATTGTGCCAAATTGCTCAATGAGTGGTTGCGCTGTTTTTTCTCCGATTCCTTTCACGCCCGGAATATTATCGGAAGCATCTCCGATTAAAGCTAAAAGATCAATGATTTGCTCAGGAAATACTCCCATTTTTTCTTTCACTTGATCTCTTCTGTACACATCATAGGCATTTGCATCCTTGCCCGGACGCAGAATACATATGCGATCATCGACGAGTTGGAAATAATCTTTATCGGAGGTCAAGCAACGCACATCATATCCCAAAGCTCCAGCCTGTTTTGCCAATGTTCCTATGATATCATCAGCTTCAAATCCCGGTAATTCCAATACAGGAACTCCAATCAATCGCAAAAACTCTTTGATGCGAGGCATTTGTGGCACCAATTCCTCGGGAAATTCATCTCTATGCGCTTTATAGCCATCATATTTATCATGTCTGAATGTCGGCGCAGAAGTATCAAATGCCGCGGCAATGAAATCGGGTTTTTCCGCATCAAGAATTGCTGTGATCATATTGGCAAAACCGAATACTGCTCCCGTGGGTTCGCCATTCGGGGCTTTGAATCCGCTTTTGGACATTGCATGATAAGCCCTGAAAACAAGGCCCATGGAATCAATAAAGAGTGCTGTAGGCATGAGATGATAAAGACAATAAGCGAGAGTGAAAGAACTCAGGCAAAAATTCACAATATTCGCATGCAAATTACAAAATCATGATGCGATGAAGCGTGAGTACACAAAAGAAGAATATCGAATTCCCTGAAATATATGCCACTGAATACTTGAAAATGCAATCGGAAATAGAGAATAGATTGCAAGATTTTCTTAGTGTTCAGGAAAAGGATTGGTTTTATGAAGCATGTTATTGCATTCTGACACCACAGTCCAAGGCTGTGCATGCTGAATCAGTCGTAAAGAAACTTATCGACATGAATTTTGAATTCAATGATTTAGACCCAATGCCTCTTCTGCGTGATCCCGAGCATTATATTCGATTTCACAATCAGAAAACCATCAATCTGCAATTGCTCAAGGAGAATTTTCCTGAAATCAGGTCATTGATTCACGAGTATCGACAAAAGCCACTCATGCTTCGCGATATTCTTACGGCAAAGATTCGAGGTTTTGGCATGAAAGAATCAGCACATTTCATGCGAAATATCGGGATATTTGGTCCGACCATTCTCGACAGACATATCCTCAAACATCTATTGGCCTGTGGAGTCAAAAGCGGAAAAAATCCACCGACAAATAAATCAATGTATCTCAGAATTGAAAAAGCTTGGCTGAAATACTGCAAAGAAGTGCAAATAGACATGGAATCCATGGATCTTTTGTTTTGGTCTATGGAAACAGGATTCATTCTCAAATAGACTCGCGTGGGGGACGACAAATCGAATTTTCATAGATTGCACATAGTTGTATCCTTAATTAACTACCTTCATGAAAAGCATTTCACTGCGCTTCCGATTGGTCTTTTGGTATAGTGCGATCGTCACTCTGACGCTTCTTGCATTCGGTATTGCTGCATATCTTACCGTATCCAAAGATTTATATCAAAATCTTGATGCTTCTCTTGAACGGGTTGCAACATCCTTGGATTTCATCATCAGGAAAAAGCAGAAAGAAACGATGCAACCGCTCAGGCCCGCAACTCAAAGAAGAAAAAAAGCACGCAGAAGCCAGCCGGAACCTGCTGATTCATTCGCATTTTTCAGGGATTCCGCCCCGATTACCGATACTATTCGCATGTCTCGTGCGGACACCTCGGAAATTGATGAAGACCCTGTGTGGTCGGCGGTCTATGAACATATTCTCTTCAATCCGAAAAATTACTATATACAGATTGCCGATCTCAAAGGTCAAATTGTTTGGCGATCCGAAAATCTCGATACAAATTCACTCCCCTTGCTTGATGAAACCCGCTTGATTTCTGGTCTCTCCAGCATCATGACAATCACATCATTTGGAAGTGAATCTCAAAATCTTCGATTATATAGAGGAAAGACTTCGAAAGCATTCATAACGGTGGGATATTCCCTCGAAGAAATTGATTCAACGCTGTATGAATTATTCAATGCATTACTCATTGGATTCCCAATGGTATTGCTCATTTCCACATTGGGTGGATTTATTTTGGCGAGAGTATCTCTAAAGCCGATAGATGATTTGGCAACATCAGCAAGAGAGATCACCGCAAGCAATCTCAGCAATCGTCTGCCCGAACCAAAAACCAATGATGAGGTTGCGAGGTTAACATATACATTGAATGAGATGATTGCCCGCCTTGAAGGATCATTCAATCAAATCAAGCAATTCACCGCTGATGTGTCTCATGAATTAAGAACTCCTTTGGCCATTTTGACGGGAGAATTGGAAGTTGCATTGCGCAGTGACAAGTCACCGGAGGAATATCAGACTTTGCTCATAAGCGCATTGGAAGAAGTAGGCCGTTTATCAAAAGTCGTTCGAACTTTGCTCGATTTGTCAAGAGCTGAGACAGGTCAGGTGAGCATTGATCATCAAACCGTGAATCTCAGCACAATGCTTGATGACTTGAGTGAAGATGCGATAATTTTGGCTGAGGAGCGTTCCATTTCGGTTGGCAGCATGATAGAACCTAGTATTGTGATAGATGGAGATTCCGTCAGACTTCATCAAGCACTTCTGAATATAGTGGACAATGCAATTAAATACACACCCGAAGGTGGCGATATTCTAATGCGATTGGTCAAAGAAGGTGATCGAGCTATTCTGCGTGTGAGCGATACGGGAGTGGGCATAGCGCCTGAGCATTTACCTCATATTTTCGACAGATTTTATAGAGCGGATCAAGCAAGATCACAAGATATTCAAGGTAATGGATTAGGTTTGTCCATCGTGAAATGGATCATCGAAGCGCATGAAGGCACGATCAGAGCCGAAAGCACGCAAGACAAAGGCACGATGATTACAATAGTGCTCCCAATTCTTGATTCAGCGATTGATAGAACGGAACAACCACCTCAATTCTATGGAAGGAATCCATATTCATGATGCATGTGAAAGTGGGAATGGATGGCGATTTGCCCATGCGCGTCCAAGAACCCGGAACATATGAATGGTGGTATTTCGATGCCATTGATGAGTCTCAGGAATTGGCAATCACAATCATCTTTTTTGATGGAATGCCGATGTCTCCCTATTGGCTGGAAGCGCTTCCAAATGCGGATTCTCGAGAATATTCGGGTTATGCCGTTTCACTCTATCGCAGAGGGAAAAAACTTGCCGGATTCGTGCATCATACCGAACACAATGAAATCATTGCGCATCAAGATGAACTGCATATTCGAATGGGTGGTATGACATTCCGGAAAAGCGGAGATTCTTATATAATTGGTATTGACACAGAGTATCCTGATTCCGTCAACTCCATTCATGGCGAATTGACTTTTCACAATACACAAGAACTAAAAAATACTTTCGAAGATGGCGAGGGAAATCATTGCTGGCGTTTGATTGCACCACAATGCAAGGTGGAAGGGAGTCTCTCACTTTTTCAATATGAAGACATATATTCTGAATGGACATTTGATGGACATGGATATCATGACTGTAATTCCGGCACAGATGCATTGTATGCTGATTATGATGATTGGTATTGGGGGCGTTGTCAGATCGACAATGATCAAACCATCATTTATTACCACTATCCAATGTCTCATGAAAAAGAGGAATTGAACATCGGTTTTATAGCTGATTCAGTTCATGGAATCAAGAAAATTAAAGAGTGCCGCATTCAACTTGAGAATGTCAAACTCACCTCTTCATTGATGCGCATAGCTTCTTCAATCAATATCCAAGGTACGATTGATGGCAAAGAACTGAATATTCGCATCAGTCATACTCATGCTCTCGAATTTGGTCCCTTTTACTATCGCTATATGATTGAAAGCGAAACAAATCAACATCCTCTGAAAAATCATGGAATTGCGGAATATTTCAATGCCAAAAGACTGAAATCCCGCTTGGTTCGAACCATGATCAAAACACCCATGCAAAGAGTATAAACAGCTATCCACATCCAAACCAAGCTCTCAAAAAAAACCGTATTTTTGCAGCATTCATTATAAAACACTGTAAAAGTCATGACCTCACGCGAAATCAGAGCTTCCTTTTTAGATTTTTTTGCTTCTAAGGGACATACCATCGTGCCCAGTGCGCCTGTCATTCCACATGGCGATCCTACGCTATTATTCACGAATGCCGGAATGAATCAATTCAAAGATATATTCCTTGGTCAAGGCAAAAGAGAATACACAAGATGTGCCGATACTCAAAAATGTATTCGAGTTTCAGGCAAACACAATGATCTCGAAGAAGTGGGATATGATACCTATCATCATACCTTATTCGAAATGCTTGGCAATTGGAGTTTTGGCGATTATTACAAAAAAGATGCGATTGCATTTGCTTGGGAATTGCTCACAGAGCGATGGAAATTACCCAAAGAACGTTTACATGCAACCGTATTTCGCACCGATGATGAAGCATTCGAATTATGGAAAGCATACTTGCCTGAGAGTCAGATTCACCGATTTGATGAGAAAGACAATTTTTGGGAAATGGGTGATACAGGTCCATGTGGTCCATGCTCGGAAATCCATTTCGACCGCACTGCCGATTTGACCGGCGGACCGCTTGTGAATGTTGGTGTGCCGGAAGTCATGGAAATCTGGAATCTGGTTTTCATGCAGTATAATCGCAAAAGTGATGGTACGCTTGAAGATTTAGCACAAAAACATGTTGATACAGGAATGGGATTCGAGCGTATTTGTGCGGTCATGCAAGAGGTGGATTCGAATTATGACACCGATGTTTTCTCACCTATCATCAATGAGATTTCAAGACTAAGCAAGAAGTCATATTCCGGCGCTCTTGACAATAAAGATGGCATTGCAATGCGAGTCATCGCGGACCATATTCGCACTTTGGTATTCTCCATTGCAGATGGTGCCATGCCCGGCAATGAAGGCCGAGGATATGTCTTGAGACGCATTCTCAGAAGAGCCTGCAGATATGCTCGCAATCTTGGCTTTAGAGGACCGATGCTGCATCAATTGCCCGATATCTTATCACACACTATGGGCGATGTGTTTCCGGAAGTAACAATCAATCTCGATCATGTCAAAAGAGTGATCAAAGCCGAAGAAGAGAGTTTCCTTCAAACTCTTGAGCGTGGTCTGGAGCGTTTTGAACATATCCATGAATCCATGAAACAAGAACAAGTAACTATTGTTTCAGGCGCAGATGCATTTCTTCTCTATGATACATTCGGCTTCCCTGCCGATCTCACGGAATTACTGGCTAGAGAACGCGGTCTCACAGTCGATTCATCAGGCTTCACTACTCTCATGGATGAGCAAAGAAATCGCTCGAGAAGTGCTCGAAAAAACATCGTGCAAGAAGTAGAATCACTTCAACATGATCATCAAACTGAATTCCGTGGTTGGAAAGAACTCACAACAGATGCAGAAGTACAACTTGCGGAACAGAACTCAATCATTACCAATGTCACACCATTTTATGCAGAAATGGGTGGTCAGGTTTCAGATACCGGCATAATAGTAATTGACAATATTTCCTATCATGTGAATGATGTGAGAAAATCCGGATACGCTTTCGTACACTTCGTTGACAAAGAGGTGATGGCACATCCTGGTAGTTCGGCACATCTGGCAGTGAATAGAGATCGTAGATGGGATATTCAAAAGAACCATTCCGCTACGCATCTTTTGCATGAAGCACTTCGCAGAGTATTGGGAACTCATGTTCAACAATCAGGCTCTTTTGTCGGACCAGATGCTTTGCGCTTTGACTTTTCCCATATTCAGAAAGTGAGTTCGGAAGAAATTGCAGACATCCAAGCAATCGTCAATGAAAAGATTCGCGAGAGAATTGAAGTATTGACTCGCGAATTGCACATTGAAGAAGCCAGAGCAATTCCGGGCGTAAAGATGTTTTTTGGCGACAAATATGGCGACAAGGTCAGAGTGGTGACAATAGATGAAGGATTCTCATCGGAATTCTGTGGTGGTACGCATGTTGACAATACAGCTGATATTGGCTATTTCCATATCCTTGGCGAAAGTTCAGTTGCATCAGGAATTCGCAGAATAGAAGCAATCACTTCATTTGGCATTGAAACATATATTCAAGGGCTTCGAAGTGAATTGGACAAAAAGGACAAAACGATTCAGAATGCTCAAGATCAAATCAAATCCCTCGAAAAGGAATTATCAGGTTTGAAGGTTGGTGATTTATCATCTCAGCTGCAATCCGTTATTGAAGCTGCTGTTATCCTTCCTGAAACTACGATAAGATTTGTCTCAATGCGAGCTGATGGTCTATCAATGGATGAAGCCAAACAATTGGGAGATTCACTCCGCTCAACATTGAATACTCAAGGACTTGGGCTTATAGCATCTGTACAGGACGACAAAATTTCATTGGTTTGCATCGCAACCGATGACATAGCCAAAGAGCGTCCAGCCGGACAATTGGTTGGAATGATAGCCAAAAAACTTGGTGGAGGAGGTGGCGGAAAGCCACATATGGCAACAGCAG
>Ga0315906_10002265_pt1 | contig 27249 bp, 40 predicted proteins | sample LakEriMetagenome_4_FD_203526 | JGI IMG/M metagenome (GOLD analysis project Ga0315906, IMG submission 203526) | Freshwater fungal communities from buoy surface, Lake Erie, Ohio, United States - Buoy 2 MA122 | ecosystem: Environmental > Aquatic > Freshwater > Lake > Lake biofilm | place: USA...
AATCGTGTTTTTAATAGCCATTTTCTCCTCCTCAGATTGTGGCTTCTTAGGAAACATCATAGCAAAGGATGGGAAAATAGAATTTATAATATTTGATTTCTGTAAATACGACATTTCACCGTCAAGAAACGCCCAGTTCATTGCTGAACTATACTGCGGTAATGGATAAACGTCTTGACCTACTGAATGCGATTCCCAAACATATAAGCATTCCTTTTGATTTACACCCCATTTGTAAGGCTTTATTGTCTTAATGTCAATTTGTGAATTCCAATCGTCGCAAATGAAATAGTTTTCTCCGTATTTATCACGTCTAACTTTTTCCGCTCCTATATGTTTTATCTTAACTAGGTCTCCAATTTGGTTAAAGCATAAATAAAAATAAACTCTATTGTGAATAATAACGTCTTTTGTCAATACTGGCAACAACTTTTTTAACTTAATTCGTTTATCAAAAGTGTACACATCAACTTTCTCCATTGCCGTTGCGTTCTTATCCACGGTAATTTCAAAGCCACCACCAACCGCAGCGTTTGTTTTGTAGTCTACAATTGCACCATGTAACGGACTAGTAAAGTACATCTGATTTAAAAGTTGTGGATACAAGTTGTCCGAACCAAATCGAATGTAACCGTTTACTTGTTGTCTAGGGTTTACGTATGGCAAAGAAAGATTTCCCTCCCCAACCTTTAAAAAAGGGGTTGAAAACGCTTGATAATTGTTTCCCTCAACAACCTGAACGCTTTCTTTTTTTCCTATCTCGAATCCAAATATTTTCATTTAATCGTATATTGATGTGGATGTTCCGTTTACTACCAATCGACCCTCTTCAACAAGGTTTAAACCTGCTGCGCTCGTGTTTTGGTCGACTACAATTGGCACGGGACTTTCATAAACTGAATAAGTGTATTGTCCTATAATTAAAGTAAGGTCAACGCCCTCTTCCAAAGTGAATAAATTGTAACGATTTACGTAAGGCGACGTATCAACACCCACCCAATAAATAGGTTGTGATGCGGTATTGAATTCGTTCTCAAACACGAACAACCAAGTCGGCGCTGAAATAGTCGAGTTCTCCGTAAGCGTTAAAGCGAAAGTGTTTATTTCTCCTTTGTCTAGGTAAATCATATCTTATAATAGTAGAAATACGTAATTTGTTATAAAAACACAAAACCCCCGAATCACTCCGAGGGTCTTATTAGATATTAGTTTGGTTAAACTAGTAATCCAGCAATTACCGTTGAATCAACTTCGTAAGCTAAATGCTCGCTTTCCGCAGTCAATACTAACGAATATTTAGAACCGTCAGCCTTGGCAGTTCCCGAACCTTCGCCGTATGCAGTAACTTGAACGTTTTCAAAATACCAATACTTCCCGTTGCCATCCAAAACAACAACTGAAAGGTCTCTTTGACCTTCGCCTAGTATTTTAATAGCTAAAGACTTCGCAGCTTCTCTTCGGTGGAACATTAAGTTAATTGTCTGAGTAACGAAAGACGAACCGTTAATTAAATCAATTGCAGCCTCTTCAGTATAGTTTGAAGTGTTTCTTCTAAACTCAAAATCCAAGAAAGGTGAAGTGTGAGTTATTGAACCAATTATCCATGTTGTGGTATTTGCGTTAACCGCAGTCACCTCGGACATATCGTTTATATAAATTTTTGTAATTGAGCCGATGTTATTGTCGCATCCTTTAACAATCGCCTCTAAAGTTGTACAAGCCATTTTTATAAGTTATTAAAAAAGGGGTGAGGGTAAACCCCACCCCCTCTATTGTTAGTAATTAAATTAAATTATGCTCCGAAACATTCGTTATAAACAACGATTTCCGCAGGGTTCGTGTAATGGAAACCTACCTTCATGTTTGCACGAGTTCTCAAATAAGGCTCAGCAACAGTGTCAGTAAGGTTCACCGCTTTCAATGCTTTTGAATCACCTTCACCATCAAAAGAATAAATTAAATTACTCTTAAGCGTCAACACCATTGTGTCGTTAGGCATACCGTCAGCAACAACAACCTTAACACCTAGGAAAGTTAACCCTAAAGGCAAAGTTACGTAAGTTTGAGTGTTTCCAGTAGCAGCAGCTAACTCGTAAGCAGCAGCAACGTTTGCAGAAACATAAAATCTCAAATCAGCTTTCTTACGGATAACCGCAGGAGGTAGTGAAGTGTAAACAGTAGTCATTTCAGCAATAACGTTTGTTGAATCAATAGCAGTTGAAGGTAAACCAATAACGTCACCATCACCACAAAGTTTAACTAGGTAGCCGTCACACAAAGAAAGGATAGGGTCAGCAACCAAAGAAGTGTCACCTTGCCATCTGATAAGCTCCAAATCCTCTTGGATTTTCAAAGACATCTCATTCCAATAGTAGTTCATAAAACTAGCAACTGTAAAGTCACCGTTAGAACCTTGAGCCATTTGTAAAGAAACAAAAGATTGCTCCAAATCAAATTGACAAATTTGCGCCATTGCTGACAAAGGACAAACATCAATGTCGATTGCGTCTAGTGAATCGTCAGGAGCGGAAAAGTTACAGTTAGAAGCTCTTAAGATATTTCCAAAAGCAACGTTTGCAAGTTTAGTAGCCGACTTAATTCCTGGCAAAGTTCTGTAATTGTCAACTAGGTCTTCTGTTAAATAAGCACGAGAATAGAACTCGTCAGGGTTTGCGCACAATAGTGCGTTTGTTTCGATGTCTAAGTCGAATTTTAATTTTCTGTTCATTTTAATTTTCTTTAAATAATTGTCTGTATTTTTTTAAACGGTCAATTGCCGAAAACTTTTGCTCGGACAATTCAACTTCCTCCTCTTCCACTTCCTCTTGAACTGGAATTAATGCTTTTACTTCAGCAATAGCTTTCATTAATTCGGTAGCCATTGCATCTAACAAAGGTTGAACGATAGCAAGAACAGCCTCCGAATCAGTTGCAGGGTCAACCGCCATGACGATTTCTTCCTCTTTAACCTCTTCTTTAACTTCCTCCGCTGCCGCTACCTCTTCCTCCTTAATTTCCTCTTCAACGACTTCCTCAGCCATTTCAGCTTCCACTTCAGAGGGAACTTCCTCCTTTATCTCGATAATTTCCCCGTCTTTTACAACGTAGATTTTACCCTCGATAAGGTGTTCTCCATCAGGTAACTTCATATTATATTTGTTTATTTGGTTGCTTAATTTAAGACCTAGAAACCCCTCAATACTAAATCCGACTTGGTCGCTTTCAACTAACTTGTTGTAATATTCTTTGTCCGTTATTTGGGCGGTTAACATTAACGTTCCTTTTGGGACTTCAATACCATAACTAGAAAACGCTTTGTCTTCTTTTGGGTTTTCAACTAACCACGCTTCGAGAATATACGCAGGGACTTTTTTATCTGTATGTTCAAGGTTAAACAAGTTTTGGTTGTTTAAGTCTTGCATGAACTTTGAATAGATATTCTCTATTTCTTGCTCTGTAAATTGAACGTAATACTCCTCACCCTCGTCGTTACGATAGATATTCATTGGAATCATGGCAGGGGCTACGATTCTCATTTTTGGTTCGTCTTTGAAATGGAAAACGTGCGCCGAATTAAACGCCATTCCCTTAACCATAACGGCAGGTTTTGACGTAAAGGCAATCATGTCGATGCCTAAGTCTTCGCCTTCGCTATATTCTTCGTCTATTGTAATTTTGTAAAGAGGTAATTCTTTATCCATACCTTATAATAAGTAAAAAATTTGTTTGTTATTTTTTTTATATTTGTTGAAAACTTAAAGAAATGATAAAACTAGGCAGCAAAGAAATTCCAAACGTAATTAATGAGTTAACTATTGAGCAATTTGAAAAGGTTAGCGAGTTCACAAATAACCAAGAATTAGACGCTTTTGAAAAGTGGGTGTCCGTGTTCACGTACTTAGGCGCAGATGAAAACGAAGTTAACGAAATGGACTTCTCGGAGTTCAAAGACAAGGTTAAAGAATTCAACTCAGTAAGTTACAAAGCACCTAAAAAGTTTAAAAAGACGATTGAACTTGAAGGTTATAAATATGTTAGTTACGATAAGAAATTCAAGTTGTCAGTTCGTGACATTAAGCACATTGAAAAGATTATAAAGAAAGACCCTTTACATTATATCTCCAAAATGTTGGCGGTAATTTTTAAACGTGAAGACCTCGACAACGTTGAACATTATTCGGACGCTCATATTAAACACAAAGCTAATTTGTTTAAATCAGTAAATGCTGAAATTGCGCTCCCGTTCATGGCATACGTTGCTGATAAATTAAAAGACACCGCTCAAAATTTAACAGATGAATTTGCCTCAGTCGTGGAATCAAATAACGCTTAACCAATTTATTGAACTTGCAAAACTTGACGAAAAGGATTTCGATTCTATTTTTGAAATGCAAGTTGAATTATTAAGTGTACTGACCGACGAAGACCCTGAGGAGTTTTACGACTTAGAAATTGACGAATTAAAAGCCTTAATTGAGCCGCTTAAATTCTTACGCCAAGAGCCTCGTGTTAAGGTCACAAAACAAATTGATAAATTCACGTTTAAGCCATTCGAGAAAATTACGCTAGGCGAGTTTATTGATACGGATTATTTTACGGTTCAAGATAAAATTGGAAACATACCGATTATTTGCGCAATATTTTACCGACAAACAAAACTTGACGATTGGGGAAACCATGTTTTTGAACCTTATAAATACAATATTTTTGAACGTGCTGAAATGTTTAAAGAAATACCCATTACCTCGGTGTTCGGAGTGGTTCACGAATACTTAAAATTCCGCGACAACTTTACAAAGCAATATGAAAACTTATTCGCACCGCAATTCGACGAAGACGAAAACACGAACGAACTAACCCCCGAAGAAAAAAAGGAAGTTGAAAACGAAAAGAAACGTTCTAAGTTCGCTTGGGAAAGTTTACTCTACAATTTAGCAGGTGAAGACATCACAAAAATTGACGCAATTACAGACCTTAATTTAATATTCGTGTTCAATATGCTTTCAATGAAACACGTTATGAGTTAAAATGCCGTTTGCGGTGCGGTTGGTAAATTCGGATAAGGTGAATCAATCCAGTTGAATTGTATTTCTACTTTTGGGTTGTTTAATATTGGTGCTAAGTCTAGCAACGGATAAACCTCAAATTGATAAGCAATATATTCCCCTACTATCTCGCCAATTATTTGTTGAGTGTCCGCACGTTGCAGCCATTTGTCAGTTATCGAATAGGGTGGAATACCTCGTTTTGTACCCTCATCTAAAAACAAATAATAATACATTGCGTTAATTGTAATTAATAATTCGTTAATTACGTCACCACTAACCGCAGAAATACGAATCGAATCGTAAAGTGTCCATTCTTGAATTAATCCAAGGTCTTTAATTTCCTTTTGCAAAGACTTTGCTAACTTATTCCTAGTCGCATACTTTACTTTAAATCTTTTACTAGCCATTTACAACGTAGTTTTGTAGTTCAATGCCTACCCAATTAATAATGTCTGCATCGTCCCAAGTTTCCAAATAAGTAAACCCGTCTAAAGTTACACCAAATTGTGCCGTGTCCGTAGTTAGTAAAACGTCAACGTTACAAGTTTTCGTGTTTATATTGTCAATTACATTAATAACCTCAACAGTAGGGTTAATTATTTCAACATTGAATTGTTCAAATTTATAAGTCATATTTTTTTATGTTAAAGTTGTTCCGTTTACCGTGAAATTCCTAACCGCTATCCATCGACCAGTTGCGTTTGTTTTTACTGAAACCGAAGGAAACCCCGTACCACTAATTGAAATATTATTCGTGGTTGTAAAGCCCCATGTTGTCGAGGTTTGAAATGCAAAACCCCCAAGGTTAAAAGGTGAATAATTCAAATAAGATGTTAAGCCCCAATTTAGAATTGAAGAAAACTCCATTATATTTGGAAGCCTCCACCCCGTTGTATAGCCAACAACTGACAAAGCTAAAGCCGAATCTATTGCCGTGTTCCAAACTACGTTAACCGCATTCGGTAATCTATACCAACCCAAGACGCCTGTTCCGTTATAAGTACTCCAGTCAATAACTATGTTTTTAGTGTACGTTTGACCGCCTAATTCGTCAGTAAAGCGGTTCGTGTTTCCAAATGGATTGTTTGAAGCTAAGACCGAAAACGAAGTTGCACGCCCTGCCTCAATATCGCCATCGTCTCCCGTTCTGTAACTTGTTGTTTGTCCCGTCTTCATTAACGTTGCACCAACTGGAGCAGGTGTAACCGCAGCAACCGCTTTGATATATCTTGAATCCATTATTTAGTTATGTTTAAATTAACTACTGAAGCAACCGAACCCGTTACTGTTATTTTACTCCCTGCTGTTATTGTGTTTCCTAACGTATACGCTGCTCCATCGTCTTGTATTGTTATTGTAGGAGAGTTTAAGACGTTACTAACTGACGTGATAACCAAGTTATAAGGCGCGTAAAAATCAACCGTTAAAGCGTCTATTAATTCGATGGTGTATTGAATACCCGAATCAATCCAAAGTTGTGTCGAAGCTTGGTATTCTAAAACCGCGCCCCCAGTTGGGTTAGTAATATTAACGTTATGAAGTTCGTCTAACTCCCAACCGTTCATAACTTTAACGTAAATTTTACCGTTGTTTGCGTGTGCATATTCAACGTAACCAATAACTACAATATGACCAGTTGCCCCAGTTGGTTTAATGTTTGTAAGTTTTCCTGCAACCGTTGGACTTAAATAAAGTACGTCTCCATCTGTCCAAGTTTCGCCTTGTAAATTTCCAGTCGTATCAATGTTTTCAATTTGCCCAACCGTGATAATGAACCCTTCTTGGTTAGTCGCTATTGTTTCAGTTACAAGTCCGATTGTGTCCGCTGAATTTAAATCCGTGTTTGCTTGCGCAAGTCCAACAGATAAACGCCCACCCGTTGCACCGCTAACTTTTACCGCTTGGTATTGTGCTTTTGTTAGTGTTGTGTTAGGAACAACTTTATTAACCACCCTTGCGACTAGGTCAACTCCGTTTTTTAAAGTTACGTTACCGCCTTTTAAAAGTGTTTCCGAACTACCTAACGTGTTATTCCATTGCGTTGAACCAACAACAAAACCAGCCCCCGAAGGTGACACGTTTAAATTTATATGGTCAGCGGTTAAATTGTACGTCCCTAAATTTACATCGTTATTTGCACCCGTGTAAGGAACGTAATTTCCTAAATCACCCGTGTTTGCTTTGAGTGCTAAAGCGTCGAATACTGCGTCTTCGCTTGGTGCTTTATCTGTTACTCCATCCGTAATGGTTTGAGAAACTTGCGAAGGTATATTTATGTTTACTGCCATATTATATTGATGTCAAAATTTGCTAAAGTTACTGCGGTTTCAGTTGCTACCAAAACACTGTTTAAATATACATTATAAGTTGTATCGGGCAAAATTAAAGTGTCGCCACAATCAACACTTACATCATAAGAACCGTCCGAGTTTTGAACCGTTACGGGGTCGCAACTACATTCATTCGTTACGGGTATTATTGGCTCAAGTGGAATCTCACAAACTGAATACTGATTAACCTCAAAAGTAAAAGTACCAACCCACCCAGCAACATAGTCTAAATCAAAGTTGTTTAATGGTGTCATTGTTGGGTCTGAAATAATATCAATGCTTAAATCGTTCCCGTCTGTGTAATATAAATAAAGGTCGTTTAAAATTAATTGGGTATCGCTTAAAATCGTATTTATGTTTGCTCTATCCTTTTGAATAATGTCAACGCAATAAACATCTAAAGTAAAAACGTTCGTGTTCATTCCTGAAGTTTCCGAAGTTGGAACAACGTAAACCAAAGGATAACGTTCGTCTAACGTTGAAAAGTTCGGCATCTGCTCCCTGAATTCACCGCCAAATTTTTTAACTTGGATGTGTGCGTTAAAGAACGTTTCGAGTTTATTTAATAGTTTCCAATAGCTTGTCATAGTGTCGCGTTTTCTTCCATTCGTTTAATCCTACTTTGTGAGCTTGTTATATCGCTTTCAACAACAACCGCCTTAACAACTTGAGGGGCTTCGACACTTTGCGCACCTTGTAAAGTATTCATGTTATTCGATTGACCAAATAAGTTAGTTTGAGGTGTCGCAGGTTGAACACCACCAACGCCACCAGCTCCCTCAAAACCACCGCCAGCATTTGAAGCGGTTGCTCCTTTGAATTGTGTTGATGCTATTTTCTTAATGTTAGCAACACCCGCAGCGGTAACCATTGCCGCCGCAATTGCACCCCTAACAATCGAGGTCGGGTCACCCGCTACAATTTGCGAAGTGTACGCAGCGACCGCACCCTTTAACGTGTCAACAACTGCCATTGCTATATTTGTAGCCTTATTAACTTTAAACGCTCTCTCTTGTTGTTTCTCGCTTTCACCTGCGAACGCAGTTACTAAGTCGCTAAGTGATTGTAACCCCGTCTTTGTAGCATCGGCAACGTCGTTCCCTTTGTCAATAGCTAGTTGAACCTCCGCATCTCTTTCAGCTTTCAACAACGCCATTTTCTTTTCTTGGTGCGCTTTCTGAATTTCCTCTTGTAAAGCTACATCTAATTTGGCAAGTTCTAATTTTTCAGTATACCACTTTTCGAGGTCAGCGATTTCGTTTTGCCTTGCTATCTCATCCTCCGTTAAACCAACTTGGTTAAGTTCGTATTTCAGTTCGTTGATTTGGTCGTTGTATGTTTTTAACTTTTCAGCGTCCTCAGTTGCGTATTTATCCGCTAAAGCTTGTTGGTCTAGTAGTTGCTGCTCTTGAAGTTGTTTAGTTGTTTCAGCATCGTCAACATATAATAAAAGTTTTTCCGCATACCAGTCATTTAAGCTGTCAATTTCTTGTTGTCTTGCCGCTTCGGTTTCGGTTAGTTGTTTATAACCAAGTTCACGCTGTAATAAAGCTAAGGCGTCCGCTTGCTCTTTTTGTTTGTCGAGTTCCTCTTGGTCGAACTTGTCATTAACCGCTTTTATTTCGGCGTTATAATTAGCTAATAAAGTAGTTGTGTCTTGCTTGTATTTTTTAGCTAACAAGAAAGCCTCTTTGTAATTTTTGTCAATGTCGTAAATTTCCTTTTTGCGGTCGGTCAATTGGTCGTAAGCAAATTTTTCTTCTATCTCTGCAATCTTTTCTAAAGCCGCTTTTCTATCCTCAACTAATTTTTGATTAGCCTCTGCACTTTTCTTAACCGTTTCAGCCTGCGCCTTGGTTTGGTTTATCTCAAGTATTTTTAATTGGTTCTCGCTGTCTTTTATACTTTCCCCAGCATCTGCCCACGCCTTGTTATTTTCGGCAATTAATTTATTCCCTTCTTTCCTCGCTTCATTGTAAAGGGTATAATCGCCACTCCTAGCTCCCAACATGTCCAACTCCCTAAGGTGGGCTAAAATGCTTTGGTTTTGCAAATGGAGTTCGTTTCGTTTTTCCTTTTGAAAATTAATTGAAGCTTGTACTTTCGCCTTTTCAAGTGCATAGGTTTCTTTTCCCTCCGCTTTGGCTAAGTCAATAGCACGTTGGTACGTGTTTTGTTCCTCTGTTCCCCTAGTTTCTAAAGCCGCTAAACGCTCCTTAGACTGCGCCATTTCCTCGGCGTGTCGTTTCTTTGCATTTTCCGCAGCATCCTCAGCAGCAAAGTCAGTTAACCCAATCCAATCGAGAAAGTCTTTAATTGCCTGAACTACTAATCCAATAGCGTCTCCAATCCACCCAAACACCTTACCAATTGCGTTCATGATAGGCTTAAGAATTCCCATTGCATTCATTAAGGCAATGATACCCGCAACGATTGCTGTGATTGCAGCGACAAGTAAAAAAATTGGATTGGTTAATAACGCCTTTCCTAAGCTTATAAACGTTGTCCCTAAATTTTTAAAACCTGAAGTTACCTCCGTAAGTTTTAAATTACTTAAATTATTAGCTAACCCTTGCGATTGCTGAGCGGCTCTATTGAAATCTAAACTAAGTAAACTATCCGATAAGCCTGTGAATTGTTCTCCAAATGTAGAAATTCCCCTATTAGCTGCTAAGTCGTCTACACTTTCATCAACCCTAGTTATTGTCTGCCTAATATTTACTGCCTCACTTTGTAAAGCTTTAAAACCTTCCGTGTTTTGTAAGCCAGCAGCGGCTAAGGCATACATCCTATCCTCAAGTTCTCCAAGCCTACCAGTTAATGGCAAGGCTGATTCGTAAATTTCGTCAAATTTAGCGTCAATGTCAACCTTACCAGACGCCTCTTTGAGCAAATTCATTTGCTTTGTTGCCTTTTGAATTTCGGAGTTTATCGATTTAAAAGCGTCCGAACCTTCCTCAACGTCCTTAAGTTCTTTTGTTAAACTCTCTGTTGTTTTTTCTAGTTGGCTCATCTGTTGGTTTAGCTTATCCATTCCGCTAACATCAACATCCAAATTGGTTAATGAATCTTTTATTGAATTAAGTTCTTCTTTTAACTCCCTTATTCCACCAACCTTAATAGTACCAACATCAATTGTACCTGCCATAATTTATAATAGAAAAATTTCGTTCGTGTTTTAAATGGTTAACCATTGCGTCCCGTCATCAACTACCGTGACCGCATCCCATTGGTTTAAAGTGTAAATTAACGCGCCATCTATTAAGTCGCCACCCGTTCCCTGAACGTCAACATTGAAAGTTGAAATGTTTTTAATAACGTAAACTTTGCCAAAGTTCCCCACCGCTGGAAGCGTTGCATTAACTAAAGCCGCACCGTCCGAAATTATAAGCGTATCGTCTGCGGTTAACGTGTAATCTTGGTCTATTAAAGTAGGGTTGTAAACTAAAGAATTAGGTTGCCAGTTACTCAACGACTTTCCATTTAAGTTATCCGTCCAAATTCCACTATCTCCCGAACTTACCGATTTATTATTCCCAATCACTACGCCCTGAAAACCTTGTTGAATAACGTTGCCCTGACCAAATACTAAAGCGTTTGACCCGAGGCTTATAACGTTCGTGTTTTCGTTGTTTGAGTTTATTATCGGAGTAGTAATATTACCGACCTCGGAAGGTGTTGGGAAAATTGGTTTAGCCGTTTGGAATTTAGCGAAGTCAATTTCTGAGTCAACACTTAACAACTCAACTTTAGTTAACTTTGGATTGTTGCAATCGTAATCAATAATTTTGTTTATATTCCACCATGAATTATCGATTCGAATTTTGTCGTTTAGTTTTAACGTAGCAATGTCGGTTTCTCTCAAATCGAATTGAGCGGTTAGCATTTTACCTGTGTCAATTTGTCCAATCGTTCGCCTCCAATAAAGGTTGAATAAGTTGTTGTTTGTTAAGATGTTTTGTTGGTAAAAATAATAATCGCAAACCCCAAAATTAAGGTCAAACGTTGGAACGTCTGGATTGTCGAAATGTATTATTGACGGATAGCTAGTTAAACCAATTTGTCCCGTTGTTCCGTAGTCGTAAATATTAAACGGATTACAAGGGAACATTCCGCCGTCGAAAAGAATTCTAATATTCGTCTTTGGCGCAGCTCCTGCCAACAATGGAACAACCGCATCGAAAACAGTTTTCGCCATCGGTGTTGGACTAAATAGAATTTCTTTTTTGTCCACGTTTTTAACATACTCATTTTCGAAAACATATTCCACTTGCCCGTAAATTTCGTTAGTCGCTTCAAAGTAACTAACATTGGGTTGGTCTTTGTCTTCTTTGTAAGTTAGTATTAAACGCTTTGATGTTATTTCGGGTAAGAATTTTAAGTCCTGCTCTTGGTCTTTTGCTAGTTTAAGTGTCCAGTCTTTCTCAAGTCCTGCGTCGTAATAATCGTCACGGTGCGACAAGATGAGTTTATTCGGGTTGTCGGGGTCAATCTCCGTGTACAAATTGTACATGGTAAAAATAGCCTTAACAAAATCCGATTGTTTAATTTTTTTAGGTATCCAATAAGTCGGGTCAATTACCGCACCCGTTGCAAGGTTGTTATTTGACGGAACTATTTTCATAGTTACATCTAAATTGTTGACTTCAGTTTCAACAAAAGCCGTGTTAACCCCTCCTATTGTTTGCCATCTTAAATAACCATTTGAACCCTGAGGGACGTAAGTCTCAACTTGAACACCTGCGTAAACTTCGACCGTGTCCCCTACGTTTAAGTTAGAAACGGATAAGTTGATTAATCTATTGAACGAACCTAAATTCGTAATTCCGTTTGGTATGTTTGTTCCGCTTGTTCTGAATGCGTCAATAGTTGAAATAAATGAAGCTAAATTTGTCTCCGTGTTTAAAACACCGTTCACGTATATTTGAATTCTAAGCGCATAAAAATAACTTAAAGGGTTACCACCCCCACCGATTGCATTTAAGTAAGCCGTCGCCCCTGAAGTGTTGTTTAAATCAATATCATAGTAACATTGAAAAGTTAAGTCGATTGAACTGCCTTGAACTACGGTAAGCGTGTTTGTGTAAGTTCCCGTCAATGGGTCGAATAATAAAAACGGGTCTTGGGTTTCGTTCCAATTGTCTAGTTTTTCGGTAAAGCTTACTGATTGCCCCGGCGGTGTAGTATTATAAGTTATGTTTCTTTGCTCGTCAGCCTCGACGGCGTACACTGTAAAGTCTAAAAATTCAACGTCCCCATTGTAAGGAATTAACAATTTATCGAAATAAGCTGCGCTCAAAGTACTCCAAGTATATTGAAATCCTGCCGCCTCGAATATCCTATCAAAATAAACCTTTGCGTAAACCGCAGGTTTCATTTCTTTGAGTGGATAAAAGTTATCACCCGAATAAGGTAAAACGTATTTATAGCCATCCGTAACCGTATGCGACCAACTTGAAACAACATTCGACGAAGTGTATAAATGGGTCATGTCACTAAAGTTTAAATCGGTTAGTTCCTTTGCCCCTAGTTGAGTAAAGAAATCCGACTGGCTATCTTTAACTAAAACTTCGTAAGTTACACTTTGTTCATAGGCGTCGTTGGTTTGTGTCTTCTTAACTGATATAAGTTGAAGGCTTGCGTCCTCCATTACAGGGATTCCGTTTTGAATAACCGAACATTTTGTAATGGTGTTTATATCGAAAGTTCCGGCTTCAATGTTTACGTCGTAATAGTGGTTTAAAAGGTCGTGGTTGTTCTTTGTGTCTTCAAGAACTATCGTTTTACTAAACGCCCCCTTACGTGTTGAAACGTCACGAATGTCGCCAACTTGAAAGTTTAAAGGAAATGCCGTTCCGTCCTTTACGTCAAGGTATCCGTTTTCTAATTGTATCCTAACCATTTATTGCGTCTTGGTTTGAAAGCGTTATTGACACGCTTCGCTTAATTAAGTTCTTATTCTTTTGTCTTGCCACCTCAAAGGTCGTTTCGTTAATTACACACGCATAGTAAACATTGTTAATTTTAATGTACGTTTCGGGTGATGTCATTAACTCCTGAAAGTAATTGTCCATTTCAATAGTCAACCAATTGGTGTTTAATTGAATCGTCTTTGTAACGGTTGGGTTAATAACTCGCGTCCCCTTTTCGTCCGTTCCGTAAGTCCACATTCCCGAATCAGTAAATCCAGTAACGTCTTGTTTATACGTTTGTTTATTAACATTGCCCTGTTCGTATGCTCTCAACTGAAAAGCAAAAGAACCAAACGAACCCAACCTATCAAGAAAAGCAATTTCGAAAGGTTCAATAATACAACGCTTGTCTAAGTCAACGGTGTAAATAAGTGAACTATCCGAATAGCTTGAATCAGCGTAAACGAACTGGTAATATGTTGTTGTTGGTTTAATCAATGGCGCAGTCCCGACTAAAGTTGTAAGTGTTCCAAGGTTGTTAGCACCAACTCCGACTTGAGTTATTAAAGCGTTGTCCGTTATTGCTTTAGCGAAGATGTCGCCGTCTGAATTTCCGAATATCATAAAACCCGTAGTGTCAAAGTTGTTTAAGATGTTCACCCATAAATCCTGCGTTTCAGTTATCTTAAATCCAGTCTTTGGCATGTTGGTCAATAGCCGTGCGTTAATGTCGGGTAATATGAATTGCGTCTCATCGTAAATACGAAAACGCTCCCAACTTATCGCACCGTTAAAAACATATTTGTTTAAGGTGGTTACGATGTCACGTGTTACCGTCTTTCTATTGTCGGCATAGCTTACCGACCCGTTTGCAGTGGGGTCAACCACATTCGAGAATAGTGCATTAATTGTAAAGTTCGTCGTTCCAGTCACAGCGATAACCGTCCAAAGTCCGTTAACGGGTGCGTTCGCAACCCCTGCGTTTAAAACGATTTGGTCGCCAACAACAAACGTATGCGCAGCCGTTGGGGTTATTTGAACGTTACCACCGTTGTTTACTAAGTTTGCGGTGTACGAATAAGTGACTACGAACTCCTCGCCTATCTTCAAGTCGTATTTGTAATATGAGTTAGTCGCTGGGTCGCTTTCGCTTAACGATTGGTCGAAGTCATAGCTTACCTTGTTTTGAAGTAGCTTGCTTAAATCTATTTCACCGTAACCATCACCAAAACGTGGGAAAACTCTGTACTCAGCTATTTTATTAGCCGTGCCACTTTCGTAAACGTCAAAAATATATTTAAACCCTAGGTTGTTCTTATTCGTTGAGTTGTACAAAAACTTAATGGGGTTGTATGCAGGTGTTCGGTCGAACGGTTCGTTTATTGTTGTTATTGCCATATCTTATAATATAGTTTTTAGGTTCGTGTTTTAGAGGGTCAAGTAACTGTCATCGGTGTAATACATTTCTTTAATGTACATTACCGCATACCTAACGGCGTCCATTGCATCGTCGTAAAGCTTAACGGGTTCGTCCGTTATATTGTCTCCTACTTTTTTCCATTTGTAATTGTTGTATTCCTTTTTGAGGTTGTCGTCCTCTTGACAGTACACCTTAAAAGTCTTAACGGCATTGATTCCACTCTTGACGTTCTTGTTTGCATTGTTTACGTTAAAGCCAGCGTTTTGCATTTCGGCAATTATTTCGGGTCTTGAATAGTCCGCTAATATGTCCGTGTTCGCTTCAATGTTTAGTTGTTTAAAGCGCTCAATTAATTCGCTTGTTGTTAAATAGCTTTCATAAATTACGGGTTCAATGTAAATGTCACCGTCGTACCAATAGACACGTATTAACGCCGTCGGGTGATTATAACCGAAGTCCAACCCATAAACAAAGTTGGTGAACCGTTCAGGTCGTTTAGGAATGAACTCCCAAGTGTTGAAAATATTAGTCTTGCTAATTGCCTTTTCACCAAGCGCATAAATTTGATATAACGCTTCGTCAGTTCGCTTGAGGTCTTCGATTTGGCGTTTAATCGATTCGGGCAAAAACGGGTTGTCTTTGTATGTTGATTTGATTAGGACGCTTTCGTCTTTTGGTAGTTCGTAAAGCCATGAACTTGAATCGGAAGGGTTGTAATCGAAAATCAGTTTAAACTCGGTTCGCATATTTAATTGCTGAAAGTCCTCGAACCAAAGTTCGTTCGCTTCATTACACCATCCAATGTCACGCTTTCGACCCCTTACCTTTTGCTCGTCGTCAATGCTAAAGAATTCGACCAGTGACCCGTTAGGAAACCGATAAATGTTTTCACTCATATTGTGGCTTGACTTCTCGTAAAGGTTTAAGTCTTTAAGCACCTCAAAGAAGTCACGCATTACCGTAGCCCGTAACGCTGGGAAAGTTTTCCTAACTATGCTTACAACCTTATTCGGGTTTTGTAGGCAATAGACAATAATCAGTTGACAAAGTGAATAGGTCTTCGAACTACGTGAGCCACCTTGGTTTATGATAAAACGCTTGTCGCTTGTTAGCGCATCCCAGTTCCTTTGAAATACTATTGTGCTATTTATTTCCATTTATTAGGTCTTTAAGTGGGAGCAAAATACCTTTACTTGTATTATTGTCACCTCCGACAACGTCCCTACTTGTCCCTATGTATTTTCTACACATCTGTTTTAATTCGTCTTTTGGAAGTAATATAAATGTACTAGACTTAATTACTATACAATAATATTCAGATTCACTCGTTGCAATTCCTGAACGCTTACCTCTACTTTCATACTCAATAAATACATTGCCAGTTATGTGAGCTTTTTGGTCGTTCTTAACCTCAACTTTACAACCAAGTAAAAAGGCAAGTTGTTGTTCCGCAACCTGACCAATTTTTAAATCATATTTAAAGTCGGAATTAAATTCCATTTGGATTTATAATGTTTACTTTTATTTCGCTTATTCGTTCGCCTTGAGTTGTGACATCCGTCTTTTCAGTTAAGCCGTTTAACCTTTGAGTGATTGATGGATTGAACTGCCCAACCATACCACCCTCGATTTGGTCTTGTCGAATCTCTTTCTTTATGCGTGAACAGATAGTGCAATATGCGTCATAACTTCCAGTGTCGTTTCTAAAGTAATGTTCCAACGTCACCCCTAACTTATAACCAAATACTTCAAACCCTTCCATTGTAAGCGGAGGTGTATGCCATTCGGACTTTACACCCGTTGCGGTTGCCTTTTGTATTTCTCTTGGCTTTAAACTCTTTTTATACTCTTCGAATATTTCATATAGTCTTTCGGGTGTTTCTATGTATTTATGTTTCATTGTTCGTGTTTTTATAGTTCACCTAATTCTTTTAATTTACTTTCCGCCCATCGTTTGCCACTTAAACCGCCCCACAATAAATATGAGATGTAACCGCAGCTTTTCGTATCGCCTTTATCGTAGTACACTTGCGCACGGCTTAAATAACTATACATGCGTTTTATCGTCTCAACCGTTACCTTTTGTTTTTGTGCTAATTGTTGCGCCCTTACTTTTCCAACTTGGGTTGCGCATTTATTATTTACCTTTTCGTTTAGTTCAATCCCACGTTTGGCGTTATTTGAAACCGAATCAGGATAGTCGTTAAAGCTTTCCGCAAAGTATTCTTTTATTTTGTCCTGAGCGGTTAATCTCTCACTGTCCCAAATAGCCTCACAATAAGCAATTCTTTGTTCTTGGTTAGGGTATTCGTTTTTTGCTTCCGACATACATCGGTTTAAATAAGCGTTCTTACTTTCTTCAGGTTTAGGTATTGGCATTTTCGTGTTTTTTAAAGTGGTTTAAGAATTCGTCTTCGGTTATTTCCTCAACTGCTAAATAGTGGTCTTGGCTTGTTAAATAGCAAATATAATGAAAGCCTTGTTGCTTCATTGCGTCCTCGATAGTTTCCGATATTGAAAGCATCTTTTCGCCCGAATCAATTATAAAGAACCTATGTCTATTCGTCTCGTCCATTTGCGTTTTTTTCGTATGCCGTAATTGCTAAATAAGTAATGTAACTTATAAGTAACACACCGCCAAATTTACCTGCCATTTCAGAACCGTTTATTAAACACACCCCGAAACCTATTGCAGTTATAAAGGTAAGTAAAGCTAGGAAGTCTTTCATAGTTTATAATGTTAATTTTGGGATTCGTGTTTTAATAGCTCTCGAATCTCTTCTTTGATTTCAGTCAACAACCCGTGCGCAGCAAAAGACGAAATGTTAAAATGCGCAGCAATTGACCGAACGGTGTTATAACCCTTGTCGTAATAAGTCTCAAAGAATATTTTCTTAACTCGGTCTGTTTGTGTTTGTTTATATAATTCTAAAGTTGCAATGTAGTTTTGAATCTTAATTTCTTCAGCTAAATTGATTAAATATTCGTCAATTTTTTCGTCTTTTTGTTGGTCAACATTTAAGCAATTAACTAACTCCAACTTTGACGCCGTGCCGTTCCAAATAATCTCCGATTTGATGAGGTGAAATAAATACCCTTTCGCTTCATAGTCTTCTTTAATATCGGGGTTGATTTGAACCAATTTAAGGTAAGCGTTTGAAATAACCGCTTCGCTAGTTAGGTTCAATTTAGAGCGTGAAATAAAATAGTCCGTGTATTTTTTGACTTCAATATAGTTGTTTTCGATATATTGGTCAAGAATGCCTTTCATAAAAATCGAGAAAGTCCTTAATATAGATTTTTCGGTAAACCATTCCACACATACAGTTGTTTTCGTTACCGTTTAAAACACGGTTTCGAATCTTTTGAAACTCCTTTGCCACCTTTTTTGAATACCTTGCAGTTTCGCTTAAAGATTTAACGCTTTCAACGTAGCTCATTTCAGCCTCTGTAAACATATATTTAATATAAAGCTAAGTAAAGATACCAAACAAGCGGTGAAAACGTCTCCAGTGTACGCAAAAGCACTCCAAAACGCAACGCACTTAATACAACTTAAACCACCGTGAACCCAGTTAAGATAAAAAGACTGTTTGAACCACCCAAAAATACCATCAATTAAATATTGAAGCGGTTCAAATTCACACCACCACCAAGCGAAAGATATTAATCCGATTATTTCCATAATGTTATAGGTTTAAAATTAGTATTCATTCTTCAGGGTTTAACCTTACAAAAGATTCGTACTGAAATTCCTTTAAGAATTTATTAGGTGTTCGTCTTTTCATAGCGTATTGACGAAAATTAGCACGTAAAAGTTTTGTTAGTAATCTGTTCATTAGTTCAAATATACAACTTTTTTAATTCTTTTATTTTTTGTTTATAGGTTTCGTTGATTTCCTGAAGTTCTTCAATGGTAAATTTCTTTACAATATGCGCTTGTTCGTGTAATTCGAGTAATCTTTGCCCTCCTATTCGTTTTTCAATACCGATTTGGTAGTTCAATAGGTTGCCACTCAAGAACTGGTTGCACCTTTCGCATTGAAGATGAACGTTGTCTTCGTTAAATCGAACATTTGCGTGTCCCCCTGCGCTGAAATAATGCCCTCCGTTTTCTTTTTTCGGCTTTTCACCGCACGAAATACATGGCAATCCAGCGTCACGAAGACGAATAAATTTATTAAACGTTGTTTGTGCTATTTTAAGCCAGTCGGAAGCCGTCATTAAGTCCTTTTTTAACTTCGCCTTTTTCTTGTTCCACGTTTTCAACTCAGCATCTTTGACAGCTTGTTTTATGCATTCGTAATTATAACAGCATTTCTGAAGTGTCGTCTTTGCGAAGTATTCGTCTTTGCAGTATCGGCATTTTTTAGTTTTCATTAGAATAATTTTTGTTGTGCGACGTGGTTCTTTATTCGCTGAATTGCTTTTTCGTAATACTCCGTATCAAGTTCACAGGCTGTCAATTCAAAGTTGTAATCGTGACAAGCTATTGCAATACTTCCACTTCCTAAATGCGTATCAAGAATTTTGTCTCCTTGCTTTGCGTATTTGTCTAAAAGCCATTTGTAAAGCGCTACGGGTTTTTGAGTTGGGTGTACACGAACATCATCTGCATTAACTACACGTTTTTGATAAATTTTCATAGGACTTCCAAAAGAACTCCAAGCTAATTCAGCCATTGCCATACTAAAATCTTCAGGTTGTTTTTTATCCCAAATTATCCAACTTGCTTTTGGTTCTAAAAATTCAGTCATATAATTTGCACCCCAAATAATTTGATTTTTTGAAACTCTAAATAATTCATTAAAGTATTCTTTTGTTGGTATTGAATTATCACCTCCAGCAAATGTTTTATATTTATTTTTATCACCTCTTTTTTCGCTTCCTTTGTGACCCATACCCATATTAATACCATACGGAGGGTCTACAATAGCCAAATCAAAGTAGTTATCTGGGTAACGACACATTAATTGCATATTGTCTTCGTTGGTTATTTCTATTTTATCTGTTATTTTAGTCATAAGTCTCTTTATAATCGGTTAATTTTTTCTGTGTTTCAAGCAATTCTATTTGTATTGACATTAACTTGTTACTTAACGCCCTATTTTCCTTTACTATGGTGTTTAAAACGGACTTTATCTGTTCGAGTTCGTCTTGTTGTTGTGCGATACCTTCCGCTCGTTTTGGTTCGAGGCGCTTTCGAAACTCGAATTTATTCCAAAGTGAGTTAAGGTTTATGTAAGCAAGTTGTATTGATATTTCTTTATCCATATTAAAAGGGTAAATCAAAATTAGTATTTCTTTTTATTTCGTGTTTTTGTTGCAACGGGTTAACGCCACCTATCGTAAAACCTTTACCGAAATTATAATCAAATAAAAGCGGTTGGTTTAATTCGGTTTGTTGTCCCCCAGTGTCACGGTCTTTAATTTTTTCGATATCAATCATTGTAAAGTATTTCATTGATTCGTGTTTTACAAGTCTGTGGATTACAAGCATATCGTCACAACGATTTAAAAACGGCTTACCGCCTTCAATATGCGCTTTCAATGGTGGTTTTAAGTGTCCGTTCCATACGTGGTCTTGAGGGTAAAGCATCGAAGTCCTTCCGCTTTCGCTTGTTGGGTGCGTTGAAATATATAAAGTCTTTCCAGTGCGGTTACAAAAATCTCGAGTAGTGTTTAAGAACTCGTAGTTATCGCTGTGTTGCATACCTCTGTTTAATCCAGTGAACGGGTCTATAAAAGCAACATCACATTCTTGAGTTTCAATTAACTTTAACATCTCTTGAGGTGTGTACATTTGTTCGTTACTTACAAACTTAAACCATTGTTCAATAGTCTTGTTATAAGTTAGGATTTCGTCTTTTGATAGGTCACTAAACTTATTGCCTGAATACATTTGAATTAAGTCACGCATCACTTGACCACTTGAGTTCTCACCCATCCACAACACAAACTTTAAATTATGTTTAACAGCCAAACAAAGAAAGTACCACAGCATAAAATAAGATTTACCCACGTTGTCGTGTCCAAGAACTATGTTTAGTTGTTTTCGCTTAAATCGAATGTAATCGTCTAAAACGCATCCTATACCTAAACCCATCGAAATTTTACCGTCTTTGTAATCGAGTAGGTAGTTTGTGCTATGTCCGTCGTTTAAAATCATTTGTAAGCGTTTACTTGTTTCATTACATTCTCGTAAAATAACTGGTCATTCGACTTTTTTTGTTTATTAAGTTCTAAAGAACTTTTTTCCCAACGTCTTACACACGCTTTCCAATCCTTCATTTTATTCTTACCAACCATCCAACCGTTACTTGTATAGTAATCAATAAATTTGTTTGCATCAACCGTTGTTCCACGTTCCAAACAATAGTTGTTTATATCTTGAAAAGTAGGTACTACAAACTTATTTTTATTATTATCATTCTTGTTTGTTGTTAATTGATTGTTAGTTGTTTGTTGATTGTTTGTTAGTTGTGTGTTAGTTTGTGTTTCTTCATCTTGGTAAGTGTCGTATTTACAGATAGTTATAATGGTATATTTGTTTGTTGGTTGCGTGTTAATTTCATTTGTTAATTCAAACTTTTTTAACAGTGTTCTAATTGTCTGTAAACTTATATTTGTATCGCTTGAAATCTTACCATACGAAGTTATAAACTGACCTTTTTTAATTTCTATTCCTTGCCAATTTCCGTCTTTATGGTTAGCTTTTAAAAGTAGGTAAAGAAATAAGTGAACAGCTTCGCTTTTATTAAACCACTCCCAGTTAATAAATTGTCGATGTAATTTAATCCAACCCTGCATTATTTGTAAATTTTAAAAAGTGAATTAAACTTTTCGCATCTTCTAAATCCATTGTGTAATAAGTAGAACCGTGTCCATTTATTATTTCAATCAAATACGTATCATCATCAATATAACAAAACTCAATTTCACTACCGTCTTTGTCAATGCCTTTTAGAGAAAACTTCATAATAATAATAATTTTTAGTGCATAAAAAAACCCTTCGCAAATCCGTAGCCTCCGACCTCTACTTCATTACAAAGGGTAAATAATTTGTTTAAGTTCGTAATGTCGGAAGGAACTTATACTAAATAATAGTAAAATTTATCGAAGTGTTTTTTTTCTATCGCAATATTTTCGCCATTCCTCTATAGTCCACACTTCAAAGACTAATTTAGGGTGCAGGTCTAACCTTTTAACAGCGTCTTCTTTAGAGTAGGCTTGGACAATAAAGTAATCAACTTTGTTTTCAATCCAAGTGTAAACCCTATACGGACGCTCAGAAGGGTACGTCGAACACGCTTTCTTCTTTCTTGAAAGGTTCGGATAGTTTAGCACTAAAGAATTTTCCATTTTTTCCCTCTTTTACCCATAAAGCAATCTCGATTTCTTCGCCTTTAACGTTTATTTTACCTTTATAATCGGGTTGGTTGTCCGCTTTTTTGTCGTTCTTAAATATTGCACCCGTATTCGTATTATCGTAACTCATAGTTTTTAATTTAAATTTACATTATTTTCTTCTAATATACTAAAGAATCGTTCGTTAATTTCTTCGTAAACCGTCCATTTAGCCTCTGTTAGTTCTCCGTGTTTCATTTGCGACCTCATCCATTGACTAAAGTCCCATAAAGCTGAAAAATAGTCCAGTCCGTTTAAATGCGGTTTTGCATCTTCTAAGCTTTCAAATTCAAGTGTTATTTTCATTTTAATATCGTTTAAGTTTTTCAATATAAAGCGTGGCATCCATTAACTCCTCTTGTAAGTGGTTAAGCCATTCGCTAAATTCAACATCAAGACGGTCTAAATTAGTTCCGTATTTCGCTTGTCCTACTCGGGAACGCTCCCAGTATTTAGCCATTACAGCCATTAAAACGCTATCTTCGTTTTGTATCGGTTCGTTTTCGTGTGTTATATTCATTTTATTAATTTTTGATAATAAGTTCGACATTCGTCAATTCGTGTTTTGATTTGCTCAATAACGTGTTCATCGTAATTAAACAAAAAAGCCTTTACTCTTCGGTCTTCTTGTATATGGTCGAAATTATGAGCAGCCATAACATCTCGAATAGTTTCGTCAGAAGGTTCGATTTCGTATTTTGACCATGCGGTTCGTCGTATTTCATCGTCAACAATATTTGAGGGTGTATTAACCAAACAATAAGCAACCATTCCGAATTGTTTTCCAGTTAGCCACAAATAGCCCTGAACTTGGTAATAATAGTCTTTGTTTGGGAGTTCGTCTTCAAACCACGGGAACGTCAAAGCATTCCAACTCGATTTAACATCGATTACCATTTTGTCCGTTATAATGTCGGGAGTTCCTTTAATGTAATCGTTTTCAAAATAGTCTTCGTTTTTTGTTACAAAACCCAATTCAAGAACACGTTCTGTTAATTCAATTGAAGTTTGTTCAACTTCGTTTCCCTTATCAGTATAGCGTGAACTAAAATCCTTTTTGATTCCATACATTTCTTCAAGTGCAAGTTCCTGAAGGTAGCTTTTCGTTGTTTGACTTAACACCTCGGATTTGCTCCGAGGGTTAGTCATTATTTTACCGATTGCGCTGCATCTTATTTTCATAGTTGGTTAAGTTGATTGATTTGTGACTGGGTTAAACTAAATTTATTCAAGTCCGTCTTTGTGGCAAGTCCGTCTTCAATAGCAGTTAAAGCCTTTTGAAAGCGTTCGTCTGAAATAGTCGGTTTTTGCGTTTTAATAGCTTCTGTTGAAAGATTTGCATCGTCGTCGATAGCTTGTAAGCTTAATAAACTTTGTAAAGTGTAACGTCTAAAATACGTAACTGCCGAACCGATTTTTTGTGGGTCTAGAATTTCGGGCAATTTCATGCAACTTTCGGCAATTTCACCCGAATCAATGTCAATAATTCGACTAAATACAAAACCATCCTCGATTGGTTGTAATAATAAAAGATTGTTTTCCAAAAGAACGGGTTCAACCTCGTCAATTAATGCGTTAATATCGGCATAATTGTTTTTAAAGTGTGGATTTTTAGCATTTTTTGCCACTTTCTTAATTGATTGCTTTGCTTTATGAAGCTTTTGCAAAAATGTTAAGGTCGCAACCTCAACTGTTTGTTCTTGTTTTTTCATTTTTATTAGATTTGATTGTTTAAAATTATAACATTTTTCCGATTAGTCCGTCTAAACGAACCAAATTTTTAGCGTAATTTACCCAAATATCGTCTTCAGGGTAGTAATTTAAAGGAAAACACGATTTAACCTTTTCAATGTTTTGAACGATTTCGGGGTGTCCATAACCCTCGTAAGCGTTAACAACTGCTTTAATTGCGTGAATCGTTACGGCGTGGTTTCGATGAAATTCTTTTCCAGCTTCAGCAAGTGACGAACCGCCCAACCATTTCCAAACCATACCAACCGAACGCCATAATACAACTTCTCTTTTACGGGTGTCGATTAAATCGCCCTCAAACACGAACGGGCAAGCGTTGTAAAAATCAATCATTTCAAACTTAGTGCATTCAGTTAATTTAGCTATTTTTCCCCTGTTGTATTTCATTAGATTTTGCTTTTAAAATTTGTAAATATAAGTCTAGGTTAAAGTTTCCCCCTTTGTCTCCTTCGTGTTTCTGACCCTTCCAGTATTCAATTATTGTGTTTAAGTCTACGTACATTGTTTTAAGTTTAAAATCCGTATTTATTTTGGTAATATTTTTCTTTCCAATCGTCATCCGAAAAATACTCTTCGAAATGCTCGCTTAAATATTCGTTTATTTCTTCGCAAACCCATTCTTTGAAATCTAAGTCAAAGCCATGGTTTTCTAAGTCAGTGACTAAAATATCAACGCTGTCAAAATTCTCGTTAACATAGGAAAATTTAAGAGAGTTGTAAATGCAAGTAAAATTTTGATGTTGAAAGTCAACACGGTAGTCGATGCCGTTAAGCGTAAACTCACAAAACTCTTGGTCTAAATAGATGTATAAATTTAAATTTTTCATTGTTCTTGTTTTTAAAGTGATTCAATAATTCCGATAATTAATCCTAATAAATAAACTGCTAAAGCAAATTTTAAAAAGTCTTTCATAATTCTTGTTTTTATTGTTTTGTGCCGTATTGACCTTACAAATGTAAACAACTTTTTTAATTGTAAATAACTTTAGTTAATTTTTTTTTAATTTTTTTTCGATTATTTTTTAAAACCCAATAAAATAAAGGCTTTCCGAATGAAAATTTTTTGCATAAAAAAAGGGTGCTAATTAAAGCACCCCTTTCGCATCAAACCTAATCATTGAAAAAAACAAGAATATCGCTAATTTACGAAATATTTTTTTCTTTTATTTTATGTGTCAATAAGTCTTGGTAGCATTTATGTGAAATGGTAAACTTTTCAGGACAACCGTCTTTGCAATACATTTGATAACGTATAGTTCCCATTTTGGTCGTGTATTTGTGATGTAAATTTATATTGTAACCTGAGCATGTTGGACAACTATATTTTTCTTCACCCCATAACACCCCGTAATGGGTCGTATTTTGAACGTAAGGTTGTAATTTATTAAATACCTTTTCTAAAATAACAACGTCTTGTTTGCAATATTCAACCATCAACTCCAAAGCGTCAGCATCTTTGTCCAAAACTATCTTTTTCCATGTTGAAAAACCGCCGTTATCCTTCTTTTGACCTTCACCAAATAATTTAGCTAGGTAATCCAGTTTATTAGAATTGAAATAAAAGCCGTTTTTAGCGTGTTTAAGCGTGTCAATAGATACGTAATAGGGTAACATATCAACACCCTGTAATAAAGCTCGTGTACGCAGCCATTTAACGTCAAACCTGTCCGAGTTGTGACCGATTATTTCGTGCGCTGAATTCATTACTTTAATGAAGTCTTTTAATAGCTTCTTATCGTCTTGCTTTTTGTCCCATGTTAATGAGTGAACTTCGTCACTACCTTCCCACTTCCAACAAACGCAAATAATTTTACGCTCTTGGATTATATTGTCGGGGTCGATGTTCAAACGGTAGCCTGAACGCCAACTAAAAACAATATTTGGACTGACTTCGATGTCAAAGAATAGGCGTTTACGCATAAAAAAGGTTTAGGTAAATAAAAAAAGCGGTTGTTATTCCGCTTCAAATTCGTCTACAATTACGAAACTCCAAATAAACTGGGGTTTGAATAGATTTAGTATTTTCACGAAGTCGGGGGTGTTATTAAACACTAAACAACCCTCACTCCAACCGCCTATGTTTTCAACTATTCGTGTTGATTTTAAATCGTGGGTTGCAGCGTGAAAATTAAACCCTCGAATGTCCGTTTTTATTTCGGTAGTTGGATTCGTTTTTCCATCCGTTGTAAAGTCTCGTCTATACGGGAAACCTTTTCTTTGAATTCCTGCTGGTGTCTTGCCTCGATGAAGTCCTAAATAATATCCGTCGTAGTTCCATACGTTAGCTTCAACAACGCCAGTACCTTTGTGACCTTTATTTGTTGTGCAAGTTGTAACCGTGACAAATTTCGAACCTTTGAAAATGTAACATTTGTCATCGAACTTGTCGGCAGCGTCTTCGTTTGAGCGCACAAATAACGCCCAATAATTAGACGGTATCTTTTCGAAGCTTTCAAGTTCTTTAACCTTGTCTAGTAACTGCGCATCGGTGTATTTTCTCACATTGTTCATAATCCTAACTTTTTATTTGTTTTTAAAAGTATTATAATTAACGCAATCAACCCAAGAACAACGGCTAAAAACTTCATTACACTTGACCAACTTGTCTTTTTTTCCGCTTGTATTTCTTTACGTTCCGTTTTTGCGTCTTGTTTCAACTTAACTCTGTCTGTTTTAGCGTCTTGTTGAATTTGTTCCTTTATTATTTTATATTCTGTTTTGGTTTGATATCGTGTTTTTGGGACGTAAACCGTATTATTTTGAATGATAGTATCACGGTAGTTGTAAAAGTATTCTTTGAAGCCGTCTTTTATTACCGAATCTCGAAAGTAAACCCTTACGGTGTCAATTCGTGTTTCAATCTTTGCGCCTTTTTTAATAGCCTTGTTGATGTGGTAAGATGCCGAGCAACCATAGAAAAATAAAAACAATGCCGTTAATAACACGGCAAAAATTAAGCTTATTATTTGGCGGATATCAATCACTCCTGCATTTCTTTCTTTACGTCCTTAACTTTTCGAACCGTGCTAATTATCTTATCTAAAAACGAATAACCTTTAACCGCTTCAAAACTTTCGTCCATTGATTTAACTTCAATTGAAATCAAAACCAAAGCTAACAATTTAGTACTTAAGAAATCCACTGCGACAACCGTTTGAGTTAAGTCGTTTAAAATATAAAAGTCAGTACAGTAAGTTATAATAACCGCAAAGCAATATGTTATTAACTTCGGAACAAACCCATGGCGCAGCTTTTTAGACTGAATTGAAACGTTTGTATTGTATGCCCTCCAAAGTCCAAAGAAAGTATCGATAATTGTCGATAAGGCAACCAATAAAACGATGTATTTAATAGGGCTTAAAAAGATTAATAAGGCTTT